>ERZ772948.268-NODE-268-length-33076-cov-16.280428_pt1 | contig 33076 bp, 30 predicted proteins | sample MGYA00511945_ERZ772948 | MGnify/ENA primary metagenome ERZ772948 (study PRJEB29015, sample SAMEA2737927) | human oral metagenome | biome: human oral; feature: human-associated habitat; material: dental | place: China | collected 2141 ... | reverse complement strand
GGTTGGACAGCGGCTCGTCCATGAGGAAGACCTTGGGCTTGCGCACGATGGCGCGCCCCATGGCCACACGCTGACGCTGACCACCGGAGAGCGCCTTGGGCTTGCGGTCCAGGTACTCGGTCAGGCCCAGGATCTTGGCGGCCTCACGCACGCGCTTGTCGATCTCGGCCTTGGGGGTGCCCGCGATCTTCAGGGCGAAGCCCATGTTGTCGTGGACGGTCATGTGCGGGTAGAGCGCGTAGTTCTGGAAGACCATGGCAATGTCACGGTCCTTGGGCTGAACGTCGGTGACGTCGCGGTCACCAATAAGGATGCGACCGGCGTTGACGTCCTCCAGACCAGCGAGCATGCGCAGGGAGGTGGACTTACCGCAGCCGGAGGGGCCAACGAGAACGAGGAACTCGCCATCGGCGATCTCGAGGTTGAGAGCGTCCACACTGGGGCGGTCATTGCCCGGGTAAATACGCGTGGCGTTCTCGAAAGTAACAGTTGCCATGGGTGGTGCTTCCCTTCACCGGCAGGTACGTGCCGGACGATCCGTCGTGAAAGGTGCCGATGCGTGTCCGCATTGACACGTGCCCCGGTCAGCCATTCGACCGTGGACGGGCTCATCTTGGCACAGGTTCCCCGCTTTGACCAGCGATTCACAGTGAACTTTCAGCGTGATCCTCTCTGGCAGTGCCGCCCCAGGGCCATGCCTGTTCGGTGTAGACCTCCCCATCCCCGGCGACGACGGCGCCCTCCCCACTGCCGAGAATGCGGCTCCAGTACTGGGCTTTCTCCCGCGACATGCCCCACAGCCGGGCGAAGAGCCCCACAGAGCCGAGGTGCCCGCGAGCCGAAACAGCCCGGTACTGTGGGGGCCATGACGCAGAACTTCGACGCGCACCCGGGCGAACCGGTCACCCTGAACAAATTGCGCGCAGGCACCCTGGTAGGGGGCTACCGGCTTCTGCGTCGCCTGGGCGCCGGAGGAATGGGTGTGGTCTGGGAGGCCACCGACGAGGGCGGCCGCCACGTGGCCATGAAGATCCTTCACCCCCAGATCGCCGCGGATCCCACGGCCCGGCGTCGTCTGGACCGTGAGGCCAGCGTCCTGGCCCGGGTGAGGGACACCCGGGTGGCCCGCATCCTGGACATCGAGACCGGGGACGGCTCTCTGGGCATCACCTTCGTCATCACCGAGCTCGTCGAGGGCCCCACCCTCCAGCACGAGGTGGAGCACGAGGGCGTCTACGACCTGACCACCGACGCCCGGGACCTCGCCGACCTGGCTCACGGCCTGGTCGACTCGCTGCGCGCGGTCCACTCCGCCGGGGTCATCCACCGCGACCTCAAGCCCTCCAACGTCATGCTCGGCGCGCAGGGGCCGGTTCTCATCGACTTCGGCATCGCCCAGGTGGCCGACGACGTCCGACTCACCCAGACCGGTCAGGTCACGGGCACGCCGGGCTTCATCCCCCCGGAGATGCTCGACGGAGGGGAGCCGACCGCCGACGTCGACTGGTACGCCTGCGCGGGCGTGCTTCTGTTCACCGTCACCGGACTGGCACCCTTCGGTTCGGGGGCCTGGCAGGTGGTCTTCCGGCGCGTCTACGCGGGCACCCCGGAGCTGGGGAACCTGGAGCAGGAGAATCCGGCGCTGGCGCGCGCCTTCACGGCGGCACTGGCCCCGGAGGTGGAGGATCGCCTGGGCCCGGACGGCCTGTTGGAAGTGCTCGATGAGATCGCCGAGGGCGGCACCGGCCAGGAGGCCGTCGACCGGCTCCTGGGGCCGGAGGAGACTGATGCCGGTCCCGAGGAGTCGGAGACGAGCACCAGCACCTTCGTCCCAGGCTACGGCGTCACACCGGGCTCGGGCTATGGGTCCTCGTCGGGGTATGGCTCGGTTCAGGGGGCCCCTTATGACGCTCGCAGCGCGGTCTCGGCCTCCCCGGCCGCCTACGGCAGCCCCGTCTCCGCACCCTCCGGCGCCGAGGGCGGGTACGGCTACAGCGCCCCGTCGGCGTCATCTGCCGCATCGGTTCAGCCCCCGCCCGCCATTCCACCTCGGTCGTGGTACCACAACGGCCCCTCAACGCCGATGGGATCGGCGCAGTCGATGCAGTACGGCGTCGGGGGCCCCGCCCCCGTAGCACCGTCAGGGGCCTATCCTCGCCCCGCGCCGTCCGGGCAGGTGCCGATGTTCCCCTATTCGGGAAGCCAGCCGACAGCTTCTCCAACCGGCTACGCCCAACCTGCTGCCCCCCTGGCGGCGATGCCGACGGCCGGCGCGATGGCGGGTCCTATGGCGACCGGTCCCCAGCCGTCACAGATTCGTCGGTTCAGCGATTCTGCCCGAGCAGGTGACCTGCCCGAGTGGGCACGTGAGCCGGAGCGCCACCCGAAGGTGATGATGGCCCTGTGGTTCGCGCTGTCCGCCGCGAGCTTCTCAAGACCGGGGTGGTTGGCGATCATTACGGCGCTTCTGACCGTGGTTGCCGGAACTGTGGGCCGAGCTCAGGATGCTCGACGCTGGAACCGGCTCCAGCGCGGCGCCGCCTCATCGGCCGATACCTCCCGTATGTGGGCGGCGACCCCATGGTATTTATTGCGCTCGATGCTGTCCGTGGGCTTCGCTTTTATTCTGGCACTGGGAGCCGCCGCCATCATCTTAGTCGTTTTCCAGAAGTCTGGAATAATGGAGGACAGCTCCCCGGTTTTCGGTTCAATGTATTTGCTCACCCGTTTCGTCATCTTCTTCCTGATCGAGGCTTCCACCTACCTCTTCATCCTGTGGATGGCACCATGGGGTGCCGCAACCCGAAGAGGCGGCGCCCATATCATCAACATGATCGTTCCCAGCGATCGCGGCAGAAAACGTATGGTGGTGGGACTGATCGTCGTCGGAGTCGTTCTGCTCCTGATGAGTCTCGCCGGGGCGATGCCGAATCCCAGCATGGCACCATTCGCTGGAAACTAAGAATCCCGCCCAAGTGCATCTGCACCAACTCTACTGACAACAACCACGGCAAGTCCCAGGCGCCGAGCCGGCCACTCACCAGGGACGGACCGTCTCGCCGGGTCAGCCTCCAGCGCTTCTGATAGCACCGTGTAGCAGCCACCCGAAGACACCCCACCCCCTCTACTCATCGACCTGGCCGGACGCATCCGAGCCAGACCGCTCCCCCGTCACCTCGGCAGCCCCTGCCGCCTCAGCCTTCTTCCTAGCCCGCCGCTCACGATCCCGCTGACGACGACGCTCCCGCCTCTCCGCCTCCTTGTGATACGCAGCAGCCTTGACCGCCATCCACTCCGGAACCCACTGCGGATCCCGCGGAAACTGATCCAGCTCAAACGCAGCATCCCCATCACCCACCGGCTCGCCACCAATCACCGGCTCACGCATCCAGTCACACTCCTGATGCAGCACCCCATCAGAAGCCTCCATCCACAAATGCGACCACAACCACGCACCCCGACACGGATCCACCTGAACCCGACGGAGATCACCCACATCGAAACTGAGAGCACTAGAATGACGTACGAGAGAACGCTGATCGTCAACTGTTACCCAACATAGTTCTCTCCCGGCGAGCGCGATTGAGTTTGTCTCCAAGTCAACGCGACTACCCCCAGCCTCATCAAGCAACTCCCGTAAAGCTTTTTCGATACGTGAAAGCAGTTTAATTGCCTCAACACTTTGACTTGCCACGGTTCCTCATTTCATTATCTAGGAGTATTTTCAAAGCGCCTGCGGTCGGGGATTCCGTTGGCGTCAGTCCAGGTTGTTTCAAATCTAGTCGGTACTCTCTCGCTGTCAGTGAGCTTCGGCCCCGTAGGCTCAGGATACTTGAACTCCAGCACCAATTTCTTGAAGTTCTCTGGATTGGCAGCGACCTCCTCCTCAAACTTGTAGTACGACTTAAGCTTACTATCGACGCGGTACTGGTTGACCTCCTCCAGCATCGCTATCGTGTTGATCTCCTCCGACGGACCACCAGACCGCGCACCGACAACATAACCGCCGTTATACGTCGTGTCATACTCCGAGGCTAGTTCGTTACCGTAGTCGTTGACGTGTCCCTGTACTGAATCTGACCGACACCGGAACGCCTCACCAACCTTGTCAAGCCTGTCGACCTCCAGGCGCACCGTCCGCGCCCAGTCATCGGTCGTGTAGTGGAACCGCCCATCCACCGTGTACGTCGCATTCGGCAACGGGTTACGCAGATCCGGATTGTATTCGCCCGTCATTGCTCTGGAATTTGTCTCCACATGCCGCACCCCATCGTAACAGCAAGACGCTCAACGACACACCCACCACCACCTAACGGTCAGTGGAAGAAGGGGATGCCTCCGAAGCGGGTGGTTTTGCCGCGGTAGGCCCGGATCGCTTGGACGGAGCACACCAGCACGTGGACCCCGACCATGACCAGCGCCATGATGATCGGGGTGCCCCACGGAATGAAAGACGGCGACTCATCAACGTCATTCGCAATGGAGACCACGGCGATCTGGATCACTATCAGGGCCACCTCCACCAGCAGCAGCGTCAGCCCCCAGCTCGCCGCCCGACGACGATTCGTTCGGGCCGGCTCACGCAGATCCTTCTTGTCCCACAGGCCGATCACGATCATCGCCACCGCAGCCAGCAGCGCATTGAAGCCCGGCAAAAACACCAGCAACCCGAACAGCCCCGCGCCCCAGGCCTCAGCACCGGATGGGGCACGTACCTTGGCAGGTGCCGGAGCCATCATCGGTGCAGACACCACCCCGGAAGCCGGCGCACCCGGAGCCCCAGGCGCAGGGAAGGCCCCATACCCAGCCACTGGTCCCGACACGGATCGTCTCGCCGGGTCGACCTCCGGGGCCGACTCCAGCATCGTGTAGTAACCACCCGAGGACGCTACAGCCTCAGGCTCCCGCATCTCACTCACGCCAGCGACTCACTCACCAGCGCCATTGCCCTCAGGCTGGGCAGCCTCAGCATCGGCCTTCTGGCGCTCCCGGGCCTCCTCCTCGCGATACGCCGCTATCTCGGCTGCCATCCACTCCGGAATCCACTCCGGATCCCGCGGATAGTACTCCAGCTCAACAACCGCATCCGCCCCACCAATCGGCCGTGCACTAATAACCGGTTCACGCATCCAGTCCGCCTCCTGATGCAACACCCCCTCAGCAGCCTCCATCCAAAAATGCGACCACAACCACGCACCCCAAAGCGGATCCACCTGAGTATCACGAATTTCGTCCAACTCGAAATCGACCTCAGAAGGCAAATGCACCGACTTTCGCCCACCACCCTGCGTCAACCAGACCCTGACACGACCTGTCAGATGAATTGCCTGATAATCGATATCTACCCGATCTGCCCCCTCCTCAGTGAGCCAGTCACGCAGCAACACCTCACACTTCGAGAACACTGCATTTCCGGTGCTATCCCAAGATTCTGTCGTCTAGTTTACTCCATCCTGTTTGCGTGGCGGCACATTCTTAAATTCCCTTGCACCCAAATCGCCCGCCGCATCGGTCCAGCTTGCATCAAACCCCACTGGGACTCGTTCGGTTTTGGTGAGCTTCGTGGGATCAACGGGGTCTGGGTAGCTGGGCCGTCAAATCACTACCGTACTTGTTCACCCTGGACTGGATGTAACTAGACCTCGACCGGAACGCCTCACCAACCTTGTCAAGCCTGTCGACCTCCAGGTGCACCGTCCGCGCCCAACCATCCGTCGTGTAGTGGAACCGCCCATCCACCGTATACGTCGCATTCGGCAACGGATGATGTAGACCCGGATCTGCACTCACCCGTCATCACCCGAGAGCCCGCCTCCACATACCGCACCCCATCGTGACAACAAAACCGCTCAACGACATATCCATCAACACCTGACGGTCAGCGAAAAAAGGGGATCCCTCCGAAACGGGTGACCCCACCACGATAGGCCCTGATCCCCTGGGCGATACACACCACGAAATGAGCCACCAGCAGCACCAGCCAGAACAACGCCGGCAAACCCCACGGAAACAGCGGCACACGCTCCCCCGCCCCGAACACCACCTGCACGATATACAGCTGGGCCCCGATCAGTAACACCTCACCCAGCAGGAACGTCAGCCCCCAACTCGCCGCCCGACAACGATTCGTCCGTTCCGGCTCCAGCAGGCCCCTGCTACCCCGCAGGCCAGCAACCATCATCACCACCGGCCCCAGCACCAGATTCACACCCGGAACCGCCACCAGCACCAGCAACCCCGCAAACCACGCCCCCGCACCCGACGAGCCGCCGCCCCCGTAACCAGGCACCGCCCCGCCCCGCGCAGGATCAGGACCCGCCCCAGCCTGCAACGCCAACCAATCACCAGGCGACCTACCAGCCCCCAACTGCCCAGCACCGCCCACGCCGGAGCTCACCTACTCACCACCAGAGTGCTCCTCAGCCCCCTGCGCGGCCTCAGCCTCCTGAGCCTTCTTCCTAGCCCGACGCTCACGATCCCGCTGACGACGACGCTCCCGCCTCTCGGCCTCCTTGTGATACGCAGCAGCCTTGACCGCCATCCACTCCGGAACCCACTGCGGATCCCGCGGAAACTGATCCAGCTCAAACGCAGCATCCTTGTTACTGCGGGAGCGAGCTCCAATGATCGGTTCACGCATCCAGTCACACTCCTGATGCAGCACCCCATCAGAAGCCTCCATCCAAAAATGCGACCACAACCACGCACCCCGACACGGATCCGCCTGAGCGGGACGAAGATCATCCATCGCGAAATTAATTTTGCTAGGAAGACGAACAGACTCCTGCTGCCCACCATCCACAGTTAACCAGTGCTCAACTTCCCCGGTCAAATGAATCGCATTGTAGTACGTATCAACACGCTGCCCCCCAGCTTCAGCGAGCCAATCCCTCAGAAGCTTCTCAACTTTCTGGTAAACAGCGGAATATCCAACCTCATTTTGAGACATCACTGGCCCCCTCCTGCCGGCACATTTTCAAAACGACGACGCATTGACTTTCCGTTCGCATCGACCCAAGTTGCTTCGAACCTGGTAGGGACTTTCTCACTGTTGGCAAGCTTGGCGGGATCGGCTGGGTCCGGGTAGTCGAACTCCAGAACCAACTTGTTGAAGTCACCCGGAGAACCGACCACTTCCTCCTCAAACAACTTGAACAACTCCATGTCGCTATCGACGCGGTACTGGTTGACCTCCTCCAGCATCGCTATCGTGTTGATCTCCTCCGACGGACCACCAGACCGCGCACCGACAACATAACCGCCGTTATACGTCGTGTCATACTCCGAGGCTAGTTCGTTACCGTAGTCGTTGACGTGTCCCTGTACTGAATCTGACCGACACCGGAACGCCTCACCAACCTTGTCAAGCCTGTCGACCTCCAGGCGCACCGTCCGCGCCCAGTCATCGGTCGTGTAGTGGAACTTCCCATCCACCGTGTAGGTCGCATTCGGATACGGCTGACGCAGATCCGGGTTCAACTCACCTGTCACTGTACGCGAGTTCGTCTCCACATGCCGCACCTCACCACTAGCATCCGTGTAGTAGTGCGTCTTGTAATTCACCCCGCTCTTCGTCGTACGAGTCACCTCATAGTGAGCATTCGCCTCAAGATCCACCCCCACACCGAACGGCTTTGTCCGCTTCGGATACAGTTTGTCACCGGGCTCAATCACCTTCACCTCCGCATCCGGACCAACCGTACGATGCTTCTGGTTGAACGCATCCTGATCACGCCCCTCGTGCAACTGATCAACCCACTCCTGACGCTCCTCAACCGTCAACGGTTTCTTGTCAGGATCCTCCCCAGAACCGTCACCATCCGACTTACCATCACCAGACTCAGCATCTGAGTCACCATCACGGCCAGCCGCATCATGCTCGGCACTGTTAGCGGCATCGGCGTCGTTCTTGCCAGGCTCAGAGTGACCGTCAGCGTCCGCATGAGACCCGTCACCATCACCCTGGTGGGCACGGTTACGACCCTGAACCGCATCAGAGTCCGTCTTGTCTCGACCAGCGTCAGAGCCATCACCATGAGCAGCCCGATCACGCTCGGTACCATCAGCGTCCGCGCGGTGCCCATCGGCATCACGAACACGCTCGTGCCCCTCGGCCGCATCACGGTCAGTCCTATCCCGGCCAGGCTCAGCATCAGCACCACGCTCAGCACGGTCGCGGTCAGCACCATCAGCATCATTCTTGACTGGCTCGCGACGCCCGTCAGCATCCACACGACCACCATCGCGGGCATGCTCACGCCCATGAGCCGCATCGCCGTCAGTCCTGTTCCGACCGACTTCGGCGTCACGCCCGGCACGGTCTCGGTCAGCATCCTCGGAGTCCGCACGGTGACCATCGGAATCATGAGTGCGCTCACGACCCTCGGTCGCATCATCATTGGTCCTGTCCCGACCAGGCTCGGCGTCGCTTCCGGCCCGGTCAGCACCGTCCTGAGCAGGCTCACGGTGACCGTCAACATCCGCATGACCAGCCTCAGCGTCAGCGGCCTGGCGAGCGTGCTCCTTGTCAGTGGCAGCGTCACCATCACGACCAGCCGGCTCCTGACCAACGTCGTTCACTTCGTGCTCGCTCCCGACCGGCTCAGAATGACTGCGGTCAGAACCGTGCCCAACATCCGTCTGCTGACCTTCAGCGCCCCCGCTGGCATTGTCGCCGCCCTCGGAAGCACGTGCGTCACTGTCGGCAGCCGGTACCGGCTCGTCGGTACCAGTACGAGAGGCATCGGATGTGCCAGACCTGGACTCGCTATGACTGGAAGTCTCTGCCGCCTGACCGGTATCAGCATGCGCCGCATCGCCACTTCCCAGATCAGGACGACCGGAGCTTCCGGTTGATACTCCTTCACCTGCGTGGTGCGAACCCGACGAGATGTCAGGAATAGACGATTCGCCCACATCAACGCTCGGCGTCCTACCATTACCGTCAATCTTGAGACCAGAAGTATCCGGGTTGTTCATATCGAACCCGGATCCAGACCCAGCACCGACCTTAACGTCCGGATCGGCACCAGTCCACTTACCGATCGATTCAATCAGGTCAAAGTTCGGCAACACACGAGAAACGACCGCATTAGAGACTTTTCCTAGCGGCTTGCTCAACAACGCCCCAAACGGGTCAGTCACATTCAAAAATACGTTGGCCACCTCAGCAGCTCGACCAACTTTAGACAACTTAGATCCCGCGGCACCAAACTTCCCAGCCTTTGAGGCTGCAGCCGCTGGCGGGATAAAGAAAGTTAGAACATTAAAGGCCGTGCCGCCGGCAGCCCTGGCGGGATCCTTCCCCCACTCATCATAGCAAATAATCCCTTTACCCGCCTCCAGCAGCGTGTTACCTACTGTCCCAAATGCATCGCCAGGGTTATGCCACCCATAGTCGCCATTCTCATCCTCATGGAGACCAATGAAACCGCCCAACCCCTTCCAAGTCTGGCCGAGACGTTCCCCACTCCAGATAGGGCCATTTCCACTGAAGTCAAATCCACCTAAACCAGCCAAACCATTGAGGGTACCGCCGATACCATCTACTACCACACCATCCCAAACGAACCGCTTGACAGAGACAGCCGCCTTCTTGGGGCAGTGATCTTTACGTTCAACAGACTTCCCCCAAGGCTTTTCCGCTTCCGCGGGAATGGAGGAGTATCCATACCCGAGCTTGTCTCCTTCACTCTTCGGGTCAGCGTGATATGGCGGCAGAGAGTCCAATGCCCGAATGTTATTAGCGCATTCTCTTTCAGCATCCCACAGGCGAACTTGGAGTGCGCTCGCACGATTCACGAGGCGTGTGTTCTCGTTGACGAGCTCCTGATCATATTGCCAATCCGGCTTCTTCGCAATCTTTGCCTTGAATGCCTGGCCGTCTTTCTTCAGGGTCTGGGCATCGGATTTAATTCCCTTCGCCGTATCAGCGAAGGTTGATACATAGCCCGCAATCTTTTCCAGATCGTCAGCCAAGTCGTCGGTATTAGTCTCAACCGGATTCATTGCCGCATACAATGTCTCCTGCTCGGGCGCTTTATAACACGCCGACATCCCGGACCAGGTCGTCTTAATAGTCGAACCAGCGGAGCGCATATCGCCAGCTTTGGTTTTTAAAGTCGATGCATTGGATGATATAGTTTCGACATTAAGATCCAACGCAGGAATCTTTGTCTCATCGAAAACATCAGCCACTACATTCTCCTTCAACCTACAATCAACCCGCCCGCTGGGGTGAGCCACTATATTGTACTGTGATTACTTCGCCTGCCGCTGATAGACAAGCGCAGAATCTTCATCATGTCGGATGTAAGCATCGACAGCATGAACCGTGTTTCCGAGCACGTTTGATACGGTGGTTCCAATACTATCAAAAGTCGGCTTGTGCAACGAGAACCACTCCCCAATAGCGGCAGCCACAAGTGGCGCCGGAGCAGCAGTACATTGAAGTCCGTTGTCCCCAGTACTACATGCACCAACAATCCCCTCGGCACTGGAAGACAAACCAGTTAACGCAGGAGATAGGCTTTGCTCAGCGTTGTTCTTCTCCGACTCGATGATCGAGCCCACCGAGGCCGGGTCGATATCCCAGGCACTCATCGTCAGCCCATGTCGTCAACGGACTGACGGGCTCGCTGGAGCGCGGTCTGCGCACCATCGTCCGTCGTCTGCATGGATCCACGCAGAGTCGAAATGATTCCTCGAACCTCTCCCGCGGCGTTGTTCCATCGAGTCTCCTTGGCCTGATACTCCTCGGAGACACCATCAGCCTGATACTGAGCCATCGCCGCCTTGACGTCGCCGTCGCGCTGCGTAATCAGCGTCTCCAGGCGGGAGGCCACGCGATCAAAGTTGCTCTGAGACTCCTGAGACGCATTGATGTCATAGGAACGCATTTCAGTCTGGTTTGCCACGATATTCTCGCTTTCGTTTGAAAAGATTACGTAATTCTGTGAAGACCAGAGTCAGGCTCTCCCGGTCCCAAAACGCGCCGCATCGAAATTCGCAGAAGACTGCGCACTCCGGGTGGAATCAACCATGTCCTGCTCCCCCTGAACAAAAGCGGTGTCCATACCAATGACGCCGCCTAGAATGGCGGAAAGTGCCCCGTTCAGCTCGGCAGCAATATCGTCAGTCCGCTCCTTGAAGCCATCAAAAGCAGCACGAGCGCTCCCGTTGAACTTCCCCTCAAGCGGCTCCGCAGCAGCAACCAGCTCCTTGACAAGGCCTCCCAGATCATCGTTCGATCCCGAGGTCTGCTTCGTCAGAGTGGACAGCGTCGATGCGCCCATGTCGAATTTCATACGGATCTCCTCATAGGTGATGGCGATATAAGCGATCTTCTGGGGAAGACGGCAACCTGTCTATCGGTTGGCAGGTAGCAGTGGAGCCTTATTCTTACATCACAGAGGAATTACGCAACGTGGGGCATGTCACACTACTTGTCGGCCGGTTTGTTATGCTCCCTACATTTTGCATGCTAGCCATCGCCTCGGGTCTCACACTCACCTACCATCGACGGACCTCAGTTAATCCCCGGCCTCGGGTGGTGGTCCCGCCCCACCCCTACCATCCTTCAAGGAGGTGCGAAGGTGCAGCCATTATCTGCTGCTATGCCACCGGGCGGACCTGGCTCAGCACCAGATTCCGGCCCAGTTCGCCCGGACCCGCCGGTGCTGAGATGGTGTCGTCCGGCATCATCGCTCACCGTCCTCGGCAGCCTCGTCGTCGACGTCCTCCTCATCATGATCCCGATGACTGTGGGGCTCCTCCCGCCATTGCCCCAGCCCGCACGACTTGCTCTGGTACTCGTCGCTTTAGCGACGCTGGTTCTTGTGGTGACGAACCATGCCCTGCGAGGCAGGAGCCTGGGCGGAGCGCTTCTCGGGCTCCGCGCAGTCGACATCGATGCCGGGCTTCCACCGGCGTCCCTGCGTTCCATCCTCGCAGCGCTTCGCCTTGGTTCGGCGGCGGACGTGGTCATCGTCAGCACACGGCGCGGCCCTGACCCCACCCAGGGCACTCTTGCCGACCTTGAGCGCACTCCAGCTCTTACATCATCTCCCACACCCACCGAGCCGGCGCCCGTCAGAGGCCCCGAGACCACGTACAGCACGTCTCCTTCCCATCCTGCCCATCCTGATGGTCAGTACTCCGCCCCACCCACCGACCGGCCCGCCGCAGCACCGGTTCCAGCAGCAGGACGCCCGGTCAGTGCCCCACCAGACGTGCCGACGCCCACCTCAGCCAGACCGCCATCGCTGCCTCCGAGCATTCCGGTGCAGCGGCCCCACCCTCCTGCTCCTGGTCCCGACTCGTCGCGGGCTCAGCAGCACACGCATCCCCAGAAAAGTTCAGACACAGTCGAGATCCAACCGATTCGCGCCACCTCTCCACGTCCAGAACCCGGCGACTTCCCGCCGTCACCACCACCCCCTCCAGCGCCGTCATCACAGCAGGTGCTCTGAGCGCCAGCATCAACCACCCTCAAGCCGCTACGGCTTCCGCAACAGGACACAAGGTCGCCTCATCCAGGCCTCACGTCGGAAACGAGTCCCCATGTCAGACGAACGCATCCCAGACACCAACCACCACATGTTTGACGCGAGGGTGGGCACCAAGGTCGCCGTCACCTACCTGGATGATCCCTGCATCGGCTGGACGGAGTACCTGTCCGACTTCATCGGCTCCGCCCTTCGCCACGAGAACAAGATAACCCCGGCGATCATCATCCCTGGGACCTCCCACATCACCCCCGCCTTCGATCGCCTCACCGAGACCACTGGCACACCCGTCTTCATTGAGGACGGAAACGGGCACCGCGAACTTCGCAGCGGGATGTGGGCGCCGAACCTCGCACAGTTCTTCGAGGGAGCCCCCCGCTCGCAGTTCACAGTCTCGCAGCAGTTCCTTCACCAGACTCCCACCCCCGACCTCATCCCGACCCTCATGCTCTCGGCGTCGATCTACCACCCCGCTCGCCGCACCACGAAGCTCGGGCGGGCCATCGAGATCATCACAGAGACGCTCCTGCCCGACCCATCCACAACGCTCTCCTGGGGACGCTACGAACCAGTGGGGGCCCCATGGGACCGTAACCGGCTCACGGCCCTCGCCCGCGAGCTCATGCCCGAGGTCCACTTCAACCTCGCCGCGCACTCGGACCTGGGCACGCTCAGTGGGACGACGACGGTGGCCAGGACCAGTAACGGCCTGGAGGAGTATGTCGAGGTCTCCGTCGCCATCCCCGATCTGGCTCCCAGCCAGCAGATCGATGTGGTCAACAGGCTCCTGGACACGATCGCTGAGCAGACCAAGCCCCAGTTCCTGCTCGCCGTACGCATCCAGGCCCTTGCGGACACGTCCTTGCCGACGTCGATCCGTCAGCCCCCGGTTCCACTCGCCGTCCTCATCGGCGCCGCCGGTATCCGCCAGCTCGGCGTCGACGTCCGTGATGTCGCCAGGCAGCACGCCGGGCGCACCTACGGCAGCGGCAGACGACAGGGGCTCATCGTCCCGGTTGAGACCACCCAGGCCGACTGGAGCGCGCTGTCCTCCCTCGTGGCGACTCTCGACGGCGACGCCGGGAACATCGCCCGGGTCCTGGAGGATCCTACTGACGGCTCAGGGGCGGGGAGCACTCATGCCTCGTGAGGATGAGGCGGCGATTCTCGACTCCGCGCGGGTCCATCACTCACGTCTGACCCAGGCGCTTGAGCGGGGCTCCGGTACTGGACGCAGTCGCCCCGTGCCCGTGCGCATGGTCGCCTCCCTCGTGATCGCCGCCCTCGCCTGTGCGGGCTGTGTCGGCTACTCCTTCGTCTCCACCCACCTGGACTCAATCCGCCAGACCCGAACCTCCGTCCCCAACGCTCCCGTGCAACCCGCGCAATCCGCTGGCCCCGAACCGTCCCCCGCTCAGAACCAGCCACCCGCTCAGCCCGCCCCCGAGGCTCCGACGGAGCAGGCAGAGCAGGAGCCTCAGCCTCACGATGTCCCCGCCTCCCCTCCAGCAGGCGCAGAGCCCCCCGCAGCCCCGTCAGGTCAAGACACCGGATCAGCATCGAATCGAGAGTGACCGTTGATTCCCTACACCCGACTCACCGTGATCAGCGCCCAGGCACGCGCTGAGGTCGTCATGCCCTCCGATGAGCCCGTGGGAGCTCAGCTGCCGGAGCTCTTGAGCCTACTGGGCACGGCGCAGGGCACCCAGCTCGCACCCATTCAGATCGTCCGCTCCGGCGGCGACATCCTCGACCTGGAGCGAAGCCTCGTCCAGCAGGAGGTGCTTGACGGGGAGATCGTCCGGATCATGACCGACGATGAGGTCCCCCCGCCGACCGAGGTCTCCGACATCTCCGGCCTGCTCACAGACATGACGGACGCGCACCCGGGCCGGTGGAACGATCTCAGTCGGCTGCTCGGGGCGGGAGTTCTCCTGGCAGTGAGCGCCGTGGCGGCGGCCTGGGCGGCACCTCGGGGGCTCATCGCAACCGTCCCCTCATGGGGTCTTCTTCTGCCGGGACTGGGGACCATGCTCCTGGCCGCCTTCATCTCCCAGGGGCGTTCCATCAGCGCACGACAGATCGGCGCCCTGGCCACCTTCCTCGCCTTCGGACTACTCGTTCCCGCGATCTACACCCTGGCCACGGGTCCCGTGAGTGACCGTCTGCTGGCCGTCGCGGCCTCGCTCACCGCTGTCGCGCTGGCCGTCCTGGGCAGGGGTAATGTGGGATGGGCGTTCGGAGCCATGGTCGGTATGGGGCTGTACGGCGTGTGGATCGCTTTCAACATGGTCGCCATCGCCCCCCTGGGTGACGGCCTTTCTGCTGTCACCGCACTGGTGTGCCTGGGCATCCTGCCGTGGCTCGCGCTACTCGTCTCCGGAACCTCGCGGCTCGACGACGCTGCTCTCGCCGGGGCCCTTCCCTCGCGGCGCCGTGTCCTCCAGGATCTGGCAACCGCTCACGAGACCCTCGCCGGCAGCTGCCTCGCCGCTGCAGCCGTGCTGTCCTGGAGCTCCACCATTCTCGCCGCCAGCTCGAACGCCTGGGCTCGCGCGCTGTGCGCCGTCGTCGTCATCGCCGCGCTCCTGAGGTCACGAGCCTTTCCCCTGCGAAGCGAGGTCCTCTCCCTGTGGCTGGCCGCCATTCCCCCGACCCTGGTGCTCAGCGGAGCAATCACCCAGCCCGGGGCGCGCGCCGCCATCCTCCTTCTTTCCGGCCTGGCACTCGCCTCACTGTCGCTCTACCGGCCCGCACCCCAGACCAGGGTTCGTCTCCGGCGTCTTGGGGATCGGCTCGAGTCCTTGTGCCTGGCCGCAACACTGCCCCTGCTGTGCGGTATCAGCGGTCTGTTCACCCACCTTCTGGGGGTGTTCGCGTGAGTCGGGCTCCTGCACCAGGCGGCGCTGCGGTTCTGCCTGCACTACGTGAGAGCGTGTCCGTGTCACGGATCCTTCTGGGCGGCGCGGTGCGTGAACGGCGCAGCGCAGGCGACCTGGACCGGGCACTGCGCCAACCACTGCCACTGACCTGCCGGGCGGCCGTCATCCCGACGACCCGTCGCTGCGGTGCAACAACAACGGCCCTTCAGCTGGTGTCCATGATGACGCGGGCTCGGCGCCTGCCCGCACTCATCATGTCGGCCTCCCCCAGTCCTGCGAGCGCGGCGGACCACCTCCCCGGTTCCGGAACATGGCCTGCCGATGAGTCCTTCGAGACCCCTCGCAACAGCGCACAGGCACAGGAACTGATCGGCACCGCACCCGACGGACTCACCTCCTGCCTCCGGCTGCCGCAGGCAGCCTCCCCCAGGGAGCCTCATGAGTGGGCGGCCGCCCGACGACGTCTGGTCAGGTTCTTCGACATCGCCATGATGGAGACCGCGCCTCTCGCACCGGGACTCATGCTGGAGCTCGCACACCATCATCACGCCATCATCCTCATGTCCCCAGCCAGGCGAGCGGAGATGGAACGTGACCGCGACACCGTAGCGGCTCTGCGACAGCGTCTCGCCTCACATGGCCAGGCCACCGGCAGCCGCGTCCCGCGCCTCATCCACGCCGTCGCCGCGACCTCATCGCGTCGCCCACTCATACCACCGCTGCAGCAGGGCGAGCGTCTCATCCCCTACGACACGGTGCTCGCGGCCACCGGCCCCGGCCGCACCCGCGCCGCGGGCGTCCTCAACGCGAGGACGGCACGAGCCCTGGCAGGCATCGCCTCGGACGTCGTGAGCAGCGCGACGCCGACGCCGGACGGGAGGGCAGCATGATTCAGCTCGTCCACCGGGCCGGCCGCGTCGTCCACGCGGCTCAGCCTCCGGAGCCGATACTCATCCCACCGCCACCGCAGCTGGCGGACACCGGGTCCCAGTCCTTCCCCTTCCAGATGCTTCTGCCTCTGGTGGGAGCCGGCTCCTCCATGCTCATGATGACCCTGCTGCGGGCCAACCCGATCTTTGCGCTCCTCGGGGCCGTCGTCATGGTCATCACCGCAGTCGGGATGCTCGTCTCCCTCGTCTCGCGCAGAGCCGGGCAGTCCCGGCAGCGCCGGGATCGCCGAGAGCGTTACCTCGATCGCCTCGCCACGACCCACGAGGACGCCACGGCGCTCCAACGGCAGATTCGTGATCAGGCCTACCGCACTCACCCCGCCCCCAACGCGCTCCCGCAGTGGGCCATTTCTCCGGTGAGACGGTGGGAACGGCGGCGTTCTCACGCCGATTTCCTCCTTCTGCGAATCGGTACCGCCGACCTGGTCATGCCCAGTGCGGCCCTCCCCACCGTGGGCATGCCGGCCGAGGTCGATCCCCTCCTCATGGCCGAGATGCGTTCCCTGGTGCGGGCCCACGAGGTTCAGCCGGATCTTCCCACCACGATCAACCTCGACTGCGCCGGCGAGGTCTCGATCGTGGGTCCTCCTGAGGCAACCCGGCACGTGGCCCGGGTTCTCCTGTCCCAGGCCGCTGTCCACCATGCGCCAGAGGATCTCCATCTGGCGCTGGTCTACCCGGACCAGAACGCCCAGGAGTGGGACTGCCTGGCGCGGCTTCCGCACCTGCGCATGAACGGCGTGTTCGACGGGCCGATCTCGCGTCGCCGCGTGGCACCCACACAGCCGGCACTGGAACAACTGCTGCGTGAGGAGATCCATGAGGCGAGCAGGCAGGCGGCCCGTCTCAACCGCACCGGGGGCCGCAAGGCCCGACCCACCGGGCCGAGGCTCCTCGCCGTCGTCGAGCAGGAGGGGCCCGCATCACCGTTGACCGTTCCCGACAACGCCTTGGATCCTGCGGCAATCGGCGCAACAGTCCTCTATCTCGTCACGGATCGTCTCCACGAGCCCAGTGACCCGTCCCTGCGCCTGACGATCCAGCAGGATGGAACCGTTCTCATCGAGGACCTGCGCCCCGTCTCCGCCGAACCGGGCCAGCCCGAGCAGACTCCACCTCCGGTGGCCTGCCGCCCCGACGACCTCGGTCCTGCCCTGGCCGAGGGCATCAGCCGGGCACTGGCGCCGTACTCCTTGGGGGCCGCCGCAGAGCGCCAGGACCAGGACGAGACAACCACCACCCTTGCCGAACTTCTGGGCGTGGACGACCCCCGGGCGATCGATCCTCGCACCGCCTGGTCCCCACGCTCTCCGCGTGACTTCCTGCGAGTTCCCATCGGCAGTGACGACGCCGGCTCCACCATCCTGCTCGACCTCAAGGAGTCCGCACAGCTCGGCGTCGGCCCCCACGGCCTGTGTGTCGGTGCCACCGGCTCGGGCAAGTCGGAGCTGCTTCGCACCCTGGTGGCGGCACTGGCCAGCACGCACGGCCCTGAAGACCTGTCAATGATTCTCATTGACTACAAGGGAGGCGCGGCCTTCGCCCCCTTCGCGCCGCTGCCGCACGTCGTCGGCCTCATGGACAACCTCGCTGATGACGCCGGGCTCGTCGAACGCGCTCGGGCGTCTCTGGCCGGAGAGGTAACCCGCCGCCAGAAGCAGCTGCGCGACGCCGGGTCCTCCCCCGACATCGCCCACTACCGGCGTCTTCGGGCGGAGCACCCGGAGATGGCTCCTATGCCCCACCTGTTCGTCATCATCGACGAGTTCGGCGAGCTCCTGACCGCCAGTCCGGACCTGGTCGACCTCCTGCTGACGATCGGACGAATCGGACGCTCCATCGGCGTCCACCTGCTGCTGTCGAGCCAGCGGATCGAGGCCGGAAAGCTCCGCGGGCTGGACACCTACCTGTCCTACCGCATCTGCTTGCGCACCTTCACCGAGGCGGAGTCCTCCACCGTCATCGGCGTGAGCGACGCCTTCCACCTGCCCGCGGTGCCCGGCTACGGATATCTCAAGGTGGACACAAGCATCTTCACCCGGTTCCGATCCGGATTCGTCTCAGGCCCCATCGACACCATTGACGAGCAACCCGCTCCCGATGAGATCGAGGAGCGCGTACCACTGCTGCTTCCCACCTACAACGGACTGGAGGAGGAGTCCTCCGTCACCATCGAGGACGACGTTCCCGAAGGGCACACCACACGCACCACCGTGGTCGACACGGTCGTCTCGCAGCTCGCTCAGGCCGCCCCGGTCAGCAGCCCGGTATGGCTCGATCCACTGCCCTCGCGCCTCACCCTGTCACGTCTTCACAGCACGTCGCTGCGCCGAGGCCGGAGCGCCGTTCCGGTTCCACCGGTGCCCAGCGTGTCCGTTCCGATCGGGATCGTGGACGATCCCGCCCAACAGCGGCAGGACCCCTGGCTACTCGATCTGACCCTGGGAGGCGGGCACGTCTCCATCACCGGGGCTCCGCAAAGCGGACGCACGAGCTTCCTGTGGACGCTGGCGACCTCGGCCGCCCTGTGCCTGCCGCCGTCACGTCTGGCCTTCTACGGTATCGACGCCACCGGGGGCGGACTGTCACGTCTGAGCGGTCTGCCTAACGTTGGAGGGATCGCCACACGCGGCGACCGGGAACGGATGCGACGCGTCGTCGAGGAGATCGTGACGATGCTCGACACCCGGGAGCAGGTCTTCTCGCGCCACCGGATCGACTCCCTCGACGTTCTGCGCAGCCGGCATGCAGCGGGTCAGATTCCCGAGCTCGCCAGTGCCGACGTCGTTCTCCTGGTTGACGGCCTGGGACTTCTCCGCAGCGACTTCGAGGAGCTCGAGGACTCTCTCGATGACATCCTGCGTCGCGGGAGCGGCCTTGGCGTCCACGCAGTGATGACGCTGTCTCGTAGCAACGAGCTGCGCATGGCGCAGCAGCCACTGGTCGGAACCCGTCTGGAGCTGCGCCTGAACGACCCTGCCGACTCGCTCATCGCCCGCAAGCTCTCCAAGACGCTACGGGCCGACGTTCCCGGCCGCGTCCTGACGCCGGATCAGCTCTTCGCCCATACCGCGCTCCCCATCGCCGACGACACGGACACCTCTCACGGCGTCGGCACAGCTCTCGAGGAGCTGGCTGAGCGGATCGCAAACGGATGGTCCGGCGAGCGTCCGGCGCCGGTCCGTATGCTCCCGGAGGCCATCGACCCGGCCGACCTGCCCGACGGCGAGGAGGAGCCCGATCTCCTGCCGCTGGGACTCTTCCAGGACACGATGACCCCCATCAACCTCGACCTGGTGGGGCGGGATCCCCACCTTCTGGTGCTCGGCGACCCCGGATGCGGAAAGAGCACCGTGCTGCGCGGTGTCATCGAGTCCCTGGTCGAGCGGCACACGCCCGATGAGCTCGTGATCGCCGTCTACGACATGCGCCGCACGACCGCCGATGCCTGCCCTGAGTCCTATCTGGGCGGCCATGCCACCTCAGCAGCCCTGGCGGAGGGGCTGTCGGCATCCATCGCTCAGGAGCTTGAGCGACGCAGTGCGGCGATGTCAGCGGGTCAGGAACCCGATGGGCCGCGGATCGTTCTGGTGGTCGATGACTACGACATTCTCGCCGCGGGCAACAGCAATCCCCTCGCTCCGGTCATTCCCTACCTGTCCTCGGCCAGGGACCTGCGCCTCAACGTTGCCCTGACCCGCCCGGTGGCCGGATCATCCCAAGCCATGTATGACCAGCTCCTCCAGGCTCTGCGCAACACTGGCGCCACCGGTCTGCTCATGGACGGGGAGCGCAGCGAGGGCATTGTGCTTGCCGGAATGCGCGCGGAGCACCTTCGCCCCGGTCGGGGCTGGTGGATCAGGCGTGGCGGTCGCCCACGCCTGGCTCAGGTTGCCGACTACGGGCAGTCCCCGTCCTGAGAAATTCACCTTCACGTCACTCAAACGCTTTAAGGAGTATGAATGCCACGAATAGTCACCATTGTAGGAGCCAGTGCGCCGACGGTAGAAACATTCGTCGCCACCACTATCGTCCGCGAGCCCCGGTTCTACGTCCGCCAGCTTTCCACGGGAGCGGGTTTCGGCCTGATCCCCAAAGATCGCCCACACCGCGCCGCCATCGAGATCCTCAACCCCACCACGGTCGCGGATCCTCGAGAGATCGTCCGTCTCCTGGGAGTCACCATCCCCAGGCACTGGCAGCCCGCAATCGTCACTCGCTGCTCCGTGCCGTTCGGAGAGATCTACGACCAGTACATCGATATCGCCGTCGATACCGCTGCGATGTCTGACGGAATTGCCGTTATGAACGGTCAGCGCCTTCCGCTCCCGGATCCCTGGCACTGGCGACGCAATGAGGAAGGGAAGTGGACGCCGGACAGCGCTTTCGTCGATGCCTGCGTTGCCCGTTACAAGGCCACTCACCAGGATGCCGGTGCCTCACAGAGCGGGGCGTGACAGGTCACCTAAACGCTCAGCACGGAAAAGGCAGGGGTCTGGGAGCCACAGGTTGGCTCCCAGACCCCCGCCTTCATCAAGGCGATCGCCCACCACGACGATGGTCATCGCAGGGCGCGCTCGCTCACGCAGGCAGGGCTCAGACCCCGATCTTCATCCAGTCGGGGATCGCCTCGGGGTCTCGGGGGAAGACCTCCAGCTCCTTGGCGCAGTCCTCCGCCGTGTACGGCGGGTCGAGGACCGGCTCGCGGTCGTAGTCGAAGTCGAAGACGAGCTTGTAGCCCTCGCTGCTCTTCATGGACAGCACCGCCCATATCCAGGTCCCACCGCGTGGGTGCGCCATGATCACCCGCAGGCGGACGGCCTCACGGACCAGCTCAATCTGATTCCGTCCGAATTCTGCCTGAACACCAAACCGGGCACCCGGCCGTCGACGACCGATGCGTCACAATCAGCCACCGGCAGACACCGGACGTGGTTTCCCACATGATCGTCGGGCAGAATGGCACTGGTACAACCATGATTCGTTGACGGTTCAGCCACCTCGTTGTCCGCTCGCACCCGCACCACAAGGAGCACCGCGTGTCCACTAACCAGCCCCGCCCGACCAAGGCCCAGCGCCGCGAGGCCGCACGCCTCAAGGCCAAGGAGCTGCGAGAGGCCGAGGAGCGCCGTGCGCGCCGCAATATGATTGCACGCCGCAGCTTCATCGGAGTGGGAGGCGTCGCCCTGGGCGGTGGGCTCGGCTACCTGGGTTATCTGGCAGTCAACCGCAACCGGAAGGAGTTCCCGGAGGCCGGCAAGGGCCTGGCCACCACGAAGGCGAACCAGGGCGGCGTCCCTAAGCAGGTCCTGGCCGACGCCTCCTGGACCTACGGGGACGGCGCCACACTCGACACCGTCGCGGCCTCTGCCCCCGTCCTGGACATCTACTTCGACTACTCCTGCTCGCACTGCGCCCAGTTCGAGGGAGTCCACACCCAGGAGATCAACCAGCTCCTGAGCGACAAGAAGATCACCTTGGCCCTCCACCCCTGCAAGCTCCTCAAGCAGCAGTGGACCAGCGTGGTCATGAACACCATGGGCGTGGTTCTCGACGAGGCCCCGGCTCAGTCGCTGAGCTTCCACGGAGCCGCCTTCGAGATCTTCTCCCAGGTGCTCCAGACCAAGGACCAGAGCATCATGACGGTGAAGAGCCTTGTCGCCGCCGCCACCAAGGTCGGCGTTCCCACCAAGGTGTCTGACAAGTTCCAGTCCGCCGTCGACTCTGACAAGTACAAGAAGTGGGTCGAGCTGGGCGACAAGGCCTTCGCCGACAGGGATCTCCAGGGCACCCCGTCCGTGTTCTTCAAGGGAGAGCAGATCGACCTGGGCAAGCTCCAGTCGCCGACCTCCCTGACCGAGCTCGTCACCGGCTCCACACCGACTGCCCAGCCCAGCCAGCAGTCCACTCAGCAGCCATCCCAGCAGCCGGCTAAGTAACCCCGCAGCGGGTCCGTCCCCTCGGTTTCCCGCAGCGGGGCGGTCTGTGCCAGACTGTCCCACGCACCTGCGGCCGCCTGGCAGGCCGCACGCCGCTTTAGCTCAGTTGGTAGAGCAGCTGTCTTGTAAACAGCAGGTCGTCGGTTCGAGTCCGACAAGCGGCTCCGCTCATTGGCAGCAGCCGTCCGGGGCCCGGCACGCTCCTGTCTCAAAACCACCCCACGGCCCGGTAACGAGCTCACCACCGGGAGGAGACATGTCGGTGACCGCACCGCAGGCGCCGTCGTGCATCCTCCACGACGCCAGCACCTGCCGCTCCTGCCCCTACCTGTCTGTGCCGCTGCCGGACCAGCTGGCCGTCAAGCAGTCGCGCGTCTCCTCCCTACTGGCCGAGCACGTCCCGGCCGACCTGTGGCGGCCTCCGGCCCCAAGCGCCCCGGAGCGCTTCCGCAACAAAGCGAAGATGGCGGTGGCCGGCACCACGGCCCGCCCCACCCTGGGGATCCTCGATGGCGCCGGCCACGGCGTCGACCTGCGCTCCTGCCCGCTGCACGTGCCTGCGATCGAGGCGGCCCTGCCGGTCCTGGCCGGCCTCATCACCGACCTGGGCCTGCGCCCCTACGACGTGCCCACCCGCCGCGGAGAGCTCAAGCACGTCCTGGTGACCGCCTCGCCCGACGACGACCTCATGGTGCGCTTCGTCCTGCGCTCCCGGCGGCATCTGGAGCGGCTGCACGCCGCACTGGCGGATCTGCGCCGGTCCCTACCTCAGCTGGCGGTGGTCAGTGTCAACATCCAGGGCGTCCACCAGGCCGTCATCGAGGGGCCCGAGGAGATCGTCCTGACCGACGAGGACCGCCTCCTCATGCGCCTGCGCCTACCGTCCCCGGACGGCAGCAGCCGGACCGGTCGGTGCGCGGACGACGTCGAGCTGCCGCTCTACCTGCCCACGCGTTCCTTCTTCCAGACCAACACGGCCGTGGCCGAGGCGCTCTACGCCACCGCTCGATCCTGGGCCGAGGAGTCCGAGCCGGCGCGGGTATGGGACCTGTTCTGCGGGGTCGGTGGGTTCGCCCTGGCCCTGGCGGCTCCTGGCCGCAGGGTGCTGGGTGTGGAGGTCTCGGCCCCGGCCATCGACGGCGCGCGCGATGCCGCCGCCCTCATGGGGCTGGAGCCGGACCTTGTGCGCTTCGAGGCCGGTGACGCCCGCATCCTGGACCCGGCCGCCCCTGACGGCAGCGTCCCCGGAGAGGTCGAGGCCGAGCGCCCGGACCTGCTCGTGGTCAATCCGCCCCGGCGCGGGATCGGGGAGCAGCTGGCCACTCGGATCGAGGCCTCCGGCGTGGAGCGGGTGCTCTACTCCTCGTGCAATCCCCGCACGCTGGCCACGGACCTGGCACGCCTGTCCTCGATGCGGGTGGTGCGTGCCCACCTGTTCGATATGTTCCCGCACACCGACCACGCCGAGGTGCTCGTCGAGCTGGCCCGCGGCTAGCTCGCGGGAACGAGGCCCGAGGCGGACCCCGGCCCCTGGCTACTCGAGCTCGCTCAGGGCGGCGCGCACGTCGTCCAGGCAGCGGTTGATGGCCTCGGCCTCGTAGGGGACCTCGAAGTCGCGCACACGTACGGCCAGGTCCGCCAGGTCCCGGGCCTCGGCGAAGCCCTCGCCGGCCAGGGTGCGCGCGGTGGTCACGGAGTCGGCCGGCGCGGCGCCGGCGGCCGTGGCTGCCTCGACCAGCTCGAGGATCGGCCCCTGGATGACGCCAAGATCCTCGGCCACGACGTCCAGCTCGCCGCCCACGAGCTCGCGGCGCGCGTCTAGCAGGGCCACACGCTCAGTCAGGGTGCTGGCGCCGTCGCTCAGTGCCGTGCACAGCTCCTTGAGGCCGCCCACGGCGTCATTGGCATCGACCTCGTCCTGGCCCTCGATGATCTGGAGGGCGAAGATCCCGGCAGCCAGGTTATGCAGGCGGGCCAGGGCGACGCGGAAGCTCACCGAGTCCAGGTCGCCGCTCAGTGCCTCGATCTGGCCGCACAACGGGTGAAGCTGCTCGGAGCACTCCAGGATGAGAGCGTCGACCTGCTGGCAGCGCTGGGCGACGTCATCGGCCCGGGCGCCGGTCCCGAGGACCGCCGTATCCGCACCGATGGCCCGCATGGCCTCGCGCAGGGCGCTCAGACGGGAGGAGAGTGCCTCGATCTCGCCGGCCCGCCGGCCCAGGAGGTCGACGAGCCGCTGACCCTCCTGGAGGATGCCGACGAGCCCGGCGGTCTTGGACTCGATCCGGCTCATAGCGTCCAGGATCCGGGCCACGGGTCCCTCGGCCTGCGGGCTGTCAGGGATACCGACGCCGTGAGCCAGAAGCGCCCCGACCTCGGCGACCAGCACCCGGCGGGTGAAGTCGATGGCATCGGCGTACCCCAGGGCCTGCAGCTCGGCCTGGAGAGCGGCCTGTCCGGCGGCGGCCACCTCGCGGCGGGTCGAGCCGGCCGCGGCCGAGGCCTCCTCGACGTCGCGGACCCGGGCGTAGGCGGCCTCGACCTGGTCGCGCAGGTCGGTGAGCATCGGCAGCGTGCGCACGGACAGGTAGCCGGAGCCGGAGGGCACGATCGTGGCGAAGACGCGGTAGTGACCGTCGTCGGAGGAGCGGTTGGTGATGTAGGCGCTGGCGGCCCGGCCCTCCTCGATGGCGTCCCAGATGCTGCGGAACAGGCCGGCAGGCATGTCCGCGTGCCGCACGACGTTGTGGGCCCGCCCCACCAGGGCGCCGCGCGGGTAGCCCGACAGACGCATGAAGGTGGAGTTGGCACGGCGGATGCGGCCGTGGGAGTCCGTGGTGGAGAAGAAGAGCTCGTCAGCGGCGAAGACGTGCTCAACGGGAGCGGCGGACTCGACCATGAGTGACCTTCCTTGAGGGCGAGGTGGATGCGGGGCAGGCGCGGGGGGCGAGAACGAGGTCGGAGCAACAGCACCTGCGGGGGCGTCGTGGGACCTTGGTCGGAAGCCTACTCTTGGGCCTCCTTCGAGGCGGCTCATCCCGGTGGGACAACGCATCACAGTGATCCGGGCGATTCCTGCCGGTCGAGCGATCGCCGGCGACGGCGCGGCGGGTATCTGCCGGCAGCCGACCGGGGATGGCTCCCCATGCCCGGTCCCCGTCAAGTCACTGACAGGTTCCGGCGGGCTCCTTAGCCTGGCTTCATGACTCCGCCCGAACCCACGCGACTGCCCGGCTCCGACCGCAGTGGCCTGGCCCGCCGCCGGCTGCTGGCGCTGGCCGCCCTGGCTCCCACGGCCGCAGTGATGCTGGGCGCGTGCTCCTCCGCGTCCGGCAAGCAACTGACTTCCAAGGCCACCCGTGAGACGATCAGCCCCTCCGAGGTCGCCTCCGAGGTGGCCAAGGCCGCCACCGCCTGCGACCAGCTCGGCGGAAAGCTCCTGACCCACTACCTCAAGGCGGACTCGACGACGACGGCGATGGCCTCCCCACTCAGCCTCGCCCTTGTCCTGGCGATCCTGGCCGACGGCGCCACGGATGCCACTACCCAGGGCTATGACGCGCTCCTGGGGCTCTCGGGGGAGGACCGCGACCGCGCCTGGTCGGCCATCCAGAGCTCCTTGAACCGCTACGACGGCGAGCTCAAGGGATTCGACCCGGACAAGGTCCCTGACAAGCCGCTCGCCCACCTGGCCAACCACGTCCTCATCGCAGATGAGAAGGACATCAAGGTCAAGCAGACCTACCTCGACACGGTGCTGCGCTGGTTCTCCGCCGAGATCGAGCAGATCGAGGTGGACGCGATGAAGAAGAACCTCGACGCCTGGGCCTCGCGCAACACGGCCGGCCTCATCCCGAACAGCGGCATCACCATCACCAAGGACACCCGCCTGGTGGTGCAGAACGCCTTGCTCTTCGCAGCCTCCTGGGACTCCCCCTTCAAGACCGAAGACACCTCGCAGGAGGACTTCACGCTCGCCGGCGGTAAGACCGTCAAGGCCGACCTCATGCATGACACGCGCTCCATCCCCTACGCCACAGGGAAGGGATGGGCGGCCGTGCGTCTGCACTACGCCGGCGAGGAGGAGAACTCGGACGGCTCCCAGCTCGCCCTCGACGTCGTCCTGCCCGACGCCGGAACCCTGCCGGGGACCATGGATGCCGGAACGTGGGCGGCGGCGTCGAAGTCCCTCGACTCCGCCAAGGCCCGCGAGGTGACGTTGGCCCTACCCAAGCTCGATCTCACCTCCCAACCCAAGGAACTCCTCGACTTCCTGAAGGAGCAGGGGCTCAAGCCCGAGGGCCTGGACCGGATCGCACCCAAGCTCAATCTGGCGCAGGTGGTCCAGCAGGTGCGCCTCATCCTGGACGAGGAGGGCACGGTCGCCGCAGCCCTGAGCGAGGGCGGGGTTGCGGTCATGGCGGCGCCGAAACCGGACAACCCGGTCGAGTTCACGGTGAATCACCCCTACGTGCTGCGGCTGCGGGACCTGACCAGCGACACCGCCCTCGTGGAGGCCGCCGTCATGGACCCCACCGTCAAGACCATCGGCGCCTCGGACTGACCGCGATCAGACGCCTTCAGACGGAATCTTCCGGTTGGTGAGACCGCTTCACCTCCCGGAGCACCCCGGGACGGTAGGCTCCGGGACTGACAGGGAACCGTTGCGGGAGCACCGCTGCGGCCCGCCACCTCTTTTCAACCAGCAGGAGAACTCCTCATGACCGTCGAGCTCGTCACCACCTCCAGTCCGGAGATCGTCGAGGCCATGGAGCGCCTCATCCCGCAGCTCTCCCGCAGCGCCCCGGCACTGACCGCGGAGCAGTGCGAGGCCTTCATCGCCCAGGAGGGGGTCTTCCTCTTCATCTTCCGCCCGGAGGCCGAGGCCGGCCAGAGCGCCCCGATCCTGGGCATGCTCACCCTGGCGACCTTCACGATCCCCACGGGTCTGCGCGCCTGGGTGGAGGACGTCGTCGTCGACGGCGAGGCCCGCGGCCAGGGTGCCGGCCAGGCCCTCGTGGAGGCCGCCGTCGAGTACGCCGGCAAGATGGGGGCGCGCACCGTCGACCTCACCTCACGCCCCTCGCGCGAGGCCGCCAACCGTCTCTACCGCCGCGCCGGCTTCGAGCTGCGGGAGACCAACGTCTATCGCTACGCCCAGGTCTGAGCGCCGCAGCACGACCCCGCTGAGCACACGCCTCACTTCGACCGAATCTTCATAGACGACACGGCTCCGCGTCATCTATGAAGATTCGGTCGAAGTAGTGGGTGTCCGGGCAGCCTGACGGGAGGAGCGGCAGGAGGGCGACCCCGCTGTCTTCGGAACCTTCAGGCCATGAGGGCATCAATGAAGGCGGCCACGCTCGGGGTGGTGCGCCCGCCGGCGGCCGCAACGACGTCGTCCGGGGCGCCGGCGATGGCACAGGGGACGTCGGCGCACTCGAACATCGAGATGTCGTTCCAGGAGTCGCCCACGGCGGCCACCTCGCTCATCTCCTGGCCCCGCTCGGCGAGGAGCGCGGCGAGCCGGCCCAGCCCCGTCCCCTTGGACTCACCCGCGGCCGTGACGTCGACGAAGGCGGTCGAGCGGGTGCAGCTGACGCCGTCGACCATATCCTCCAGGCCTCGGGCCAGCGCCTCGGCGACGCAAGGATCGGGGACGTGCAGCGGCATCGAGGTGACCCCCAGGCCGGCGACCTGGGACATGGGCGCCGCAGTGAAGCGGTCGGCGGGCGTGCGCTGGTCGGTGGACAAGCCGATCGGATCGTCCAGCACGTAGTCGCGCTCGAGGGTTGAGGCGAAGACGGACACCTGCGCCCGGCTGACGAGGCCGACCGCCCGGGTCACGGCCCGCACCTGGTCGGCGCTGAGCGTGCGGGTGCAGTGCACCCGACCAGCGGCGTCGATGACAGTCGTGCCCGTGGCGCACACGGCGTAGTCGTAGTCCAGACCGATGCTCGTCGAGGCCCGGGCCACCTCGACCGCGTGCTGCACCAGCCGTACCGAGCGCCCGGTAGCCAGGACCAGGAGGTTGCCGGCTTCGCGCCAGCGCACCAGGGCCTCGGCGTCGGCCTGTCCGACGGCATGGTGGAAGACGAGGGTGCCGTCAAGATCCGTGGCGAGCAGGCGCATGCCGGCGAGCATAGCTCGCGCTCCCCGAACCCACCCCGCACATCAACACTTCGACGAAATCTTCACAGACGACACGGCTCCGCGTCATTTGTGAAGATTTTGTCGATGTGCTGGGTCTAAGCCGTCGGCCGTCCCATGAGGGAGTCGATGAGGTCGGCCAGACTGGAGACTGTGCCGTCGCACTGCTCGACGACCTCCGGCGGTGACCAGGGCAGGGCGTAGGAGTGGTCGGCGGCCTGATGCATGGAGATGTCGTTCCAGGAGTCCCCGATGGACCAGGTTTCAATGGGCTCGACCGGTGGCTCGGCCACCCCTGAGGCGGAGGAGTCATCGCCTAAGTCACTGGCAGGGTCCTGAGCGGGCGACTCGCTGAGGCTCGCCACCAGCTGTCTGAGCCCCTCACCCTTGGAGGCGGAGGCGGGAACGACGTCGATGAAGTCCTGGTTGCGGAAGCCCACCGCCTGTCCCTCCCAGCGCCGACGCAGGTAGGTCTCGGTACGCGAGGCCATCTCGGAGTCGGTGAAGCGCATCGGCACACCGATGACCTCGCGCCCGTCCAGGTCACGCCGGGTGGCCGGCCGGAAGAGGGTGAGCAGCTCGGAGCCGGAGCCGATCGTGTCGTAGATGAGCAGGTCCTCGTCCAGTCCGGTGGTGAAGACGGTGACACCCGGGGCTCCCTCAACGAAGTCGAGGATGTCCTCGACGACACCGGGCGGCAGAACCGTCGAGCGGCGCACCCTGATGTTCTCATCCACGACGGCGGCACCCGTGTAGAGGATGGCGTTGTCGAACTCCAGGCCCATGGGCACCACCACGTGCTCCAGCGCCGAGACCGACCGGCCCGTGTTGATGACCAGGAGGTTGCCGTCGGCCCGCCACCGGGCCATGGCCTCGCGGTCGCGCAGCGGGATCGACCCGTTGAAGACGATGGTGCCGTCCAGGTCCGTGGAGATGAGCCTGCGTGGCATGGGAGTCCTTTCCGTTCAGGTGCTGCCGGTTTCCAGCGGCCTCGGAGCCGCAGGGAGCCGCCTAGGAGGCATCAGCAGGCTTATTCTCCTCATCCTTGGCAGCCGCGTCAGCACACTGGTCGGTCTCCTGGCCGGCGGACTCCCGACGGGCCTTCTTCTCCGCCTTGCGGGCCTTCTTGGCCTGCTTCTTGTCCTCGCGCTCCTGGCGCTCGCGGGCCCATTGCACGTAGCCCTGAAGGAGGCTGCGGGAATCGGGAGTGAGGATCTTGTTGTCCTCCAGCAGGCCCTCAGCGCGCAGGGTCATGAACTGCAGGTACTCGGGGTTGCGGGTGAGCCCGTACTGCCTCTTGGCCTCTTCGAGGTCGGAGACGTCGCGGCGCACCTGGCGCTCGATCAGGGCCCGTCCGCCCATGAGGAAGATCGCCACGATAAGGGCCAGGATCGAGCCGATGCCCCGGGTGAAGGGGTAGAGGATGCAGGCGATGACCATGAGCCAGGTGACGTACTTGCCCATGGAGTGGGTGTAGCCGCGCCAGCGCCCGTCATCCCCGGTGGCCCAGGTGCGGATCTTGGCGGGCCCGTCGGGGTCTCCGCCGCTGAACCAGTCGCGCACCCGGGTGCCGATCGACTTCTTGCCCTCGACCTTGCCGTTCTCACTCATGCGTGGTCGCCTTCCAGGATCGTGTCGATGAGCTCGGCCATGGAGCCCGCGGTCGTCCCGCACACGGCCGTGACCTCCGGCGGCGACCAGGGAAGGGCGACGGCGTGGTCGGCGACGGCGTGCATGTCCAGGTCGTTCCAGGAGTCGCCGATGGTCCACACCTCGACCTCCCGCCCTGACAGGGGCCCGTCCAGGAGGGCCCGCAGCCCGGAGCCCTTGGTGGCGCCGGCGGGCACGAAGTCCAGGAAGTCCTGGTTGCGGTGGCAGTCCAGGACGCCCTCCCACCGCTGGGTGAGATCGTGATCAAGGCGATCGCGCAGGGCGTCGTCCGTGACCCGCAGGGGCACTCCGATGAAGCGGTGGGAGTCCATCTCCTCCAGGGTCATCGGCTCGAAGACCGCCAGGATCGAGGAGATCTCGTCGTTGTTGTCAGCCAGGATGTAGTCGGTCTCGATGGTGGTGGCGTAGGTAGTCACCCCCGGCAGGTCGACGGTGCGGGTCGCCACGTCCCGGGCGACGCCGTCGGGCAGGTAGCGGGCGGAGAGCACCTGGTAGCTGCTGTCGACGAGGACCGCCCCGGTGAAGACGATGCCGTAGTCGAAGACGACGCCCAGGGGCTCAAGGACGTCGCGGGTGGCGAAGGAGGACTTGCCGGTGTCCACGGCCAGGAGGTTGCCGGCGGCCCGCCAGCGGGCCATGGCCTCACGGTCGGCAGGTGAGACGGAGCGGTCGAAGACGATGGTGGCGTCCAGGTCGGTGACGAGGAGTCGGGTCACGCTGGTTCCTTGCTGCAGGGGGACGTGGAGGGCGGGGCCGAGAGGAGCGGGAGACGACGTCGGACAGGACGGATGATGTGCTGGTGGAACCCGGCAGGGCCTCGCGCATTCTACCGAGTGCGCGGAGCGGGGAAGCCCCTATCCGGGTCTTCCCCGCTCCGTGGCGAGTGGCATGAGACGGCTGTCAGGCTCCCGGCACTCCCAGGACGTGGGCCCAACGCCCCAGGATGCCGATAACGAACATACCCAGGATGATCCACAGGGCGTTGACCTTCTTGTTAAGCAGCCACATGCACAGGAAGGTGAGCCCCAGCGCCGCCAGGCCAGGCAGCAACTGGTTGAGGACGTCCTGAAGAGTCGTCGTTGTAACGATATGAGTCTCTCGGTTCTCGACCTTGGAGACCACCAGCGGGAAATAGATCTTGGTCCACTGCGACACCAGCGCGCCCATGACGAACAGACCCATGATGGCAGCCATCTGGGTGATCTTCTTGAGCTGGCCGCCGCCGACCTCGGTGACCAGGGTGGTCCCCCGCTCGTAACCGACCTTCAGGCCGTACCAGCGAGTGAGAACGCGCAGGACGTTGATGCCGACGAAGAACAGCAGCGGACCCAAGAAGGAGCCGTTGAGAGCCAACGACGCGCCCAAGGCCGCCAGGACGGGGCGGGCGGTGCCCCAGAAGATGGGGTCGCCGATACCGGCAACCGGCCCCATGAGGCCGATCTTGACGTTGGTGATGGCATCCTCACCAATGTCCTCGCCCTTGGACTTCTGCTCCTCCATAGCGGCGGTGACGCCGAAGATGACGGAGGAGGCCCAGGGGTGGGTGTTGTAGAACTCCAGGTGCCGCTTGAGGGCGGCGGCCTCGGCGGCCTTGTCGCCGCGATAGACCTTCCGGATGGCCGGCATAAGCGTGTAGCAGAAGCCCATGGCCTGCATGCGCTCGAAGTTGAAGGAGCCGAGCAGGAAGGTGGAGCGCCAGTACATGCTCCACATGTCGGAGGTGGTGAGCATCCGCTCGGGAGCAGCGGTGGTGCCGCTATCGGTGGTCGCAGTGGTGTCAGTGGTCATGATCGTGGTTCCTTCCGCGCTCAGTCGAGCTCGTCGTCCAGGTCGTCGTCCAGGCTGTCGTCGGAGCCTCCGCCCGCTGTGGCGGGGGCCGGCTGCGGCAACCGGACGGCCTCGTGGAACTCGGGGTTGAGCTGGACGTAGATGAAGGCCAGGCAGACGCCGAGGATGCCCAGGGCGAGAAGCGTGATGCCCGTGTCCAGAGTCGTCATGAGGGTGGCAATGATGAAGCCGATGAAGAAGAACGGCATGAGTTTGCGCGCCCTCATCATGTTGATGACCATGGCGTATCCGACGACGACGATGAACCCGCCGGCGATCTGCAGGCCATGGGTGATGACGTCCGGAATGGTGTTGAGCGCCCTCTGAACGCTGTCGCCGGAGGCGAGCACCGCGACGATGGCGGTCGGCACTGCGACGCGCAGGCCCTGGAGGGCCAGCGCGATGAAGTGCATGATCGTGATCGCGCGCATGTTCGCGTTCTCGGCGAATCGGTCCGCCTGGTGGGCGAAGAAGACGTTGATGGTGCGCACGAAGATGGTCAGAGCCTGGCCGGCGATGGCCAGGGGGACGGCGACGGCGATAGCCTCGTCCTGACTCTGGCCTCCGACGATGACGATGACGGTGGAGACGGTGGAGGCGAGGGCGGCGTCGGGCGCCATGGCGGCGCCGACGTTCATCCAGCCCACACTCAGCAGCTCGAGGGCGCCGCCGACGATAATACCGGTGGTGGGGTCGCCCAGAGCGAGACCGGTGAGGGTGCAGGCGACGATCGGACGGTAGAACATGCGCTCATCCAGGACGGAGTCGCAGCCGGCTAGAAAGGCTACGAGCGTCACCAGGATGATCTGAATCATATTGACGTCATGCATGGGACTGCTTTCTGACTGGGGGCGGGGGTGGGGAAGAGGGCACCCGGACACGGCCCGGGTGCCGGAGTCGTCGATGCCCCTCCTCGGGCGGGACGACACTCACTCGGGTCGCGGCCCGCTTCGCAGCGACGTTCGCGACCGAGCGGGCGATCAGGAGATGAATCCCTTGGACTTCAAGGCGCTCATGAGATCCGTGCGACCCGTGGAGGGAACCTGCTGGATGTATTGAGTCACCCCCCGGCGGTCGATCTCCTGGAAGGCCTTGACGTCCTCGTCCGAGATGTAGACGGCCTGGGACAGGGCCTTGGTGCCCTGCTTGAA
>ERZ772948.265-NODE-265-length-33134-cov-26.447142_pt1 | contig 33134 bp, 32 predicted proteins | sample MGYA00511945_ERZ772948 | MGnify/ENA primary metagenome ERZ772948 (study PRJEB29015, sample SAMEA2737927) | human oral metagenome | biome: human oral; feature: human-associated habitat; material: dental | place: China | collected 2141 ... | reverse complement strand
GTGGGCGCCGCAGTCGATTACTTCGTATCCTCCCGCCAGCAGGTGGTCCTTGATAGTGTTTTTGAGTTCAAAGCCTGCATGATCTGCACCAAGGTAAATTCGCATAGGTGCAGTTTAACAGCAGGGTTTTATAATTGGGGCGTTTCAGTGCGGGAACGTTTGATTTCAAAGAAATATGGGAAGCTGGCGAGTCGGACGGAGGCGTCGAAAAGCTCGCCGGCTTCTTCGCCGCGGGGAATGCGGGTGAGCACCGGGCCGAAGAATGCGGTGTCGCCGAATTTCACCACGGGCGTGCCCACGTCGTTGCCGACCTCGTCCATGGCGGTTTGGTGGAAGGCCCGCAGCTTATCGTCGACGGTGTCGGTGTCGGCCACGTCGGCGTAGGCGGGGTCGAGTCCGGCGTCGGCAAGGGCTTCGCGGATGAGTTCATTGTACGCACCGTAGCCTTGTTTACCACCCTGCTGACCGTGGTGAATCTTGGTGCCCAGGATGGTGTACAGTTCGTCGAGTTTTTCGGGTTCACGGGTGGCCACGGCTGCGAACACTCGGGCGGGACCCCAGTTGGCTTCCATTTTCTTCATGTAGTCAGGGTCGAGGTCGCGGCCGTCGTTGAGCACGGACAGGCTCATGGGCACCCAGTCGATGGTGATGTCGCGGACTTGTTCGACTTCTTTGATCCAGCGGGAGGTGATCCAGCAGAATGGGCAGGACACGTCGAACCAGAAAGTTACTTTTTCGCTCACTATTATTCCTTGTATTGTTACTTGGGTACTTATGTGACCGTTTTCCACTGTAGTCACCGTGGGAGTCGGCGGCCACGATAATACTTCATGAAAGGTTGTTTTTTACGCCTATGTCTTCTACGAATCTGACCCGCCAGGAAGCGCAAGAACGTCGGGCGATCATTGGTGCGGTTGATTACGGCATTGCCGTGGATGTGACCCGCGGCGATGCCACGTTCCCGTCGGTGACCACGGTGCGGTTTGAGGTTGCCGCCCCCGGTTCCACGTTTATTGACTTAATCGCCCAGTCGGTGGAGTCTGTCACGCTTGATGGTGAGCTTGTCGACGTCACCTACCGGCCGGATTTCGGCATTCCGCTCGATGATCTCACCGCCGGTTCCCACGAGCTGGTGGTCACCGCCACCTGCGAGTATTCCCGCACCGGCCAGGGCCTGCACCGGTTTGTTGACCCGGTGGATCATGAGGTGTATTTGTACACCCAGTTTGAGACCGCCGACGCCAAGCGGGTGTTTGCCTGTTTCGACCAGCCGGATGTGAAGGCCACCTACACGCTGGCGGTGACTGCCCCGACCAATTGGTCGGTGGTGACGAACTCCCCGCAGGAGGTGTCCCCCGTCGAGGGTGATGCCGGCAAGGCGGTGTTTACGTCCCGCATTGATTACCTGCTGTCCACTTATCTGGTGGCGTTGTGCGCCGGCCCGTACTATAAGGTCACCGACGAGTGGCGGGGCGAGGTGGCGGCCCATCCCGAAAACTTGGATGAGCCGCGCGAGGTGGTGATCCCCTTGGGGCTGTATTGCCGCAAGTCGCTGGCGGAGCATTTGGATGCCGACACCCTGTTTACGGAAACCAAACAGGGTTTCGATTTTTACCACCAGAATTTTGGGGCCGCCTACCCGTTCGGCAAATACGATCAGTTGTTTGTGCCGGAGTTTAATGCGGGGGCCATGGAGAATGCTGGTGCGATCACCTACCGGGACGAGTATGTGTTTACTTCGAAGCACACTCGCCATAGCTATGAGCGTCGGTGCGAGACGGTGTTGCACGAGATGGCCCACATGTGGTTTGGCGACCTGGTCACTATGACCTGGTGGGATGATTTGTGGTTGAATGAGTCGTTTGCCACGTGGGGGTCGGTGGTGGCCCAGTCGGAGATGACGGAGTATGACACGGCGTGGGTGACGTTTGCCAATGTGGAGAAGGCGTGGGCGTACGATCAGGACCAGTTGCCGTCGACGCACCCGGTGGCGTCCGACGCCCACGACATCGAAACGGTCGAACAGAATTTCGATGGTATTACGTATGCGAAGGGCGCGTCGATTTTGAAGCAACTCCAGGCCTATGTGGGTCGGGATGCGTTCTTCGCCGGGGTGCGCCGCCACTTCGCCAGCCACGCCTTCGGCAATGCCACGTTCGACGACCTGTTGGGGGCGCTCGCGGAGGCCTCGGGGAAGGATTTGTCGTGGTGGGCGGACCAGTGGCTGAAGACCACCGGTATGAACGAGCTGTCCGCCGACGTTGAGGTGGATGAGTCCGGCCGGTACACCCGGTTTGCCGTGGCCCAGGGTGGGGCGACCCCCGGCGCGGGTGAGCTGCGCACCCACCGGATTGGTGTGGGCTTGTATTCCCTGGTGGATGGCGCGGTGGTGCGTACGCATCGGGTGGATATGGATATTGATTCGGCGTCAACGTCGGTGCCGGAGTTTGTGGGCCTGCCCAAGGCGGACCTGGTGCTGGTCAATGACGATGATTTGACGTATTGCATGATGAAGTTGGATGCGGAGTCGTTGGCGTTTGTGACGGAGAATATTGACAAGATCACGGACCCGTTGGCGCGCACGTTGTGCTGGTCGGCGGCGTGGCAGGCGACCCGGAGTGGGGAGATGCGGGCGCGCGACTACATCCAGTTGGTGGTGCGGGGCGCGGCTGCGGAGTCGGAGATGAGCGTGGTGAGCAGCGTGTTGCGGCAGGCGCAGACGGCGTTGCGGCGCTATGCGGATCCGCAGTGGGCGGCGTCGACGGGCCGGCAGTTGTTGTGCGGCGGCCTGGTTGCTGCGGCGCGGGCGGCGGAGCCGGGTTCGGATCACCAGTTGGCGTTTGTGCAGGCGCTCAGCACCATGTGGCTTGACGACGACGCAACCGCGCTGTTGAAGGCCATTGTGAAGGGCGATTCGCCGCTGCCGGGCCTGGTGGTGGACAACCAATTGCGGTGGGATGCCCTGACCGCACTGGCTGCCACGGGGCTTCACGACGTGGAGCACCAGGTGTCGGTGTTGTTGGAGGTGGATCCGAGCGCAACCGGTCGGGCTTGCGCGGCCCGCACCCGGGCGGCGGTGCCCACGTCGAAGGCGAAGCGGAAGGTGTTTAACGAGCTAACGACGAACGCCACAACAAAGCTGTCGAACGTGGCCATCCGCTACAAGTTGGCCGGGTTCGGGTTTGGGTGCGCGGATGAGGCGATGCAGCAGTTCAATTCGGAGTTTTTCGACGCGGTGTTGCCGGTGTGGGAGCTGCTGCCGAATGATACGGCGACCACGATCATTCGGGGCCTGTATCCTTGGTGGGATATTTCCGAGGCCGGCCTGGGCCGCGCGTCGGAGTTCTTGACGGAGGACGCCCCGGAGGCGGTGGCCCGCACAATTCGGGAATGCCAGTCGCAGGTGGAGCGGGCACTCCGGAACCGGCTGGTGGATGCCGGCGAGTAACCCCCTCGTTTAGATTGTGTTCAATGGGTTTCCGGTGATGGTGGTGTCCGCCATCACCGGGAGCCCGCACCGGTGGGCGTCGATAAGCGTCGAATGTCCGCATGCGCCACGAACGCTAATGTGGCGGGCAAAAACAGCAGTGCGGTGGCCGCCACGACGGTTGATGGATCGTAGCGTTCGCTGATGAAACCCGAAACCCAGGTTCCCGCGGGCATGAACCCCATCGCCGCAATCGTGGTCATGGCCGATGCTTTGCCGATGAACCGTTGGGGGATGCGGGCCGGAAAATAGCCGCTCAGTATCGAGTTGAAGAGCGGCAACAACAGCCAAAACAACCCCAGGAACACGAAACACGACACGGTGGTGAAGACCAGCGCCAACCCGCCGAACGAAAGAATGAACCCCACCGCGGTCGCCACCAGCCCCACACCGCCCCGCACCCGGGAGACCAGCACCGTGGCGGCCATGGAGCCGACAAGGCCCATGATTCCGCAATAGGTTTGAAACACACCCAACACATACGCCCCGTTCTCTGTGCCCGCTAGCTGGGTGAATGCGCTGTTGAAAATGCTGGACATGCTGAAATTCAGGATGGGGGTAAACCACAGCACAGCCCACAATACGGTGTCGGCGCGAAGAATCTTCAGTGTTTCCCGATAACCGGCCTGGGCATCATTTTCGGCCACATCGGCACGTGTGTCCGGCACCTGGAGTTTCTTGAAGGTGCAGAAGGCAAAAACATAGGTGCACAGGTCAAACACGAATGTGGCGATCGGCCGGAGGGAGTGCAGGAACGCCCCAAAGATGGGTCCCGCCACCGTCCCCAGGGAATATCTTGTTTGATTGATCGCCATCGCCTGCCCCAAATGTTCGGGGCTGACCAGGGTTTTCAACGCCGCTTTCTCCGCGGGCGAAAACACCGCCGTCGCCGACCCCACTAGGCAGGCGGCCACGGCCAACACCAGCGGAATGGGAGCGTGGAGGATGAAATGGTTGGCCACCACCACGCAAATCCCCGCGCCCCCAAGGATCGTGGACGAAAGCATGAGCGGTAATGGTCGATGCTTGTCCGCCCAGATTCCGGCGGGGATCCCCATGACCACGATGGCCAGCGTCACGCACCCGCTCACCAGGGCCGCATAAAACGGCGACTGGGTGAGGGCCAGCGTGTAGGCGAAAAACGCGAAGCTGGACACGCTATTTCCCAGCGTGCTGACGGTTTGCCCCATCATGAGCAGGCGATAATTTTTATCGGAAAACAGTATCCGGTTGTCGCTCATTCGCCTCCCGCCACTACCCCACTGTTCTACGGCTATTCCACCGCGGCCAGGGCGGCGTCAATGTCGGCAATGAGGTCGTCAAGATCCTCAATGCCGATGGAAATCCGCACCAAATCCCGGGGCACCTCCAGGGTTGAACCCGTCACGGACTGGTGCGTCATGGTGGCCGGATGCTCCACCAGCGACTCCACCCCACCCAACGACTCCGCCAAACAGATAAGCCGCGTGGCCAAACAAAACGCCCGGGCGGCCGCCTCGTCGTGGAACCGCACCGAAATCATCGCCCCAAAGCGGCGCATCTGCCTCAACGCCACCTCGTGACCCGGGTGGGTTTCCAGCCCGGGGTACAAAACCGCCTTCACCTTGGGTGACTGCTGCAAATGCCGGGCGATGGCCTCGGCGTTATCGCAGTGCCGATCCATGCGCACGGCCAGCGTCTTAATACCCCGGGCGGTCAAATAGGCGTCGAACACCGAGGGGATCGCGCCGGCCCCACCCTGGAGAAACGCCAACTCCTCGTCAAGCTTTGCGGAATTCGTGACCACTACCCCACCGACCACGTCGGAATGCCCACCCAAATATTTCGTGGTGGAGTGCAGCACATGGTCCGCCCCCAGCGCCAGCGGGTTTTGCAGATACGGCGACGCAAACGTATTGTCCACAACCAACTGGGGGCCGTCGAGCAGCTCGGCAACCGCCGCAATGTCGGTGATCGCCAACGCCGGATTGGAGGGGGTCTCCAACCACACGAGTTTCGTGTCGGACGTGATAGCGGCGGCAATGGCGTCAGTCGAAGTAGTGTCGACAACGGTGTAGGTAATGCCCCACTCCGCAAACACCGAATCAACAAGCCGAAAAGTACCACCGTAGGCATCGTGGCCGAAAATCAAATGGTCACCCGGGCGCAGCAGCACGCGCAGCAGCACGTCGGTGGCCGCCATGCCGGAGGAAAACGCCCGACCATAAGCGGCGCCCTCCAGCGCGGCAACGGTTTTCTCCAGGGCGGCAATGGTGGGGTTGCCGCAGCGGGTGTATTCGTAGCCGCCCCGAAGCTCGTTCAAACCGTTTTGGGCAAACGTGGTGGAGGCGTAGATGGGGGTATTAATGGCCCCATAGAGGGAATCCGGGTCGTAACCCGCGTGGATGCTGGCGGTGGCAAACCCCTGGGGCTTCGGTGCACTCATCGGCGACGCTCCTTGAACAATGTCGTTTACGGAAAAGTTCACGATTGGTAGACAATCCTTTCCGAGATACTAGACTAAGCGGTCCACTCGCGTCGATTCCCGACAGAACCGGGTGAATAAAACCACCCCCAACCCACCCTATAGGGTCAAAAGATTAATCCCGCTGCTGTGATAGGCAGACCCGAAGGGGGCGTCGACCCGCACCCACCGACTATTCCGCGACACCCGCAAATGCCGCGGAATGGCGGCCGGGGCATCCATGCCGGGAATCAGCCCCAAGGCGGTGAGCGTAAACACCAACCGCATGGGGATCTCGGTGTCATCATTGACGGTAATCACCGCCTGATCCATGAGCGACTGCGGCGGGCCCAACGGGCCCGAAAACTGCCGGGCCAGGGCACGCCCCTGGTCGCTCAACCGCTGCACCACATCGGCGGGGATTTCGTCGAGAAGCTCAAACCCGGTAGTCGGTGGCAGCGCACCCATCCCCCACCCCGCATCCATGGCAGCGGCCGTCATGGTGGTGTCGGTGGCGTCGGCCAAAAGGTCGCTGACCAGCACCGCCGCCCCACCCCTGGAACAGGAGCCGGCGACGCGCCGGGATGCGATGACGGCGAAGGGGGTGGTGACGAACACGTCGACCGCCGCGTCGGAGACCGTCGAAAAGCGGGCCATGGCCCGATCCTGCAACGCAACCGCGCGCTGCAACAATGATATGAGTCCGCGGCCACCGCGTTCTATGGTGAGGGTTTCGGTAGCCATTATTCGTCCTCGGCGCGGGTGAGCACTTTGATTTCCTTCGCGGTGATCGCGCGGGGGCGTGCGGTCATGATGTCGATGGCGACCTGCACCACCTCGACCACGCAACAGATCTGCCCCTCACCGTCCTTGATTTCCTGCCGGGTGGTAAACGACGTGTTACCGATCTCAACAACCTGGGTTTCCACCGTGACATAGGGGTTGTGCGGCAACACCGGCCGCAAATAATCGGCCTCAATTTTGCGGACAAACACACTGGGCATGTCCATGCCGCGGCCCACGAATTCTTCCAGCGCGAATGCCATGCGGGCTTCCTGCGCCAGTTCCACATAGGCGGCATTGGTGATGTGCCCGAACCTATCGAAATCCCCCCACCGAACTGGCACTTGAGCGATGTGGATACTACTGTTTGACTGGGTTTCTGCCATGGGTGTTACATGCTTTCTTCATCGTTAAGTAATCAAGTGTACGCTTCAATCAACATAACGAGTCTAGCTGAGTTCTTGTTACGGCAAAACAAAACCCCCGGGTGCATCCGGGGGCAATGCTATTTGTCACGCATGCATTATGTCGGTTTTTGCCTGCGCTTATCGACGCACTATCGAGTGAGTTTTCGGTGCGTCACTCGGGAGGGTCGGGCCGCCTCGGCGCCCAGCCGCTCAACCTTATTCTTCTCGTAGTCGCCGAAATTGCCTTCGAACCAGAACCATTGGCCCTCGGCCACGTTCCCCTCCCACGCCAGAATGTGGGTGCAGGTGCGGTCGAGGAACCACCGGTCGTGGGAGATCACCACGGCGCAGCCCGGGAAGTTCTGCAGCGCGTTTTCCAGGGAGGACAGGGTTTCCACGTCCAGGTCGTTGGTGGGCTCGTCCAGCAGAATCAGGTTGCCGCCCTGCTTGAGGGTGAGCGCCAGGTTCAGGCGGTTCCGCTCACCACCCGAAAGGACTTTCGAGGGTTTTTGTTGGTCGGCGCCCTTGAACCCGAAGGCGGACAGGTAGGCGCGGGACGGCATTTCGTTCTGGCCCACCACAATGTGGTCCAGGCCGTCGGACACGACTTCCCACACGGTTTTTTCCGGGTCGATGTTTTCCCGACCCTGGTCCACGTAGGACAGCCGCACGGTTTGGCCCACATTCACTTCGCCGGTGTCGGGTTCTTCCAGGCCAACAATGGTTTTGAACAGGGTGGTTTTGCCCACACCGTTGGGGCCGATCACCCCGACAATGCCGTTGCGGGGCAGGGTGAACGACAGGTCTTTAATCAGGATACGGCCGTCGAACCCCTTGTTGAGGTTGTGGACTTCCACCACCTGGGCGCCCAGGCGCGGCGGGGTGGGGATTTGGATTTCTTCGAAGTCCAGCTTGCGGTATTTCTCCGCCTCGGCGGCCATTTCTTCGTAGCGGGCCAGGCGGGCCTTGGACTTGGCCTGACGGGCCTTCGCCCCGGACCGCACCCATTCCAGCTCCTGCTTCAGGCGTTTTTGTAGCTTGCGGTCTTTCTGGCCGGCGACCTCTAGGCGTTCGGCTTTCTTCTCCAGGTAGGTGGAGTAGTTGCCCTCGTAGGGGTACAGTTTGCCGCGGTCGACTTCGCAAATCCAGCCGGCCACGTGGTCGAGGAAGTACCGGTCGTGGGTAACGGCCAGGACGGCACCCGGGTATTTGGCCAGGTGTTGCTCCAACCATTGGACGGATTCGGCATCCAGGTGGTTGGTGGGCTCGTCGAGCAGCAGTAGATCCGGTTCGGCCAGGAGGAGTTTCGCCAGGGCTACGCGGCGGCGCTCCCCGCCGGACAGGTGGGTGACGGGCTCGTCCGATGGCGGGCATCGCAGGGCCTCCATGGCCTGCTCGATTTTGGAGTCGATTTCCCAGGCGTCGGCCGCGTCGAGTTTTTCTTGCAGCTTGCCCATTTCCTCCATGAGCTCGTCGGTGTAGTTGGTGGCCATTTCCTCGGCAATCGCGTTGTAGCGCTTGAGGGTTTCAAAAATGTCGCCCAGGCCTTCTTCCACGTTTTCCCGCACGGTTTTTTCCTCGTTCAGCGGGGGTTCCTGAAGCAGGATGCCGACGGTTGCACCCGGGTCGAGGAAGGCTTCGCCGTTAGAGGGTTGGTCCAGGCCGGCCATGATCTTAAGGATGGATGATTTGCCCGCGCCATTGGGGCCGACCACGCCGATCTTGGCCCCTGGGTAAAACGCCATGGTGACATTGTCGAGAATAACTTTGTCGCCAATGGCTTTGCGCACATTTTTCATCGTGTAGATGAATTCGCCCACGTTTGGTTTCCCCTTAAAGTGAGTAAGTTAATAGTTGGCTTCTAAGGGTACATGACCGTGCTGCTTGGGTGCGAGGCGCCACTAGCCACCAGTGCTTCCGACACCGGTTCCGCGGGTGGGTCGTCCGGCATGGGTTCCGAATAGGGTGCTTCCGGGGCGGGCGGCGTCGGCGACGCGGCCTCCAGTGCCGGAGGTTTGCCGTCGTGAAGCGACATGGCGGAAACCTCAACGGCGTAGTGGGTAATGTTTTTCGGCTCGCAATTGAACCTGCTCAGGTCCGCGCCTCCGGTATGTTTTGCGACGGGCAGTGGGTTGCGGCAATACCGCACCACATAGGCGCATAACTCAAAACCCACGTAGAGCGCCCGCAACACCACCTTGGTGCGCAGCTTGCCTTCCTGGTCGCGCCATTCTTGCGTGGTCAAATACCCCACGCAAATCACCGGGTTTCCTTTCGACAGTGACTCGTGCACGTTGACCGCGAGGTCGCCCCAGGTTTCCACATCAATATAGAGCTGGTCGCGTTCCTCGTAGTGCGCGCTGTTGTCGGCGAATCGGCGCACCCGCCGGGAGGTGCCCAGCCGAAACCTGGCGAATTTCCGGCCGGTGTCGAATTCGCGGTAGAACGGTTCGGCGGTGAGGTGGCCGATGAGGGTGACGGTTTGTTGTTGCATGGGCGGGCTCCTTGAACTGGGTCATCACGTGGGGTTTTGTTGCTGTTACCTCCCACTGTGCCCGCCGGCTGCCCGGTTGTCGAGGGTTTTCCGTAACTCGTCCGGCCTGTGGATAACTGTCCTGCGGCTGCCGAGTTATCCACATTATTATTGTGCAGTCGACTGCAACTTCTCAGCCTGCTGTGGGCTTTTCGACGCCCTGCCCAACCCATTCGGGCCGAAACCCACAATTAGGACACGTTCTTATTCATCCGCGCCAGCATTTGGTTGTACGCTTCCAAATCCTCGTCTTCGGTGTCGTCGGCGCGCTGGTCGTAGGCCTTGGCCTCGTTCCGGTCCTCCTTCAACCATTGCAGGAACAGGGCGCCGAACACCACCACCAGCGGGAATGAGCCGGAAGCCCAGGCGATGCCGCCGCCCACGTCCTGGTCGTGCAGCAGGTCGATGTCCCACGGCAGGCCTAGGGTTCGGTAGAAGTCTTCCGCCAGAATCTGCGACAGTTGCATGAGGTACACGCCGAAATACAGGTGTACCGGCATGGAGAACACCAACCAGGCGAGGCGGCGCAACACCGTGTTTTCCCGCGGCTTCGGGTCGGAGCCGATCATGTCCCAGTAGTAAATGTATCCCGACAACAGGAACACCCAATTCATAATGAGGTGGCCGGCGTGCTCTTTCACCATGAGGTCGTACCAGGGAGTGATGTAGAGCACGTAGAAGAAGGTGAGGAATTGGATGGTGTTCACCGCCGGGTGGAACAGGAATTTGAGTGTGGTGGATTGGATGAAGGCCTGAACCCATTCGTGCAGGCCAGGTTCCTCCGGGTTGGGGGCGGTGACGGTGAGGATCATTTGCAGGGGGGCGCCCAACACCAGGAACACGGGGATCACCATGGACAGCATCATGTGGGCCACCATGTGCATGGAGAACATGGCCGGCATGTACAGGCCAATCCCAGAGCTCATGGCCAGCGCCAGGGTGATGCTGCCGAGCAGCCACCAAAAGGTACGCTGCCACGGCCAGGCCTCCCCCAATTGTTTCAGGCGGTACAGCCCATACAGGTAGCCAATGGTGAGGAAGATCCCCAGGGTGGTGAACATGATATCGAACCGCCAAATGGTCCACACGGACCACACGGTCGGCTCAAACGTGAGGTCATACCCCATGGTGAGGGCCATGGGCGACAGGTCCACCACCCGCGGTGGCGGTGGCGGGGTGCGACCTAAGGAAACCGCAACACCAATGGTGGCCGCCATGACGAGCACCTCAACGACGGCGACGCGGATAAAGGGGCTGCTATTTCCCGACGTCAGGCGCGGAATGGTGGCGGTCCGGTGCCACCACCCGAAAATCGCCAATGCGAACGTGAGTACCGTCTTGGCCACAATCACCCGACCGTAATCGGAAGTGAACAAGTCTTCGAATCGCACCCGGATGGCGGCGTTGATGACCCCGGAAATGGCCATGGCGACCATGGAAGTGGCAGCGATCATGGAGTAGCGGCGCACCGCCAATTGCAGGTTTGGGCCTAACCGCCGGCCGTGGGCGATGAGCGCCATGAGGCCACCCACCCACAACATCATGAACAGCACGTGCCACAGCAGCGAGTTCGTCCCATAGTCGTGGTCGCCGCCGGCCGCCAAGTGCCCAGATAATCCTTGGGGGGCGACGATCAGGATGGCGCCCACCAGCCACACGGGCTGCCACATCCAGGTGCGCGGCGCAATGAGCGCGGCCCCACCCACCACGAGAGCAATCATGGCCGAAATGAGCCACGCCTTGGCATCCGCCACCTGGTTAAGCGCCACAAACCAGTTCGCCGGCTTGATGGCCTCGGTGATCGACTGGCCCGACACGTCGGAAAGCACCAGCGGCACCATAATGATCCCGATAAGTGCAAAGACGAGCGCCGCCACCGCACCCGTGCGCGACGCGATGAGACCATCGACGGTCAGGTACGCCCGCCGAATGTCCCCTTGACGGGGGGAGAGTAGGAAACTTGCGAATAAGAAGGATCCGACCGATAACGCGGCGAGCAACCACGCCCCCGCCCGCAGGAGTGGCAAACCTGCTGTGGTTATGGGACCGGGGTCGGGAATGCCCAGGACAGCGAGTGATTCCGTTAAGAAACCCCAGGAAATTATCGCCCCTGTGACACCAGCGATGAGAAAAAAGAGGAGGTATAACGGCCAGGTTATCCGCGCTCCCCGACTGCTCTTCGTTTCGACCATGCGTTTAAGCCTAACCCCCGGTGGGGTAAATCCAGTCATTGCCCCATCAACAAAATTTCAACGGCGGGTTAAAATTGCGCTAATCTGTTTCTCGTTACGCCTCCATAGCTCAGTGGATAGAGCTACCGGTTTCTACCCGGTTGGTCGCGGGTTCGAATCCTGCTGGAGGCACGAAATCGCCCTACCCGCCTGCTGGTGTTTTACCTGGTCGGCGGGTGTTTTTATTGAGACGGTAAGTCACAAGTTTTAGTTTGTTTTAGTTTGTTTTAGTTCTTTGTGTCGTGGGATTGTCGTGGGATCATGCCATGCCCAAAGTTGGGAGAAACGGAGAGGATTGCTGCTCTGGGCGCCTGGGGCGAATAGGCGTTCGAGCGAAAAACAGTGGGGTATTTCGAGCACACAATCGAACATGGGTTCCATAGCGGAAGGGCATAAATGCGGAAAGACCCCCGCCCGGGCTGGGTGGTGTGCCGGGCGGGGGTTGGAATCTCTAGATTGTTGGATGGAGTTTCCTTTCTGTAGGTGGTGGTTGCGGTAGTGCCCTGCCCTCCCTTGTGTGGGGCCGGAATGTCCATTCCAGAGGGAGGGAGAGAGGGCAGGGCTTGCCCTAGCTCTTTGGAAGCTAGGGACAATGGTGCCATTCCGTCAGTCGGTCAGTCGGTTAAATAGGTTCATCTCATTGCACACGAAGGGTATTACTCTCCTGGTGTCAGGGCCGGGCATGTCCGCGGGACCCAACATCATGTTCACCATGATGCCTACAGTGCTGCTTAGCGCATGGGATACCGGGCCTGCCTTGACTCTCCCTGGGTGTGCGGTCGGATGATGATACGGCTCTAACCCGCAACGGCACCCTCCAGCACAAGGGCCCACCCGATACCTTTAATCTGCTTCGGGCGCAGAGCAACTATTTAGTTAGCTAGGGCAATAAGGGCTCCTTAAGGGAAATTTCGTGGTGGAAAAGTGGTTAGAACAGCATTCTCGGCTGTGTCGGGATGCTTCTGACTCTTCCCAACGCCGAAGCTGTTTCGGCAGTTCTTATTAAAGTAGTCATAATGCTCAAATTCTAGCCATACAACTACCAAAGGTCAAGTCAAAATGAGTTCTAAAGCTAATATTTGAGTAAAATAGCTGCTAGCGGTTGTTCTGCACTAGCTGATTGACTAGAATGTTCCTATGGAGTCGAAAGGATCAGTGCCTCATCTTTCGCTACGGCAACGTATACGGATAGCTCGTGAAAATTCCGGTCTTAAGCAGGCGGAAATGGCGGCAAAAATTGGTATTGGTCGTGCTACTTACGCCAAGACGGAACAGGGAGTGCGTGACCCACGACGCGGAGAGTTACTAGCGATAGCCACTTTGACTGGCACCGATTTTGCTTGGCTAGCAACGGGAGAAACCCCCACGGGGAGTACCGGTGGGAGTGAAAGGGGCACCATCAAGGACTCGAACCCCGAACTCACTGATTAAGAATCAGTTGCTCTACCAATTGAGCTAATGTTCACTTCGTTACCTGGAATTTTTAACATTCTGCGACTAACTCCCTTGGAAGATTTCACTAACATAAAAGACCCCCGCCTGGGCTGAGTGGTGTGCCGGGCGGGGGTTAGGGGTTTAAGTATTGGGAGACTGGGGTTTGGGGTCAATGTTTGTCCAGCCGATGTAGCTGGCGACGTGTGCGGATATTCTGGGTGGTCCGGGTGGGTCTGGGTAGTCGTCGAGCACGTCGAAGAAGGCGGCCGCTACGCGGAGGTAGGCTTCGCGTTCGTGCTGCATTTCTTCCACTTTGGCTTCCAGCACCGATACCCGTGTGGTGAGCCATTCCCTCAACTCTTGTGATGCTTTATCTATAGCTTCGGCTTTGCGCTCCAGGGCGGCGGCTTTGGCGGCGTCTTTCTCGGCGTCGGCTTTGGCCCAGTCTACCTCGGCCCGTAGTTCGGCCATTTTGCGGTCGGTGAAAATCTTGTACCAGGTTCCGGCGGCGCCGATAATGGCCAGGGTGACGGCTTCTGTGGGGCTGATCCAGCCCCACAGCGCTGCCCAGAAGCCCTGATTGGTGGGGGCCACGGTAGATATGGTTTTGATGAAATCCATGGGCCCCATAGTTCCTCCGATCTGTTTAGGCGGATAATGCTGATGCCGCGTCGATGACTGCTGCTACCAGCACTGGGTCAAGGCTGCGGATGAGCGCGCCGATTGCGTCCATGAGGGTGGTGATGTTGTCAATCATGCTGCGTGTTCACCGCTGGTATGAGCGTTTGGGGTGATGATGGCGGCAGTGCCGGCATCACCGACTTTCGATGTGGCAACGGAGGTGAGCAGGGATGCGATTGCGGCGGTAGCTGCGATGCCCAGGCCTGCTGTCCAGTCCACGTGGTAGATAGCGTCTCCGACGGTGATGGTTGCGAGCAGGGCTTGGGCGAAGGTGCGGAGGGCGCGGTCTGCTGCGTCGATCCAGAATATTTTAGTCCACATGATTATTTTCCTTCCTGTGTGGTTGCGTAGTGGTTTTTGATGGCCTCGATGGTGGTGCTGCTTTGGGCAGCGGCCCAGGCGAGTAGGGCTTTTACGTCGGCTTGGGTTTCGCTGAGCCCGTCAACAAGCGTGTGGTATTGGCCGGTGGGGGTTGCGCCGAGTTGTGGCCAGCCGCGGCCACCTGCCGGGTTTTTCTGTCCGTCGGGTAGGTCTTCCTGCCGGGGGCCTTGGAGTTGGGTTGCGATGTCTCGGGTGAGCTGTAGGAGCTCGCGCTGTTCAGCGTCGGTTAGTGCCATGAGAAAATCCTCCTTGGTTGGTTGGTTTGGGGGCGTAGCGCCCCCGTAGAAAATTGTCCGCAATTCTTCGCGGGGGCCGCGGAAAGCATTGATGTCCACAGCGAAGCCCGCCACCAAAGCGTTGGACCCGTACTGCCAAATCTGGGGCTTTTGGTTACCTAGCGGGTAGTCCCACTGTGGGTGCGCGTTGCTGGGGTAGATGAGGCTTGGCGACCCGTGGGGGTTTTGCCCATAGGCCGCCACCCAAAGGGCGCCGAACTCGGCGCTGTCCGGCTCGCCGCCTGCGATCCTGCGCTCCCAGTAGGGCACGTAGGAGTACACGCCGCACACCCGCACCCCAGCAGCCTCAAAGTACCGTTTGGCCTCACGGATGTGCTCCACCGAGAGCCCTGCCTCGGTCTCAACATCAAGCCACATCGGCCGGATAGCGTCCCCCATCACCGCTAGTGAGGCATCCACCTGCTCCTGGATGCTGGTGCCCTCGGATGGATTCCGCAGGTAGTGGTAGGCGGCGGTGAGCATGCCGGCGGCCTCAGCGTCCTCCAGGTGGCTGCGGTAACAGCGATCCTGATAGGTACCATCCGTAGTGCGGATAATAGCGAAACTGACGCCTTCACGGGCTGCTTGCTGGAGGCTCATGCCATCCTGATGCTCGCTCACATCCACGCCAAACAGCGGATCAGAGGATGTGGTCGCTGCCGATGCCCCACTATCCGGGTAGGGGGCGCCCGCAAGGATGCTCATGGGGTCGATACGGTCAGGGCCGGGCGGCGCCCACACAAACCGGTGAAACTCCAAATGCAAGTGCGGTGAGAAACCCCCGTTTGTCGCGGGGTTAGGGTTGATGCGGGCAATCCGCTGCCCCTCCCCTACCCATTGGCCAGGCGCCACCTCGGGGATCACATGCCCGTACACACTATAGCCCCCACCCACATCAGCCGGATGGTCAATTGTCACCCACTGGCCGAAACCCGACGCGGGGCCAGCATACTGCACAGTACCCGAACGGATAGCGAAAACCGGACAGTTGCCGCTGCCACCATCCCGGCCGAAATCCGTACCGTAGTGGAACTCTCCTCCCTCCCGCGGCCCAAACCCGCTGGTCACGTAAAAGCCCGCTTCAACAGGCGTTACAGTCATATTACTTTCTCCTTCTTCATTTAGATTGCGCCCATGCAAAAACCCCGGCGCGCCCAAACAAGAAGCGTTCCGGGGTTTTGATGGGGGGTTTGTTTATTGGGATTCTTCCGGTGGTGTGACTGGCTCCGACGGCTCGGGGGCTGGTTCGATCTGCCCCCATTTGCTATCCGCGCCGGGCGTTGAGCAGTTCAGGTACTGGTACACGCTCTTATAGAGTTTGCCCTCATACTGGATGATATCGCCCTGAACATAACAGTTTTGCGGCTCACTCTTGGGATGCTGCCACGCGGGGGCGTCTTCCACATGCCGGGGTGGTTCCCGCAGTGCGTCGGGGGCGGGGATTTCCCCTAGCTCACGCAGGTGCAGGATGAGCCGGGTGCGTGCTTCTTCCTGGGCTTGTAGCATCTCCCGGCGCGGCCGCTCCTCAGCCACGCACCAGCCGAGGAACTCCACCCATTCCTCCGGGGTGAGGGATTGGGCACTGGTTTTAAGATCTTGCAATGACATGAGTAATGAGCCTTTCTGTCTGGGCTAGAGTTTTGCTAGGTAGGTAGCGCACCCGAATCCACGATCGGAACTGCTGGTATCTCCTGAAAAGCCGATTTCGACACTGCCATTGGCGAGGATATTACAGAAGCCAGGGTATCCGCGGCGATTGGGTACGGTGAGGAAGAAGTCTATGTCATCTACGGGGTGGAATTTTTCAGGCAGTTTACCTTTATGGCCTATTGGAGCGTCTCGAACATTGATAAAAACCCAACGCCCCAGCCTACGGGCAGTGACGTGGCCAGTCAGAGAGACTGCTTCCGTAATGTAGGTCAATTTGGCCATCTCACGATCAACGTATTGCTTATTCGCAATGTCTTTCGGATCAATCGGATCAGCGACTTCAGAGCGCCCAGTGTTGTCCCTGGTCATGATCGTAGTCACACCTTCAGTATCGACTACTGGGGTTGCCTTATCCGGCACTCCATTGATAGTACTCAGATTGTGGGTATGGCCCACTGGCGCCCTGCTGTATATCTGGTCGTCAACGTATTTTTTGTTAACAGCATGCCAGTAACTAGTGATGCTATTGGAGTCGATATGGATTTGACCATCGGATTGCGTTTTTACAAAGCCCTCTTTAACAGAGCCCGCGCCGGCATAAACACTCCATGACGCAAGGCCTGCCGTAATAATTTTAGGGTTATCGGCGGTGCCGGTGAGGTCTCCTGCTAGGCGGATTTTGCCTTGGGTTGCGGCAGTTGCGGGCGGGATGGCGTCGGCAGCAGTTTGGGCGGATTTCGCTGCTGCTTGGGCGTGGGTGGCGGCTTCGGTGGCTTTCGTCCCGGCGCGGCTGGCGGCGGCTGCTGCGGCTTGTTGGGATGCCACTATTTCGTGGTACATGTTGATGACGGAATCACGCTCGTCGGCGGTGAGGTTCCCGGCGTTCCGTACGGCTTCGGCAAAGGTTGTGGTTTCCGGTTTCACAAGGATAGGAATTGGGAGCCCCATGGTGCCGGAGTAGGCGGGGATGCAAATAGCTTCACCAGGCTCAATAGTGGTAGTGAAAGTGCCGTCAGGTTTTACCTGAATAATATCGGGGTCGGTGAGGATTACTGTGCTGCCAGTAACCCGGGTTTGCGGGGCATGGATATGCAAATGAGTAGCGCCCGCAGGAATTTGGGTTACAAGCTTCAAATCGCCGGTAATAGTGGGCATGATAATACTCCTTAAATAGTGCCGTTATGCGTTGGGGAGGATGAAAACCGTAGCCGATTTATACGCTTGGAAAAGCCCACCGGTTGCCGAATCATGATATCGGTTTCCAGCGGTGATGTTGGCGCAGCTCACATCCGTTGCGCCCTGGTCGGATACCGCGATCATGAGAATGGATCCAACCCAGTTTCCTTTGGCTTCAAAGCGGGCACCACTGCGAGGCCGCACCCCGGCAGCAATCCACCGTAGGGTGCCCCATTCGGTGCCGGAGTTAATTTTTCCGCTAGATCCGGTGAAAAGATTGATATCTCCGGTGTCGATATGGAGGATGCGGGGCATGCCAGTGATCGTGGTTTGCAGGGCTTCAATAGCTTTTCGGTCGGCTTCCCTGGCTTTCCTATCAGCATCATCGGCGGCAACCGCTGCGTTATCGGCTTTGGTATCTGCTGTGGCGGCTTTCACATCGGCCACACCAGCCGCGGTTACCGCCGTGGTGGCGGTCTTCTGCACCGCCACCACCGTGCGCAGCCGTTCTGCGCGCTCTTGATTAATGCGCTCCCAGATAGCGTTGTTGTGGGTTTTCAGGGCCTCAGCGTCGGATATCATTTGCCCACCCACATGAACCCGCCAGCCCCTAGCCCCCTCCTGGGTATTGCCAATGAGGTCGATAGCGGTTACCGGTACTTTGATGCGCCTGCCCCAAATCTCCACCAGGACCACATCCCCAAGCCTAAAATCCGCGCCGGGTTCGTAGGCGCCGAGGCCGCGGCCGGTGATATCGCGTTCGAAGAACAAATTGCCGTCGACTCGTTTTTGGGCTGTGTCTACTGCGGTTTCGAGGTTGGAGGATTTGCCGTTCATGTTGAGGGTGACGTCGGCGCGCACAAACCCAACATCGAAAGCGCCAGCGCCGGCGTCGGGTGGGCGGTAGATGTAGCCGTTGCGGAGCCGGTTTTCGGCGGGTTGTTCTTGTTGTTTGTCGGCGGGGATGGTGACGTCGAAGCCGCCGTAGGTGTAGGCGGGCATGTGGCGGCCTACGGTGAGGTCGCCGCCGTCAGCGATGAGGATGACGTCGGTTTTTTCGGCCATGATCTCCTCCTATCTGTGCCTGTTAGCCTTGGGTGACGCGAACTATCATGGTGGGTTGGGTGAGGGGTTTCACTCCTATGGGTTGGGGGTCGGATGGGAACCACAAATCGCAGGTGACGGCGATGCCGGCCTGGAGGGCTAGGGCACCTATGGAGTCCCAGAGGGGTTGGTCGTCAGCGGTGTACACCAGGTGTGGGGATGGCAGCCCGGAGGATGCCGTCGACACCACGATCCGCTGCGCTTTCCCCCACAGTCTGAAACCGATCTCCAAGGAGGTGGCGATGACGTTGCGGATTATGTTTTCGGCTGGGCCTTCCATGGTTACCCCGTCAACCGCGGTGACCATGGGGTAGTGCATCAAATCGCGGGGTGTTTTATACAGCTCCAGCTTGGTGGGGTCGCCTGCCCAATCGCGGGTGAAAGTTTGGAAGCTGCCTGTTCGAAGCGCTTGCGGGTTTGACCAGGCTACGTGCCGGTTCAGGATTGAGAGCAGGTCAGTGCCGTTGATTTCCACGAGGGTTGGGGTGTGGAAGGTGCCCCTGGCCACGGTGTGGGTGATCCGATACACCCTGCGGAAGCCTGGGCGCTCCACCATGATATAGTGGGTGGGCCCATCAGCCTCGATAAGCTGTCCGTTTTGGGTTGCGCCGAAATCGGCGATCAGTTCATCCGCTAATGGGTGTACTGCCCCACTAGCGCCGTCTGCTATTTTGTGGAGGAACCTGCCTGATACCGGGGCGCCCCGGGTGGCGGGCGCCGAAAATTCTATTGGTGGTGGGCAATCGAAAAGCGGTTCGCAGTTCTCATCCAGCAACCCAATCCATTGCCCGAAATCTTCCGCCACCATAGCCCGGTGCCTAGCGTGCTGCCACCACTGTCCTATTGTCATCGCCATGGGTCGAGCACTCCTATCCGCCACTCCAGAAACGCCCCGGCCGGCAATGCGTATTGCCTGCTTTGCCCCGGGGGTACGCCTTCGGAAATGATTTGGCCTCGAATTTTGCGCCAGAGATCATCATCCCGTACGCCTAAGCCGTTGAGTACTTGGTGAGATCTCTGCGGGTCCAGGTGCAGCCGGCGGATGTTCTCCACGGCAGGTAGGGTGAATTCCGCCTTGGAGGGGAGTGTTACTTTCCCACCGGCTCCTTCCCACACGATTTCCGGCCATATATACACCTGACCCGAATTCGTCACAGTGACGATCCCGGGTTTTCGGAATGGGGTTGTTTCCCAGTAGCCTGCATCAATAGCGAGCGGTATGGATAGCGCCCACACATCGGCCGTAGCATCATCAACTTCTAGATCAGATGGGGCGCCGTTGAGCCTCACTTGGGCGTGCATAGTGCCCATGGGTGAGTCGATCTGCAGCGTGCCCAGCGGCGGGAGGATGGAGAAACCATGGCGAAACTCTGCCCAAATATCATGGGCGTGCCGGCCCTGCCCTGCGCGTACGAAAAGGTCGAGGGAGCCTTCGATGGCTGGGAATCGGAGGCCTTCGATGGCCCGGCCTGGTACACCGAGGGTTTCGATGCCGGTGGCTTCGGGCCTACCGATGAGCTCTTTGATGCCGGCCCTGCGGATGCCTGCTATCCAGGTGCTGGATGAAAGCTCCCAAGATTTGCCCGTGGGGGCGATGTACCGCACTAAATAGCGCCGATCAATCATAGCGCCTCCTTTCTTTTCTGCTAGATTCGGGCTCGCTCGTAGCGCACTGCATCAACTGCCGATAGCTGGCCGACCTGCCCGGAGCCTGTAGCGAGTGAGCGTTTCGTGACCGCGAGGAGTTCAGCCAGGGTAGCGTTGAGCTGGCGAAGCTCTCCGGTTTGCGCTACCTCGGTGGTGGTGGCGAGTGAGCGGAGGCGTTCTACTTCCGCGGCGGCGGCGAGTGCTTTCCGCACTTTTTCGTCGTCGGTTTTTTCGATCTCCTGTTTGAGTTTCGCGTATTCCAGCTCGGCGGTCAGTTTGTCTTTTTGCCGGAGGTATTCCACGGTTTTAGTGGCGCGCTCTAGCTCCAGGTTGAGGTTGTTTTGGTCGATCTGGCGTTGGATAGCGGTGAGTCGGTCTTCGGTTTGGCGTTGGGATTTTTCGATCCTGCCGCTGATACCGTACTGGAGTGCACCGATCGTGCTCTCCATGAACTGCTCGCCGAGTTTGGCGCCACCGGTGGCGGCTTCTACCCCGTATTGTTGGGAGAGCACCCCACCACCGATGGTGAGGGCAGCACCGCCTGCGGACCCCAGAACCAGGGCGGCTTTTTCAGCCGTCCCTAGGTTCTTCCAGGCTTCCTTGACGGAGTCCTTGTTTTGGTGGAGGTCAATGCCGCCCTGCACTAGATCTTTCAGGCCGCCTAGCGCCATGCCGGCACCCGCCAGGGCGCCGAGGGGTCCGCCGACGGTGAAACCGGCAACCCCAGCAGCTGCGCCGGCCAAGAGTTTACCGATGCCGCCTACCAGCTTGGATACCCCACCGAAGCCTTTGGATGCGCCTTGGGCTTGGTTGGCAGTCATGCCGTATAGGCTGGCGGTTTGTTCGGCAAGGGCTGTGGTTTGGGCCCGCAGCAGCTGCGCTGCCGCGGTTTGTTTCAGCGTGGCTTCTAGCACCTCGTAGCGGGCTTCGGATTGGGCTTTTGCCGCTTCCAGGTCGTCGACTGCGGCTTGGGCCCGGGCGACTCGGATTCCCCATTCGGCGGCTTGGATTTCCTTGCTGTTTGCCACCACGGAGGCGGTCAGGTCTTCGACGGTGAATTTGCCGGTGCGGTAGAAGCGGTCGATGGCCCCTTTCATGGCTTCCACGCTGGTGGACCCCATGAGGGTGGACTGTTTACGGGCCTCGGCGAGGGCGGCTTCGGCTTGGGCGATGCTCACGATGCCGCGGGCACGGGTGCGCTCCACGTCCCGCTCTCTGATCTGCAGCTCAGCCAACGCTTTCGCCCTGGTGAGGGCGTTGGTTTGCTGCTGCATTTCCAGCTTGGAAACTTCTTGCCGGGTTTTATCGACAATGCCTGCGGCTTTCTCTATTTCAGAGAAGAAGCCGGCGATGTGGGCGATGCCTGCTGAGAGGGAGCCGCCGATTTTTTCGGCAATCTCGCTGGCTGCCTGGTAGCGGGATGCCGCCACGGCGCGTTCGGCAGCCTCTAGATCAGCAAGGGATTCAGCCTGGGCGGCACGGGCCGCTGTCAGTTTGTCCTCCGCTTTATTCACCTTTTCCTGGGCGGATTTGACAGCTTTGGCGTTTTTGTCGGTGGATTTTTCCAGGTTGTCGCCAATGTCTTCCCGCACCCGGGCGAGCCTCTTCTCAGCGTCGGCGATGCGATCGGCTTTGCCTTTCTTCCTGGCGTCAGCCAAGGATTTTTCGGCGTCCTCCAGTTTTCGCCTATCAGCCTTGGATACCGCGGCGCCCTCTTTCTCGGTTTTCGCCAATTCCTTCTTAGCGTCGGCAAGTTCCTTTTCGGCTTTGCTGATGCCGTCAGTCTCGGTGGCGATTTTTTTCCGCAGCTCATAAAGGCCCTTTTCGGCATCCCTCACAACCTCGGCGGAGTCCAACCAGCCGCCACCGAAATGGCGGCCTTCGGCTTGCACGACCACCCGAGCGTCTTCGGCGTCGTGGGCGAAGAGCTTTGCCGCGGTGGAGATTTCCCCAGCGGCTTTGTCGAATTTTTCGCCTGCCGCCATGAGGATTTTCGCCGCAGTAGCGTTCTGTTTCCCAATTTCAGGTAGGGCCTTGGCGATGGCCGATTGGTGCCGCCACTGCTGGTTCGTCAAAACCAATTCGTCGGCACCGGATTCGTTGCGTCCCGGGACACCGGATGGCCACCGGCCGCCGGTGTCGAACTTCGGCCCGTACTGCACATACTTTTTGGCCTGGTCAAACAAGGACTGGGCTTTGCCCCACGAAACGTTACCGCGGCTGGTTTTCACCCCATCCACGGAGGTGGATTCGATGTCATCCCCGAGTCGCAAGAAATCGGCGGGGTCGTAGTCTTTGCCGTTGATGGTGACGATCTGCCCGGCAATAAGTGGTAGGTAGGCGTGGTTGGTGTATTGGGGGTGGGAGGCTGGTGCCGCCCCACCGCCGATTTGGCCATTACCGCGCCCGCCGCCCATTTCGATGTTGACAGCTTGGCCGTCAGCGAAATGGATGGTGCCTGAGGTGTGCCCACCGGCGGGGCCGCCGTTGAGCCAGCCAATGGAAAACCTGGGGCCACCACTGCCCAGGCCGGTACTGAACCCCATACGGGCCAGCACGGGGCCTTCATCCATAGTGGCGAATTTTCTGCCGTCTAGTGGCCACCCCACAGCTAACGCGGCCAGACCACTCATGGCGCCACTGCAGTCACCCCAGTTGGCGAGTAGTCCGCCGCCGAAAATATAAGGTGCGCCTTCGAGAGAGCGGGGGGCTTTCTTACCGTTGACGGTTTCGCCTTTGGCAAACCGCAGGAGCTGGCCTGGGGTGACAACCCCACCATCAGCCAGAGCCTGCACGCCCCCTAGGATCTTATTGAGCTTGGGGGAATCATCATTAATCGCCCGCAGCAAATTATGGTGCTTAGCCGACGATCGGCGGTTGATGACCCACTCCCCAGCATCGACCCGGGCTGTGGGCCTGCCTTGCCTATCGACGCCCTGGAAGCCATCGACCTCGGTGGTGCCTGGCCCGGAGAGGGGCAGCCGATACCCTGCCGGGGTGCCGAACAAGCCGCCGGCAGCGAACCCTACAACACCACCCGCAGCGTTCCGTGCTGAGGCGACATCAGGGTGAAGAAACCGATTCCCGCCCACATTCGTGTACACGTTTTCCACCACAATAGTGTGCTTAGATGCAGTGTTTTGGCCGTTTAACCCACGGATACGTTTGATGACGTCATCAACGTTGTCGTTGATTTTGACTTCACCGGTGCGTTTGTCTTTAACCAGGATACCCAGGTCAAGCATGCGGGTCTTCACGTCAGGGTCGTTGGAGTCGATAACGACTTTACCGCCGGGGAGGGTTTTCGTTTTCAACCCTAGGGCATCCAGTTTTTCGATAGTGCCGGGCACCTCGGCGTTATCAATGTGGATGTAGCCGTCGAGGCTGGAGAGCTTGACCCCCATCTGATCCAGTAAGGAAATGATGGAGAAAGCGTCGGGGAAGTCAATGGTCACCTGCCCCTCAAAGGGCTCGGAGACTTTCGCCCCCATGGCCTCCAGTTTTTGCTTGGTCTCGTCGGTGATCGCATCCGATTCAACTTTGATAGTTTTGTCATCGGGGATGGATTTGATCTTGTCACCCAGAATCGAGTAGATCTGAGCCGCGGCATCAGCCTCTTTAGCGGCATTCGTCATGGCGGCTGCTTCGGCTTCGTGCTGCCTGGTTGCCTCTTCCAGATCGTTGTTGGCGCCCCGGGTGGACTCGGCTAGCTTTAATGTCGCCAGGTCCGCATCAGTCAGGCCTTCCTTCCATTTCGCGAAGGATTCGGCGGCGTTCTGCTGGGCTCTTACGCTGCCATCATCAAGATCGGCGAGGGCGGTGGCCACGCCCAAGGCGGCGTCTTTGTTGCCGTTGAGGGTGGCTTCTAGATCATCGGCGGAGATTTTGGCTTGCTGCAGCTGGGGGTGGGCATGCATGAACGCGGTGACAATGGATTCGGCTTTGCCTTGGATGGCTTCCAGGCCGGAGGCCTGCCCCATCATGGCATCCACCACAGTGCTGGAAGCGATCCCCGCCTTGCTGGCCAGGTCTATCAGGCCTTCGCTGGAGGCGCGCTGCACCATCACCGACCGGGTTGCTGCCTCCTCAATGCCGTTCAAGGAGTTCTTGAGGTCGTCAACATTGTTTTTGTGCTGCTGCTCAGCGCGGGCGGCTTTTTCGTTCTCACTGGCGAACAGGGTAAGGGCCGCTGCTGCGCCGGTGAGCGCCAGGCCCCAAGGCCCACCGAGGGCGCCTAGTAGGCCTTCGGCGCCGGATTTCAGCAGGGAGAAACCGCCACGGGCCACACCAACAGCTGCGTCACCGATCGAGCCCAGGGCAGCGCGTGCGGTGTGGGCTGCCTCGGTGTGCTTTTCCGCAAATGTTTTCAGGGCTGGGGAGCCCTGCTGGAATGCGGCCTCGGCCTTAAGCACGGCGGCAGCCAAACCACTTTGTTCACCGGTCAGGTAGTGTGTGGTGGCCCCAACCCGGTCCATTTCCACACCAGCGTCCCTGTAAAACTTTTGGATGCTGGATATTTGCCCCCGCATTTCAGACAGGCTAGACACGTGCCCCCGCATCTCAGACAGCTTGGACGTGTACTGGCCTACGCTGGTGGTGATACCGCCAACGATACCTGGCACGGTGCGGAACGCCATCCAGCCTGCCATGGCGGCCGCCAATAACCCTGGGTGGGCTTTCAGCAGGTCAGCGACAGACTGGAGAGATGGGGCCAGGGCAACGAGCACACCGGATGCTGCATGCAAAGTACCGAGGAAAATGTTCCAGGTGCTAACGCCGAGGGCTGCGGATGCCTGCCCTAGAGCAGTAGCCACGGTGGATACCACGGGCGCTAAGGCTTTACCGGCATCGAGCACATCAGCGAATGCTGCCTGGACGCCGGTAAGCATGCCTTTGCCCTGATCGGACTGCGCAAAATTCGCCACAGCGCTCTTGGCGTCTTTGAGCCCTGGCACTAGGCGCTGCTGAAGGAAGGTGTCAATATCGGCTGCAACTGGTTTGATTTTGGTTTCCAGCCCGTCGATGGCGCGGGTGGCGGCCACCAGGCCGTCCTTCGCCAGGCCGAAAAATGGTTTCAACGCGGTAGCGCCCAGGCGGCCCAGGGCTGCCTGGGCATTGGCGGCGGCGCCTGTGAAGGATTCGCCCATTTTCAGGGCGGACCCGCCCATGCCGGCGCGCATGGCTTTTTCGAAGGTTTCGAAGTCGATCTTGCCTTTGGAAACCATGTCCGAGATTTCGGCGGAGGTTTTCCCGGTTTCCTTGGCGAGCAACTGGAGCACGGGAATGCCCGACGCCATGAGCTGCAACATGTCGTCGCCCTGGAGTTTGCCGCGGGCGGCAATCGAGCCGAAGATGACACCAACGTCTTGCATGCTGCGGCCGGCAATAGCGGCAGTGTCGCCTACGGTTTTCAGGGTGGTTTCCAGCTGCTGCCCGGGTTTAATGCCGGCGGCAACTAGGCCTGCGGCAACGGATGCTGCCTCCCCCAGACCAAACGCGGTGCCCTTCACTGAGGAAAGAGCATCGTTCATGACCCCGGCAACGGTCTTCGTGTCGTTGCCTAGGCCGAGGAGTTTCTGCTGGGCGTTTTCGATAGCGGTAAGCCGCCCCATGCCTTTGTCCATGGCGGTGCCGATAAGGCCACCTGCCGCCACACCGGTGGCCAGGGCCCCAGCCTTCAAGGTTTTGCCCACACCTGCGGCGAGCTTGCTTCCCCACGAGCCGCCGCGGCGCTCGGCTTCGCTCTCCACGCCCCCCAGCGCTTTGGCGATGGTGGGGCTGATTTTACTCACCTCGGGGATGATCGAGATGTAGCCGGTGCCGAGCTCTGCGCCCATGAAAAATCCCCTCCTTCAGATGCTCTAGATGTGGTGTTTTTCTTTGACCTTTTGCCTGATCTCCGCGGCGGTCAGCTCCCGCCTATGCGGCCGGCTCACCTGCTGGTGAGAGGCTTCAATACCCTCGATGGTCTGCTGAATAAGACCCCCAACCCCGCTCGTGTTTTTCCCGGCGCGGGCCAGCGCCAAGATATATTGCTGGTCGAAAAGCGCGCCCAGGATTTGGTTGGTGGGTAACGCCCAGGCTGCGGCTTCGGCGGCGGCGGGGTTGAGGTAGGTGTGGAGGTGGGATGTGGCTGGTAGGTGTTTGAGGAATGCCCTAAGGTCGCTCCACCGGTAGGTGCGGCCTACGTTGCTGAGTGAGTGCCCAATGTTAAGGAGGTCTACTCGGAGGGCGTCGGTGAGTTGGGGGTCCCCTCCGAAGGCGTATCGGTGGAGGGCAAGGATTCCCCCAGTGGGATACCTGATTCCCGGCTCCAGATACGGTCGATTTCCACCAGCTGGCGTTGCACCAGCTTGCTGATGGCATCCTTCTTCGCTTGGGTGTTGTTGAAATGCAACAAGAAAAGCCGCATGATTTCAACAGAATCATTGCCGATGTGTTGTTTTTCGGCTTCGTTTTGAATGGCGGTGACATCTGTCGGGTACAAACAATCAGCTGGGGGGATGGTGATGGTGATTTTTTTGTCTTTGCCTGCTGGGATGGTGAATTCAAGGTTGTCGAATCCGGGGATGTCGAATGCCATGATGGCTCCTTAGTTGTGGTTGATAGAGGGTGGGAGGGGCCGCGGGCGGTAACGGGGTTTCACCCGCGGCCCCCTTTTTTTCAGTGTGGTTAGCGCCAGTGTTTCAACACCTGCCAGTGGGCGGTGGTGAGTTTTGATGCCGGTGTGACTTGCAGCCACGGTTGGGTGCGTAGGGAAGTGACAGCCACGTCTAGGTCGGTTGCGGGGATGGTTGTACCACCCGCACCCCACAGGCCGATGGAGGGGCGGATCTTGCCCGGCCATTGCGAGGTCAGGGCCTCCACCAGGGGCGCGGCTTTTCCAGCCTGCCCAGCATCGAAGTACACCCAGGGCTGAAGCAGATCAGCATGCTGCAACAGTTTGGCGTAGTCGTGCCCACTGTCGGGCCGGCCAGAAACCGGGTTGGCCCAGTTGACTCGCACGTCGAAAACCAGTTGGTTGGTGCCGATGGCGCGTTTGATGCGGCCTGCGACTTCGGCCATTTTATCGCCGAACCATGCCAGCTCTTTAGGTCCTTCGTGGGGAGTGCCGTCGCCGCGGCGGGTCCAATCCGCCTCGCCGGTGTCTTGTTTGAACAGCTCCAGGTCTTTATCCGAAAAGCTGCCGGAGTCCCAGTGGATTTCGGTGAGGATGATGCCGTTGATGCGGTTTCCGTAGCGGGCCGCGAGGTGCCGTGCGGCTGCCTCTAGCATGTCACCGATGTGTCCTTTGGTGAGGGCGTAGGCGCTGCCCAGATCGTTTCGGATGGTGCCGTCTCTGGATACGGAGCGTAGTTCTTGGTATTCGGGTTTCGCCAGGGTGGTGGTGGCCATAGCGTCCAGGGTGAGGTAGATGCTTGTGATACCAGCTGCGCGGGCGGTGTTGATGATCCCTGCGATGGGGTCGCCTTCGGCCGCTGATAGGGATGATGTGAGCCCACTGTCTGAGGGCACTTCGGGGGAGAGCAGCCATTCGGGCCGGCCTACCGCTAGGTCGATGGTGTTGCCGCCTGCTGCCACGACTTTTTGGAGGGTTTCTTCCCAGTTGTAGGTTTTCGATGAGGTGTCTTCCCACCCGAATGATACAGCGCGTCGGCGGGTGTCCGGTTTCGGGGGCGGCGGTACAGGCCCGCCGCCGTTGTTGTTCCCTCCGCCGCCCGGAGTTACCGGGGAGGGGTTTAGGGGTTTACAGTGATGGTGGTGCCCGCGCCACCGGTGAGTTTGGTTCCATCAGCGGTGAGAGCCCCGGTGGCGTCCTTGATGGTGTAGGGCCCGCCAGCATTACCAGTGACGGTGGCAGTGGTGGCGCCTGCGAGTTTACGCAGCTCGGCCTGCACGGTTTCGGCGCTGGCGTTAAACGCTAGTTCGGCGGTGGCGTGGCCATCGACAGCGAGGGTGAATGTGCCGCCTGTAACACCAGCGGGGAGGGTCACGGTCCGGTCTTGGGCGTCGGGGTCTGGGTTGCTGGAGTCGACCATGCCGTCGTCCCGCAGCTCGAAGGAGTTTGCGAATTTGAATTCGGCGGGGCCCTTGAAAGCAGTGATCGTGACGTTGTATTTCGTGGATGCGGAATGGACCTCAGCGGTTTTTTCCACGGTAGTGATCCGGCCGACCGGTACGACCAAGGTTTTAGCTTTTTCGCCGGAAACAGCTTTCACAACGTGGCGCTTGAGCGGTAGCCGTTCAGCAGTGTGGTACACGGTGATCTGGCGGCCGTGCTTGTCGGTGGCTGCTTTTTCGATGACGTTTGCGTCGCCGAAGCAAGATCGGAGCACATTAGTGTTGCCGTCTTCGAGCAGGGTGAGAACGACTGTTTCGGTATACGAGGTTTGGGTGTCTACCCAGTCATCTCCGCCGAACATTTTTTCGGTGCTGGTTTCCCGGTTGATAGTGTGAGTGAAGCCGTCTTCGCCTACAGCGCCGTGATCTTTGAAGTCCTCATGGAGGGTTTCGAGGGCAGTTTTTGGCAACGGGGTATTGATTGGGGCGTTGAAGTAGACGCCGCCGTCGATGGGCGGGGTGGCCACGAAGGCGTTTTGAATGTTGATAGCCATGATGGGTCTCCTAAATCAGGAATGTCGGAAAAGGGAGTTGCGGCAGGATGGTGTCCCCTGCTGCCGCGCCAGGGGCCGGCTAGTGGGCTAGGAGCCGCACGCCACCGGTGAATTGGAAGCGATAGAGCTTCGGGTCGGGGTCGTCGTACCTGGCGAGGGTATCTATGGTGGTGGATTGGATTTTGGCGGACCTCATCCGCACCCATGCTTCGTAGGCCGTTTCGGCCAGGGCCTCAGCTGCTAGGTCGGTGTGGGCGTAGCACTCCACCAAAAACCGGGGGTTGCGGAGTGCCCAGTCCTCCATGCCGCCGCCGATGCGGGAAACGATGATGAAGGCCTGCGGTTTCGGGGTAGAAGGCATGCGGCTGGATACTGGTACCCCTACCCGGCGCGCCAGCTCGGCAATAACTAGCGTGGTGGCGGTGGTGGTCACATGGGCCTCCTTCCAGGGGGTGGGTTAGCCTAGGGCTCGGGTGAGGATGTTGTCCCTGGCTTCTCGGCGTTTGGCTGACCAGGTGTCGGCGTAGATGATGCAGCGGTGGCGGGTTTTGCCCATCTGGTAGGAGGAGACAAACCCATCACCGGCGCGGGCTGCTATTTGTTCGGCGTGGTCGACTACGACACCTTGAGTCATGGGATCTTTGAGCAGTGCTTTCAGCGCCGCTTTGTTCGGCACGTACTTTGCCATAGTCTGCTTACCTGCGCCGAGCTTGGTCTTGTTCGGCACGTACTTCGTCATAATCCACCCAAATGCACCTGGCCCACCCGGTGGGCGAATACGCGGCACGTACTTGCCGCATGCCCTCATCGGCGAAGCAGATAAGGCTGCCGCCGTCAAAGGATAAGCTTACGCATTCGACATAATCGGATCGGTCTTCCTCAGCACCAAGGGTTACTTTTAGCCATTGTTTATTCGATTCCAGCAAGATTAATCACCTCCAATTCTGGGGCCCAGCCGAAGGGCCCATGTTCGTAGTTTTCGGGTTCGCCCACAACCTCTAGGCGTTCGCCGCCTGGGGTGAGGATGACAATGTCGGTTTCGATAAAGTCGCCGGGGTGGGCGTACATTTTTATGGCGACTGTTCGGCGGGCATGCCCTGCTAGTTCGGGTTCCGCGGTGGTGGGTTTCGCCCAGCCCACCACGTGGATGATGGTGCCCTGGAGCCCGTAGGTGGGGTTGCCGAGCTCATCGGTGCCGGTTTTGAAGCGGCGAAGCCGGGTCACCGGGTAATAACTGTTTGTGGGCAGGCCTGGCATCGCACCCTCTTTCTTTAGCTCATGGTGATGGAGTAGATACCGCGGCGTTTCTTACGGAAGGGGGCCAGCATGGTTTTGTCCGATGTGGTGAGCCAGGGGGCGCCACCACTACCACCATGGGTGAAATTAGCGCTTTGGCTGAAAGGGCCAGCGGTGACCTGCATGGATTCCTGGAAAGCGGTTTCCTTAGGGGCCTCGATAACCCTGGCTACCATGCGGGATACCACGATTTTGATGGTTTCCGGCACCGGCTCGGGCACTGGTTTTTGCAGGTATCCCTCAACCAGGGCAGATGCCTCCTCCAGCAGGCCTAGGGCTTGGTCTTCATCGAAATCCACATGGGGGATCCTGGTTTTAACATCATCAAGACTTGCGAGCACGACTACTGCTCCGGCGGTTCGTCTTCGGGCTGGCGGGGGGTTTGTCCTCCCCACCTTCCCCATCGTCCTCCGGGTCTTCAGGACCTTCAGGACCTTCAGGGTCTTCAGGATCTGGTTCTAGCAGGTCGGGGTGGATAGTTACGCCGTCAGGTACTTCCGCACCTGGGGCGAGTACATGGGCCTGGGTTTCATCGTGCGCAATGACGTAGCTCCCTAGGTCGCCTCGGATGGTTGCCATAGTGGTTCTCCTTGGCTCTTAGAGGACGGTCATAGCCGCGGTGTAGTTAGCATCCCCGACAACAGGCATGCCGATAGCGTTGGCCCGCACCCAGGTGGACTTCGGGTCGTCTTCCTGGTAGGCGCCAACCACGATGCCGGGGCGGTCTTCTTCGGCGATGCCGTAGGCCGGGTCGACTGCTTCGAGGGTGGTGCCCCAGAACGTGCGCCCCAGTGGGGATTCTTCGCCGTCTACAGCGGGGAGCATGATGGCGATTTTCTCGTCGATTACTCGTTTGAGCGCCCCGCCTTTGCGAATCTTCCGGTCGTACCGCAAAAGGGGCGGCAGCTCGAAGGATGCGAGCACACTGTGGAGGAAGTCCACAGTCACCATGCTGGGGATGCTGTTCACGCCGCCAGCCATTTTGCGGATTTCTTCGCATCGGATCAGGCTGGTGATGATTTTGGGGGATACCAGCAGGTAGCCGGGGGCCTCGCCGCTCAGGTTGGCATAAACCTCTGCCTGGGCCTGTAAGTCCTCGATCGGGGTTGCGGTGGCGTACTGGTCCCACTTTGTGCCCACGGTGGTGGTGAGGCGGGGGTCGCGGCCGAAATCTTGCTCCACGTTGAACTGGTTTTCGCTGATGAGGGCCTTGCCGGTGGTGAGGATTTCGCCACGCAGCATCTCTACCCGGTCAGCGACAGCCCGGGCTGCGGTGATTGTGGCTCGGCCGATCAAATCTTTGCCGGATGCTGGGGCGTTGATGCCACGGGCCCGGAGCTGATCGTATTCGCTGACGGGAATTTTCTGGCCCAGGGGTGGCAGTTCCAGGGAAATTTTCTTACCGCCGGGCATAGCACCGATGGGGGTTTCAGCGTCGTAGGCGCGGTATTCAGCAACCTCGACCAGGCCATTGTTGGTTGCAGACAGGCTCACGGAAATGTCGTCGACAACGCGGTTGGGGAGGAATTGGGCGAGAATGTTTTTGGAGCGTTCCCGCTCATCAAGGGTTTCACGGGCCACAGTGGTGAGGGACTGCGGCTGCACAACTTCGGTCCATAACATGAGGATCAGTCACCTTCCTTCGGGGTGAGGATGAAATGGGGGTTAGGGGTGGTCAAGGTGGTGATGTCGAATACGCCTTCGGGGAGGTATTTCACCCGGATGCGGCCGTGGTCGAGCATGGGGGCCACGATATCCACGTCTTTCTGCTTGGCGGACTGGGAGGTGAGCAGGAACCCGGCTAAGACGTCACCTGCCGCGGTTACTGGCTCGTATTTACCGCCAGCCCCCCGCTTCAGCGGGATACCGGAAGGTAAAATATTGTCCTTCGCAACGGCGGAAATTTTCTTCCCGTCAATGGTGACGGTTTGGGCGTTAGCCACGCCGTGGCGGCTTCCTAGCCACTTGCGGTTATCGACCCCTAGGGGTTCACGGATTGGGTTGAGCTGCATGATAGATCACGTCCTTTATTTTTCGGTTTTGGTTTTGCCCATGAGGCGCCGAGCCCAATGGCGGTCGTTTTCTTTCGAGGAGCCGGCCTTGCCCTTGCCTTGGAGAGGCGAGGTGGCGGGGCGGCTTTTCGACGCCCCAGCCCCGGCGCGGTCCGCAAGGAGTTGTGCTTGGGTGCGCATGGCTTCGGTGTCGCCGTGGAGGAAGGTTTCGGCTTCTTTCCGGCTGAGGCCGAATTCCAGGGCGAGCTCTAGGCGGGCGGCAACGGCTTCGGCTGCCTGTTGGCGTTTGGTTGCTTCAGCGAGGGCTTCCTCGGCCTGCTTGGTTTTACCCGTTTCGGTATCAAGCTGGGCCTGCAGGGTGTCGGCGGTTTTTTTGTTTTCTTTAGCCCGGGTTTCCCAAGTGCGGGCGTGTTTTTTCCACACGGTCGCGTCGTCTGCCGGCCCCGGCTCGGGGTCGGGGTCGCCCTCATCATTGCCGCTGTCGTTACTGTCTTCGGAGGTTTCGCTTTCGCGGTCTTGGGCTTGCGGGGTTGCGGTATCCGTCTGGGTGGCATCAGTCGTGCCGCCGGCGGGGATGTCGGGGGTGATGGTTCGCACCCAGGGGGGTATTGCTAATGCTCTGGTTGGCATGGGGGTTCCTTTCGTATTCGTGTGTGTTTTGGGTATAAGAAAACCCGCGGTCTCGTGGGGAGAACGCGGGTTGCTGGGGATGATAGTTTTAAGCGTTGGCGGCGGCTAGCTGGACTTCTTCCCGTTCCCAGTAGGGATTGTCCTGTTCCTCATCGGAATACGGGTCGAATACGACAGGATCAGACGTGCCGCGGGGGCGCCGCATGTATTCGCTGAAATCATCGCTGAGGTCTTCCGCACCATCCCAGTCGAGTTCTAGGGCCCAATCGGTTTCCTCACAAAGGAGGAAGAAAATCTCCTTCAGGAGAGATAGCGCGTCTGAGTCCCGAGACTGGGTAACGTCAATTTC
>ERZ772948.262-NODE-262-length-33434-cov-10.168010_pt1 | contig 33434 bp, 29 predicted proteins | sample MGYA00511945_ERZ772948 | MGnify/ENA primary metagenome ERZ772948 (study PRJEB29015, sample SAMEA2737927) | human oral metagenome | biome: human oral; feature: human-associated habitat; material: dental | place: China | collected 2141 ... | reverse complement strand
CGGGGCGCTGGCCGCCCTCATCGCCGCGGGCGCCGCCGCCGTCGTCCCACTGGCGATCCCCATGCCCTCCCAGGCCGAGTCCGGCACCCTGCGCCTGGCCGCCGTCCAGGGCAGCGTCGCCGACGCCCAGGGCTCCTACGACCGCGCCATGGAGGTCACCGGCAAGCACGCCGACGAGACCATCCGCCTCGCCGGGGAGGCGGGCCCTGGGGCGGTCGACGCCGTCGTCTGGCCGGAGAACGCCGCCGACCTCGACCCCCGCGACCACCCCGCCTCCGCGGCGCGCGTCGATGAGGCCGCCCGGGCCATCGGCGCCCCGATTCTCGTCGGCGCGGTCAAGTACGAGGACGATGCGCGCTACAACGACCTCCTCCTGTGGGCCCCCGGCAGCGGTGCAGGTCCCTACTACCGCAAGCACCGGCCCGTGCCCTTCGCCGAGTACATCCCTCTGCGCTCCCAGATCAGGCGCGTGACCACGCAGGTCGACCGGATCGGCGTCGATATGCTCCCCGGCACCGGCCCGGCCGTTCTCTCCGTCCCCTCGGGGTCCCAGGGGCGCGACGTCCCCCTGGCCATCGGCATCTGCTTCGAGGTCGCCTACGACGACCTCCTGCGCGACGGCGTCGAGCAGGGCGGCGAGGCCATCATCATCCCGACGAACAACGCCAACTTCATCGGCACATCGGAGACCGGCCAGCAGATCGCCCAGGGAAGGGTGCAGGCGGTCGCCCATGGGCGCGCTGTCCTCCAGGTCTCCACCACCGGCACCACCGCCGTCATCAGCCCGAGGGGAGTCATCGAGCAGGAGCTTCCGGACAACACCCAGTCCTCGCTCGTGGCCGAGCTGCCGCTGCGCACCACGCGGACCATCGCCGACCGGCTTGGTCACGGCCCGGCCACGCTCATCCAGATCGCAGGGGCGCTCCTGGCCATCGCCGGTATGGTGTCCGCTGGACGACGGCGCTGGGCGGCCCGAGCCCCACGCGGCGGGCCCCAGGCGCGCCGTCGCACATCAGGTCCGGCCTCCGGCGCCGGACGATCGTCGAGCACACGGAGGAAGCGGACGTGAAGGCACTCGTCGTCATCCCCACCTACAACGAGATCGAGTCACTTCCCGTGGCCCTGGACCGGGTGCGCGAGCACGCCCCGGCCGCCGACATCCTCGTCGTCGACGACAACTCCCCGGATGGCACGGGCAACCTCGCCGATGGCCGGGCGGCCGCCGACGAGCACATCCACGTCCTGCACCGCACGGAGAAGAACGGGCTCGGCCCCGCCTACCTCGCCGGGTTCTCCTGGGGGCTCGGCGCCGGCTACGAGCTGCTCATCGAGATGGACGCCGACGGCTCCCACCGCGCCGAGGACCTCGCCCTGCTCATCCAGCGCGCCGAGATGGCCGACGCCCCGGACCTCGTCATTGGCTCGCGGTGGGTGGCCGGGGGAGCCACCGAGGGCTGGGACGCCAAGCGCGTGGCGCTGTCGCGCGCCGGGAACCTCTACATCAACGCCATGCTCGGCCTTCGCGTCAAGGACGCCACCGCGGGCTTCCGCGTCTACCGCGCCGACCTCCTGCGCCGCATGGACCTGTCCGCGATCGAGGCCCTCGGCTACGGCTTCCAGGTCAACATGACCAAGCTCGTCGACGAGGCCGGCGGGCGCATCGTGGAGATGCCCATCACCTTCCTCGAGCGGGAGGCCGGGCAGTCGAAGCTCAGCGGCGGCATCTTCACCGAGGAGCTCGCCCTCGTCACCCGCTGGGGCGCCGTCAAGAGGGGCGCCCAGCTCGCCGCCCTCGCCTCCGCCGCCACCCAGCGCCTGCGCGGCAAGTGAGAGGCGGCGGGAGCGCAGCGCGAGGCGAGCGAAGCACAAGGGCGGCCGGGCTGGTTCCTCGAGGGAACCGCCCAGCCGCGCCTTATCTCTTCGGGGCCTTGCTTTGAAGGGGGCTTAGAAGCGCTCGCGATAGATCTCGCCGGTGCGCAGCATCTCCAGGCGCTCATCGAGGAGCACCTTGAGCTCGTCCATCTCCCGGCGCTCCAGGAGCATGTCCCAGTGCGTGCGAGGGGCCTTCTTGGGCTCGTCGGACTCCGGCTCGTCCTCCTCGCCGCGGCGCACCGCGGGAAGACCGCACTCGGGGCACTCCCAGGTCTGGGGGACCTCCGCCTCCATCGCCATCGGGACCACCGTGACATGCGCCTCAGGGCACTCGTAGGTGATCTCCTGGCGCTCGACGAACTCGACGCCCTCCTCGGACTCCATCGACTTCGCGCCGATGGTCATGCCTCGCAGCGCGCGGTCTGCCATGCCTGTGCCTCCTGGGTGCGGTGAAACGGGGCGCCTTCCCGCCCGATCACCGCGCGGGTGATGGGCCAAGGGGCGGTTGGGCGCCGTGGACCTCAACACGGGGAGGGCCGGGAATGTTCCCGGACCCCGTCGGGCCAGCCCACATCATAGCGTTCGCGGGCGCGGGCCCCCATCACGTGAGATGCTGCGGTCATACCCTGAACGAATGGCTGGAGGAGGCCCTGATGTCCGACGCCATGACAGCCGTGCAGCCCACGGCGCGCGCATCGCGGGCGAGACTGCGGCTGTGGCCCGGGCGCCGCGCCGAGCCGCTGGGCCTGTGCCTCGTCGTCCCCGGGCTCGGCTACACGGCCTCCATGCCGCTGCTGTTCTGGCCGGCGACGGCCCTCACCGAGGCGGGCTGGGCGGTCGTGGCACTGGAGTGGGACGAGCCGCCGGGCAGCCTGGAGGAGCTGGAGAGCCAGGCCCACTGGACGCGCTCCGCCTCCAAGCGCATGACCGGCCGGGAATCGCCGATGATGATCGTCGGCAAATCGCTGGGCACGCGCCTGGCCCCGTGGGCGGAGCGCGAGGCGATCCCGGCGGCCTGGCTCACCCCCGTGCTCGACGACGAGGCAGTCCTCACCACCCTCGAGCTCGGCAAGGCTCCCGCGCTCGTCGCCGGCGGGACCGCGGACCCGGCGTGGCGGGGCGGGCCCCGGCCCCGGATGGACCTGGAGGTCCTGGAGTTCCCCCAGGCGGATCACTCACTGCTCATCACGGGGGACTGGCAGCGCTCCATGCGCATCCAGAACCGCATCACCTCGAGGATCCTGGACCTGGCCGCCCGCGTCGTCGCCCGGGGATAGCCGCGCGCATCGTCGCCCTCGCGGCCCGGCGTCGAGTTCGTCCCTTTGACACCGAGTTCGTACCTCTACCCACCGAACTCGACACGAAAGTGACGAACTCGCGGTCCGCGGGCCCGTTCAGAGCGCGCGGCTCATGAGGGTGAGGTCGAGGACGCGCCCGTGCTTCTCCCCGGCGGCCGGGATCGTGCCGACGATCTGGAAGCCGTGGTGCTCGTGCAGGCGGATGGACATGGCGTTGCCGGCCTCGATGGCGGCGATCATCATGCGGTCGCCCGCACCCCGGGAGGCCTCGATGAGCGCGGCTAGCAGAGCGCCGCCGACGCCCTGGCCCTGGGCGGCGGGGGAGAGGTAGATAGAGTCCTCGACGGTGCGCGCGTATCCCTCGTAGGTGTGCCAGGGCGTGGCCACGGCGAAGCCGACGATCCGGCCGCTCCCGGGCAGGGCGCCGTAGTCCGTGCCAGTCCCGGCCTCCTCGACGGCGACGAGCGCGGTGCCGCGCGCGACGGCGGGCTCCAGCCAGGCGATGGCCTGCTCGTGGCTCTGCTCCCTCTCGGTCCACACGGCCAGGGAGTCGCGCACGGCGGCGTTGCGGATGTCCCTGATGCCCTCCGCGTCGGCGAGGCCCGCGGCTCGAATGCTCATCACCCCCGCAGTATGCCCCCGGGTCGCAGCACGAGCGGTCAACCGTCCAGGTAGTCGGCCAGGTGCTGGCCGGTGAGGGTGGCGCGGGAGGCGACGAGATCGGCCGGCGCGCCCTCGAAGACCACGCGGCCGCCGTCGTGCCCGGCGCCGGGGCCCAGGTCGATGATCCAGTCGGCGTGGGCCATAACGGCCTGGTGGTGCTCGATGACCACGACGGTCCTCCCGGCCTCGACGAGGCGGTCGAGCAGCCCCAGCATCGCCTCGACATCCGCCAGGTGCAGGCCTACGGTGAGCTCGTCGAGGACGATGACGTCGCCGTCCTCGCCCAGGTGGACGGCGAGTTTGAGGCGCTGGCGCTCGCCGCCGGACAGCGTCGTGAGCGCCTGCCCGGCACGTAGCGCAGGCCGCACGCGCCGTGGGGACGGCGCTGGGGGACTGAGGACCCCGCCCTACGGGGAGGACGACGGCCGGGCCTCAGCTGGGCTGGAGCGGCCCCGGAGTCCAGGCGATCTCTCCGGGTCCCACGCCGGTGGGGGCGTCACCGGAGACGATGACGTCGGCACGCTGCCAGGGACGGTCCTTGGCGAAGAAGGACCGCTCGCCTGCCATCCACCAGTGCCAGAAACGCACCGACTCCTCGGCGTCACCGTTGACGCCCTCAGCGATGTCCCGCTTGATGCCGCGGCGCTCGGCGACGTCGTCGCCGGTCTGTACCCACACATGCGCGTCAATGAGGCCGCTGACCGCGGCTAGGCCGGCACCGGTGCCCTCAATGAGGACCAGGGGAGAGCCGGCGGGGATCCGGATGGAGCCCTCGCGTCCGTGCTCGCGCCACTTGTCCGGGACGAGGTCGAGGCTGCCGGCCTGCCGCAGCTGAGTCAGGGTGTCGACGTACAGCTGATCCCAGTCGTAGAGCGGCTCGTTCCAGATGAGGTCGTCCAAGTGAAAGGCTTGAGCACCGGGGACGGCCGCGGCCAGCGCCGTGGTGAGCGTGGTCTTGCCCGAACCGCCTCGCCCGTCGATCGCGATGATTGCCGGCCGCCCCTGCGGGGCTCCGACCAGGCTCAGCAGGTGCGCGACGAGCTCATCGGTGGCGCTGACCCGCCACTGAGTGACGGCGGGTTCCTCCGGCTGGAGCTCGATGGACTGGTCGGCGTCAACACATCGGAGGCTGTCGCCGTCGATGGGCTTGTTCTGGCTGCCGCACATGGTGGGTCCTTTCAGGTAACGGCTCATGAGGGTCAGGTCGAGGACCTGACCGTGCTTCTCGCCGGCCTGCGGGATAGTGCCGACAGTGGTGAAACCATAGCGCTCGTGCAGGTGCACCGAGGTCACGTTACCCGCCTCGATGAGGGCGATCATGGTGCGGTCTCCGGCCCTTTGTGAGGCTTCGATCAGGGCGGCAAGGAGCCTGGCACCGAGCCCTTTGCCTTGAGCGGCCGGGCTGAGGTAGATCGAGTCCTCGACTGTGCGGGCGTAGCCCTCGTAGGAGTGCCAGGGTCCGGCCACCGCGAAGCCGACGACGTCCTGCGGCCTCCCGGTGACATGGGCGACAAGAGCCGTTCCGCGCCGCACCATGGGGGCCAGCCAGGCCTCGGCGCCAGTGGGGTCCTGCTCGACGCTGGTCCAGATGGCCAGGGACTCCCGCACGGCGGCGTTGCGGATCTGGCGGATCGCGGGGGAGTCCGACATGGTCGCCGGGCGGATCCCGTAGGTCTGTACCGCTTCGGAGCGTCCATGGCCCTTGGTCTCAGGAGAGGGCATGGTCGTCCTCCTGCTTGACGTACCGGGCGAGATTCGGTGTTCCGGTGAACACTGTCAGCCTGCGCATGGGAATGACGTCGTGCTTGTCAGCGGCGGTCTGTGCATCAGTCCTTCCATCAGTCACGCACACGATTGTGCCGGACGGCGTCGCACTGAGGCCGCAACAAGCATCGTGCTGAGAAGCCAAACCCACTCACCTAACGCCGATAATGGACATTATGTCATTTTCGGTGGGAGCGGCGATGCCACACTTGCCCGGGCTTGTCCAGGACTGGCGCCGCTCGCCCGTCCGTCTCAGACGGGCCCCTCCTCCGTGCTCGCCATGGCGAGCACCAGCCGGCGCGCCCGGAAGGTCACCATCATGATCGTCGTTCCCACGACCAGCCCGAAGGCGCCCAGCGGCCACAGCACGAGCGCGGCCGCTCCGCGCCCGAGGATGATCGCGAGCAGCCCGACGCAGGCCAGGATGGCTCCCGCGCAGATGCCGGTGCGCCACACGGGCGCCAGGACGCTGCGGCTCAAGGATCCCGGGACTCCCTCACCGAAGGCGCCCGAGGGCTCGCCGAAGCGGTCGTGCGGCGCCTCGATCGGCGCTCCCGACTCATCGATGTAGATCGTCTCCGACATCCCTGTCCCTGTCTCAGCGGAACTACTTCCGGCCATGATGGGACGCTAGGACCGCGACCTTCGTCGAAGCCCTGAGCAACCTGAGAGGAGGCTGGTAGTCGGGCGCTTTGCCGCGAAATGACATAAGTGTGTTCGCGGCTCGTTTTTCCTTCCCCGTCGCCCGATCCAGCCGCCCGGCCCAGCCGTCCAGCCCCGCTCACAAGTGCGCGGTCACGCGCGCGCCCCCATCGACCTGCGCCGTCGTGCTCAGCGGGCCTAGGCTCGCCGTATGGCACCCACAGACCCGCCAGCTGGACCGGATGGCCCAACGGTCCCCCAATTGACACCCCACCCCACCGCCGTCTTCCTCGGCGACTCCATCGTCACGGGGTGGAGATCGGTCAGCCACCCCCGCAACCGCTTCTCGTCACTTGTCTGCGAGCACCTGCGCTGGCGCGAGGCGAGCCTGGCCGCCGACGGCATCGGCTTCTTCTGCCGGCGCGGCGGGAAGCTGCCCGGGGGCGGCCGCTCCCCCTCGTGCCGGGACACCACCTGGCTCGAGACGGTCCTGCGCGCCGAGCCCGACGTGGTCACCGTCTGCCTGGGCCTCAATGACGCCGCCCTCCTGCCCTCCCAGCGCGACCTCGTCGAGCAGGCCATCGAGCATGACCTCTCGTTCCTCGCCGAGCGGCTTCCGGGCGTCCCCACGATCGTCGCCCCCTACTTCCCGGCGCTCGGCGTCGGGCCGCGATTCAGCATCATCCACCGGCTCGTCCATGACCACGCCACCGGCCTCGGCCTGGCCTCTACTGACGCCATGAGCATGGCGATCGACGGCGATGAGAACAAGCTGGCGATCGACGGCATCCACCCCAACGACGCCGGTCACGCGGCGATCGCCCGCGCCATGATCACTGTCTATCGCGAGATGGTCCCAGATCTGGCCCCCTCTCCCCCATCCTCTGCCGCGCCGTCGGACGGCGGCGTCCCGCTGTAGCAGCGCGCCGCGCGTGGGCATAGGCTTGCCCGCGGTTGAGTCCTGACCTCAAGACATAGGAGTTGCTGTGCCTCAGCGCCGAGAGCCGACGCTCGCCGACGTCGCCGAGCTCGCGGGTGTCTCGCTGACCACGGTGTCTCGGGTTCTCAACAACCGCGGGTACCTCAGCGAGACGACGAAGGAGAGGGTCGGCGCCGCCATCGCGGAGCTCAACTACCGGCCGAACCAGATCGCGCGCGCCCTCCACGGCATGGCCACCCAGAGCATCGGCGTCATCGTGCCGACGGTCGCCCTTCCCTTCTTCGGCGAGCTCGCCGCACGGCTCGAGGTCGCCCTCGCGGAGCACGGCTACCGCATCCTCGTCTGCAATTCCCAGGGGCGCGCCGAGCGCGAGCGCGAGTACCTCGACCTGCTCGTCTCCCACAGGGTGGACGGCATCATCTCCTCGGCTCACAACGAGGACCTCGCCGACTACGGCACGGTGAGGATGCCGCTGGTCATGATCGACCGCGACCTCTCCCCCACCATCCCCAATATCCGCTGCGACAACGCCCGGGGAGGCGTCCTCGCCACCGAGCACCTCCTGGCGCGCGGGTCGCGCCGCCCGCTGCTCCTCACCTCGCGCACGGGAAGCCGCAACGGCCGCGAGGCCGGCTACCGCGCCGCGCTGGCCCGCTCCGGCATCGAGCCCCAGATCGTCGCCGTCGTCTTCAACACCCCTGAGCCGGAGCGCACCCAGCGCATCGCCGAGGAGCTGACCAATCGCATCGGCCATTTCGACGCCGTATTCGCCACCGATGACCTCACCGCCGCCGGCGTCGTGGAATGGGCGCGCCTGGCGGGCATGCGCGTTCCCGAGGACCTGCGGGTCATCGGCTTCGACGGCACGCAGGCCGTCCGCCAGGCCATGCCGGGCCTGACCACCATCCGCCAGCCCATCGACCAGATCGCGCGCCGCGCCGTCGCCGAACTGCTCGCCCAGATCGAGGCGGTTCACGACGGCGTCGAGCTGCGGGAGCGGGAGACCGCACCGATGGAGCTCCCCGTCGAGCTCGTCGTCGGCCGGACGACCTGAGCCGCGCTGCCGCCACGTATTCCCCGGACCGGTCTCGCGGTGCTGTTCGCCCGGTTTCGCGGTGCTGATCGCCCGGTCTCGCGGTGCTGATCGCCCGGTCTCGGCGAAGGAGCCGGGCCCCACCGCGCTCTCGCGATGGGGCCCGGCTCCGTTGAAGTGGATGCGCTGGGCGCGCTCAGTCGTGGTTGACGCTGAACAGCGCGTCACCACGCGAGGCGTCCCGGGTGCCAGCCTCGGAGATCCCGGAGAACTTGTCCCCGTTCGACACGACGATCGGCGTGACGATCTGGTACCCGGCCTTCTTGACCGCGTCCCAGTCGACCTCCACCAGCGGCGTGCCGCGGCGGATGACGTCGCCCTGGTGGACCTTCGGGCTGAAGTGCTTGCCGTCGAGCTGGACGGTGTCCATGCCGACGTGGATGAGGATCTCCACGCCGCTGGCGGCGCGGATGCCGTAGGCGTGGCCGGACGGGAAGGCGACGATGACCTCGCCGTCGACCGGTGAGACCACCGGGCCCGTGGACGGGACCACGGCAAGGCCCGGGCCGAGCAGGCCCTGGGAGAAGACGGCGTCCTCGACCTCGGACAGCGGCACCACGCGCCCCTCGATGGGCGAGGTAACGGAGTAGTCCTCGGCGGCCTCCGCTGGGAGCTCGGCCTTGACGGCCTCGTGGGGAGCGTCCTCGGCGGTGTGCTCGTGGGCGGCCTCCGCCTCGGCCTCGAGCGCGGCCTCATCCTCGACATCGCCGTCGGCGAGGGAGGCGGCCCCCTTGGCCGTGCGCGAGTAGAAGTACGCGCCGCTGAAGGCGATCGCCGCGACGAGGACCTCCAGGGCGAGGTAGGCCGGGATGTGCTTGGGGACCATCGACACGAAGCCGACGAATCCCGCGGCACCGAGAGCCTGGCTGCGCACATTGAACACGGCCACGAGCGCGGCGCCAATGGCGGCCGAGCCCATGCCGATGAAGAACGGCCAGCGCAGGCGCAGGTTGACACCGAAGATGGCGGGCTCGGTGATGCCCAGGAGCGCCGAGACACCTCCGGCGCCGGCCAGGCCCTTCATCTTGGCGTCCCTGGCGCGGAAGAACACCGCGATGGCGACGGCGCCCTGGGCGACATTCGCCATGGAGGCGATCGGGAAGATGAAGGAGCCGCCCGTGTTGGCGATGTCAGAGATCAGCGGGATCTCGACGGCCGGGAAGGACTGGTGGAGACCGGTGACGACGATCGGCGAGTACACGAGGCCGAACAGCGCGCCACCCAGCGGGCCGAGCGTGTTGTAGGTCCAGTCCAGGCCGTCGGTGATCCAGATCGAGAGCTGGCGCGTGATCGGGCCGACGACGACGAAGGTGAGGAAGCCGGTTCCCAGCAGGGTGATGAGCGGGGTGAGGAGGAAGTCAGCCGTGCCGGACAGGCGCTTGTGCAGTCGCTTCTCGATGACCGACATGAGGTAGGCGACGCAGATGATCGGGATGACCATCGCCTGGTAGCCGATCTTCTGGACCTCCAGGCCGAACAGGTGCCAGCTGGAGGCGGCCCCGGTGAACTCCCAGAACTTCGCGGCCGCCTCGGGCTTGGACATGTCGTAGGCGCTCAGCAGGGAGCTGGAGACCATGGCGGCGCCCATGGCCCCGCCGAGGTAGACGTTGCCGCCGAAGCGCTTGGCCGCGGAGAAGCCCACGAGCACGGGCAGGAAGGCGAAGGCCGCCGAGGAGATGAGGTTGATGAGGTCGGCGTAGTCGCCGAGCCAGGTCCAGCGCTCCTTGAGCGACATGTCGCCGAAGAGGCCCTCGGCCGTCAGGACGTTGTTGATCGCCATCATGAGACCGCCGGCGATGAGGGCGGGGAGGATCGGGACGAAGATGTCCGCGATCATCTTGATGAAGCGCGAGACGAGGTTGCCGGACTGCGCGGCGACCTGCTTGGCCTCGTCCTTCGAGACCTCCTTGACCCCGCCGGTCGCGATCATGCGATCGAAGACCTGGTCGACATCGCCGGGGCCGACGATGATCTGGTACATGCCTCCGGCGATGAAGGTCCCCTTGATATCGGGGTCCTTGTCGAGCGCCTTCTGATCGACCTTGTCCAAGTCCGCAAGGACAAGGCGCAGGCGGGTCGCGCAGTGCGCGGCCGCCGTGATGTTCTCCGCGCCGCCGACGTAGGTCAGGACGTCGGTCGCCACCCGGGCGTGATCCATTGCCACCCGGTGCCTCCTCTCAGTGGTCGGCACTGCCAGGCGCCATCCACTCAGTCACCGGGCGCGGCAGACCGCGAGATGGGGATCCTGGGGTGGGATGAGGCGCCACGGGGTCGTCGATGATCCCCCTGGCAGAGCCTGTGTCAAACGTAGGTCACAGTACCGTCGCGACCCTGCCCGGGCAAGGCCCGTCTGCCTGTCGGGCGGGGCCTTCGCCAGTGCCTCCCGCGGCCCCGCCGAGCGGGCGGCACCCTAATTCGCTCATCCTTCGGTGGGGCTCGGCCCGATCCGCCCGCGCCCCGCTAGGCTCTCCACCATGACAGTTGAGCGCCCGCGCACCCCAGGGACCCTGCCCGCCTCCTCTTCCAGCGGCCGCCGCCGAGTCAAGGCCCCTGCCGCCCCCGACAACCAGCCCGGCCCCTCGCTCGGCATCGACCTGGGTACCACGCGCACCGTGGTGGCCCGCGTCGACCGCGGGAACTACCCGGTCGTCACCTTCACCGACGAGCACGGCGACGTCCAGGAGTACCTGCCCTCGCTCACCGCCCTGACCCCCGACGGCCTCGTCCACGGCTTCGCCGCCCGCGCGGCCGCCCGCGAGGGCGCCCCCCTGCTGCGCAGCCTCAAGCGGCGCCTGTCGTGCCCGCGCGTCACCCCAGCGACCGAGGTGGACCTCGGCGGCCAGCGCTTCACCGTCCTGGAGATCCTCACCGACTACCTGCGCCACCTGCGCGCTCAGCTCAAGGCGGCCCCCGGCATGGATGGCACGGACCCCGGCGCGCGGGGATCACGCGTGTCGGTGGCCGTCGCCGTGCCGGCCCACGCCTTCGGCGCCCAGCGCCTCCTGACGTTGGAGGCCTTCGGCGACGCCGGATTCAACGTCATCGCCATGCTCAACGAGCCCAGCGCGGCCGGCTTCGAGTACACCCACCGCAAGGCCCGCACTGTCTCCTCCAAGCGCACCCGTGTGCTGGTCTACGACCTCGGTGGGGGCACGTTCGACACCTCGCTCGTCGACGTGCGCGGCATCGCCCACGAGGTGCTCGCCTCGCGCGGCCTGGGAGACCTCGGCGGCGACGACGTCGACCTCCTCCTGGCCCAGTTCGCGCTCGAGCGCGCGGGCCTGCGCGAGGAGGACCTCGATGACCGCGAGGTCTCCGACCTGCTCGACCAGTGCCGCGACGCCAAGGAGGCCCTGTCCCCCCAGACGCGCCGCATCGCCCTGGATGTGCGCGGCAAGGACATCGTCATCCAGGCCGCTGAGCTCTACGATGCTTGCCGGCCGCTCATCGAGCGCTCGCTGGACGTCATGGAGCCGCTCGTCGGCAGGCTCGCCGACGGCGACCCGGACCTCACCGAGGTCGCGGGCGTCCACCTCGTCGGCGGGGGCTCCGCCCTCCCCCTCGTGCCCAGGATGCTGCGCGAGCGCTTCGGCGCGAGGGTCCACCGCTCCCCCTACCCCGGCGCTTCCACCGCGATCGGCCTGGCCATCGCCTCGGATCGTGACTCCGGCTACGACCTCATCGACCGCCTCTCGCGCGGCTTCGGCGTGTTCCGCGAGGCCGAGGGCGGCCAGCGCACGATCTTCGACGCGATCCTGGGCGAGGACGCGATCCAAGCCGGCGCCACCCGCGAGGGCACGGTCATCACCCGCGAGTACACGGCGGTACACAACATCGGCTGCTTCCGCTTCGTCGAGTGCGCGGGCGTGGACGCCGACGGCGAGCCCCGCGGCGAACTCGCCCCGTACCAGGAGATCGTCTTCCCCTTCGACCCCGCCCTGCGCGACGAGGACCTGGCCGGGCGCGCCGTCGAGCGCACGGGGGTGGGCCGCCGCATCCAGGAGCGCTACGAGATCGACTCCGCCGGGCTCGTCCAGGTGACGATCACCGACCTGGAGGACGGCTTCTCCCGCCGCTACGTCCTGGGCCGCCAGACCGACTGAGGGCCGGCCCCGAGGCGCGCGAACGCCCCGCTCGCACCCTGGCAACAGGGGCGGCGGGGCGTCGTTGTGAGTGGATGATTCAGCCGGCCTGGCGCTTGGCGGCCCTGCGCTTGGCGAGCTCGTCCTCGACGACGGGGGCCTCGGCGTGGTCGACGGGCAGCTCGGCGAGCGATCCCTCAACCTCGTGCCAGACCCGGCCCACGGCGATCCCGAAGACGCCCTGCCCGCCCTGGACGAGGTCGATGACCTCATCGGCGGAGGTGCACTCGTAGACGGAGGCGCCGTCGCTCATGAGGGTCATGGAGGTGAGGTCCTCGACGCCCCGCTCGTGGAGGGCGTCCACCGCGGTGCGGATCTGCTGGAGGGAGACACCGGTGTCGAGCAGTCGCTTGACGATCTTGAGCAGGAGGATGTCGCGGAAGGAGTAGAGGCGCTGCGTGCCCGAGCCCTTGGCGCCGCGCACCGTGGGCTCGACCAGCCCGGTGCGGGCCCAGTAGTCCAGCTGGCGGTAGGTGATACCGGCGGCGCGGCAGGCGATCGGCCCGCGGTACCCCGAGGAGGTGTCGAGGTCCGGAAGCGTGTCGCCGAAGAGCATGCCCTGGGCGAGCTGCGGTGCGGGTGCGTGAAGACTCGCTTCGTTCGCGCTCACAGGACTGCTCCTCACAGATCGGGTACCGGCCATGGGATCGCGACGGGGGTTCCGTCGTCGACCGCATGCCCCACGATAGAGGGCCATCCGCCCCCGCTCAACGAAGGGCACGCCGACGGAGGCGCCCCTTCTGGTCCTCAATCTCAACCTCAACTCGATGCGCGACGACGAGAGGCCGGGTTTCGCCTGGTATCCGGGGATTCCAGGGCCACCCCGTCAACCGTGAACGTGACGGAGATCACCTCAGTAGTCACATCTGTCACATGAGTCCCGCGTGTCGCGCCAGCGAGGCGCTCATCCCACCCTCACCTGGCCGGAGGCTCCTCTGGAATGGCGGTGGCGAGGCTGCGGCGCCAGCGCGCCATCCGCTCGTGCATGGTCTGCTCGCCCAGGTCCACCCCGCGCAGCCTCAGAAGCGTCTCGGAGGCCAGGATCGGCCGGTCCAGGGCGCTCGCCAGGACGAGGGCGTCGCCGGGGGCGCAGGGGATCTCGCCCACCTCCCCGCGGTCGTGGTTGCCGGCGAGGACGAGCCCGCAGACGAGGCGCGCGTCGGCGTCGGCCCCCAAGCGGATCTGGAGGATGGAGCCGCCCAGCGCCTGGATGCTGCGAGCCAGGAGGGCGGCCCAGGCGGGCTGTGTGGAGGGGTCGGGCTCGGAGAGGACAAGCCCTTCGCGCGCGGTGACCGGCACGGCGATCATGCCGGGTCCACCGGCCTCGACGAGGATGGCGACGAGTCCGGTGGATGCTGCGGTGGATCGGATGCCCACGAGATGCATGGGGCGCACGCCACAAGGCTACGGGTCGGCTGGGCACCACGTCTGGCGAATGGGCTCACCGACTCACCGGTGATCGCAGGGATGCGGGTGGGACTGATGACCGGTGGCTCGGCTCAGGACAGGGCGCGCACGGCCAGGTGCAGCAGTTCCCCATGCAACTGGCCGACGATACCCGCGAGCTGGGTTGCGGAGTCCTCGGCCGCTGTGGCCGAGCGCCGCCGGGCCGACTGCGTGGCCTGGTCGATGGAGTCCGCGGCCCTCTCCGCACTGGTGCGCACGGATCGCAGGTTGCGCAGGGGCAGCCCCAGGCGCGCCGCCTCCAGGGCGAGGCGCGTGATACGCAGGCTCTGGGGGGCGAAGCGCCCGCGCGCGTCGGCGGCGATGAGCCCGGCCGAGATGAGCTCGTTGATATCCGCCTCGGAGGCTCCGGTGAGGGCCCGCAGGTCGTCCAGGCTCATGTCGGTTCCCTCGACGGCGCGGCCCTGCGAAACGACGACCCGGGCCACCGGGGCGGGGTCGGGGGCGGAGGCGGAGGCGTCCATGTCCTCCAGGCGCTCCCGGATGACGCCCAGCGGCAGGTACTCGTCACGCTGGGCGGTCAAGGCGAATCGCAGCCGGGCGACGTCGGCCTGCGAGTAGCGCCGGTAGCCGTTGCCGATCCGGTGGGGCGAGATGAGGCCCTCGGTCTCCAGGTAGCGCAGCTTGGAGACCGACAGCGCCGGGAACTCCGCCCTCAGCGCCTCAACGACCTCGCTGATCTTCATCGTGGCCTCGCGGGAGACGCCGCGCGGCCACGGCCCCGGAGCCTCCTGGACGGGGGCGGGGGTCTGCTCTCTGGCTCGACTGGGCCGGTTCACAGGGCGGGCGCGGCGGGGCCGGGGTGGTAGGTCATCCGGAACTTGCCGATCTGGACCTCGTCACCGGCGCGCAGGGCTGCCTGCTCCACGCGCTCCCTGTTGACGTAGGTGCCGTTGAGTGAGCCCGAGTCGCGCACGGCGTACCCGCCGCCGTCGACGGAGGAGAAGATCGCGTGCTTGCGGGACACGGTCACGTCGTCGAGGAAGATGTCGGCGCGGGGATGGCGGCCGACGGTCGTCTGCTGGGCGTCCAGGAGGAATCGCGCCCCGGTCACCGGGCCGTGCTGGACGATGAGAAGCGCCGTGCCCGCCGGTAGGGCGGCGATCGCAGCCCGGTCCTGAGCCGAGAGGCCGATGACCTGGGCGTCGACGTCGGCGGAGAAATCGATCGCGCCGAGGGTCTGAGTCGACGTGGTGTCCGAATCCGATGGAATGCTCGTCATCGTGGCCCCCTCTGGTAGGGCGGCGCTCGTCGCGCCGCGATGGGCCCCACCATACCGGTCTCCGCGCGCCATCGTCGCGCCGATCGGGCCGTCACTCCCTCATCGAACGTGGGAATACGGCCACAGGCCGCGGATCGGACCGGGCGATGGCGGGCGGTCAGCCCACGACCCTGCGGGCCCGCAGCGCCCGGGCCAGGTCGTCCTCCGACTTGAGCACGAGGCGCCGCAGGGCGGCGGGGGCGCCCGCGTGGTGGACGAGCCAGGACTCCACCTGGGACAGGTCGTCATCGTCCCCCGCGGCGGGGAAGAGCCCCAGCACGATGAGCGTGGCGATCTCCTGCCCGCGCTCGGACCAGATCCGCTCCAGGGCGTCGAGGTAGGTGCCGGTCAGGGGCGCGGTCAGGCGCCGGTGCGCCACGGTCGAGTAGGCCTTGACAAGCGCGCCGACCTCGTCGTTGGACAGCGCGGGGTCCTCCAGGAGTCTGGTGAGGATCTCCTGCTTGGCCTCGGCCGTGGGCGCGGCCGAGGCCGCTTGGAGTGCGTGGACGCGACCGGAGGCGGACGGGTCGGCGCGCCGCTGGGCCTCGAGACCGCCGCCGGTGAGGGCTCCTAGGCGCGCGAGGGCGCCGAGGGCATGCCAGCGCAGCTCGGCGGTCATCTCCAGGCCCGGCAAACCGGCATCGAGGAGCGAGCGCAGGCGCGCCACCGTCGCCTCGACTCCCTCTCCCCCGGCGGGGCCGTCCTCGTCGTCCTCGGCCAGCACTGAGGCGTTTCCCGCCAGCGCGAGCCAGGCTCGCAGCCGGACGAGCTGGGCGCCGGAACCGGGCCTGCTGCGCTCCAGGCGCTCCCAGGCGTCGGGGGCCCCGGAGTCGGCCATGCCGTCGCCCGAGGGCACGCCGAGGAGGCGCCCCACGAGGGCGCGGCGCTCGTGCCCCTCGGCGTAGGTGAGCGCGGCGCGGGAGGCCTGCGAGAGCAGCGTGGCGAGAGTGCCGAGCTCGGTGGCGTCGTCGGCGTGGGCGAGGACCGCCGTGACGAAGTCCGTTGCGCTCAGGCGGGCGTCGCGCAGCAGGTTGTGCAGGCTCGACCACGCCAGGGCCCGGGACATCGGGTCGGCCAGCGCGCTGAGCGAGTCGAGCATGACGCGCAGGGATGCCGCCTCCGGGCGCACGACGGCGTAGGTGAGGTCCTCGTCGTTGACGAGCACGAGGTCCGGAGCGCCCCGGCCCACCGCCCCGGGGATCTCGGTGACCTCCTCGACCAGGCGGGCCGGGAGCCGGTCCGTGCGGGTGAGGGCGCCGGAGGAGTCGAAGGAGTAGAGCCCGACGACGAGACTGTGGGGGCGGATGACGGGCTCGCCGGTGAGCGGGTCGGCGCAGGCCTGCTTGACGGCGAGCCGCGTGATGGCGCCGTCCTCGGTCTCGATCTCGGTGGTGAGGATCGAGAAGCCGCAGGTGCGCAGCCACGCCTGGGCCCATGGGCGCATGTCCCGCCCGGAGGCCCGGCCGAGGGTGTCGAGGAAGTCGTCGAGGGCGCCGTTGGCGAAGGCGCGCGAGTCGAACCAGTCGTGCGCGGCGGCGTAGAAGGCCTCCTCCCCCACATAGGCGGCGAGCTGTTTGAGGACCGCCGCGCCCTTGGCGTAGCTGATGCCGTCGAAGACCTGGCGGGCCGCCTCGACGTCGTCGACGGTGGCGACGATCGGGTGGGTCGTGGCGGCGCGCTGGTCCTCCAGGTAGGCCCAGGCCTTGCGGGTCGAGGCGAAGGAGACCCAGGCGCCGTCGTAGCCCAGGGCGCTGGCAGCCCAGGTGCCCTGGTGGTCCGCGAAGGACTCCTTGAGCCAGGTGTCCTCCCACCATCGCGGGGTGACGAGGTCGCCGAACCACATATGGCTCATCTCGTGCAGGATGGTGGTGGCCCTCGACGCCCTTTGGGCCGAGGTGGCAGGGCCCCGGAACAGGTAGCGCTCCTCGCTGAAGGTGACGCAGCCGGGGTTCTCCATGGCCCCGAGGTTGTACTCGGGAACAAGGACGGAGTCGTAGGAGCCCCAGGGGAACGGGTAGCCGTAGGCCCGCTCGAACAGGCCCAGTCCGTCGCGGGTCAGCGCCAGGAGCTCGTCGGCGTCGAGGTGCTCGGCCAAGGAGGCGCGGCAGCACCAGGACAGCGGCACGGGCCCCGTCTCCGGGTACTCGGGGCTGCGCCACTGGCCCGTCGCCCGGTGCCACGGCCCCGCGGCGAGCGCCGTGAGATAGGAGGGCAGCGGCCTGGTGGGCGCGAAGCGGGTGACGACGGCGCCGGCAGGCAAGGCCGCGAGGGGCCAGTCCCCCAGCGCGCCGGGAGCACCACCCGGCTCAGCGGCGGCCTCTGGCAGGCCGTTGGCCAGGACGGTCCAGGACGCGGGGTGGGCCACGGCCAGCGAGACCGGCGCCTTGAGGTCGGGCTGCTCCATGACCGGCCAGGCGCGCCGGGCATCGGAGGGCTCGAAATGCGTGTAGAGGTACGTCGCGCCGTCGACGGGGTCGTGGAAGCGGTGGAGCCCCTGCCCGGAGTTGGAGTAGAGCCCCCGGGCGTTCACGACGACGTCGTGCTCCCCGGCGTCCAGGCGGGGCAGCGCGATCCGGGACCCGTCCCACTCGACGCGCTCCGGGTTTCCGTCGATGACGAGCGAGTCCACGCCCTCGCCCCGGAAGTCCAGCCACAGGCCCCGGGCCGGCCGCCCCAGCTCGAGGCTGAGGCGGCCGCGCACCGGGAAGGCGCGCTGGGCGGGATCCTCAGCGCCCGTGAGATCAATACTGATCCCGAGTGCCTTCAGTGTGACGACGGTCGAGCGCCAGGCGGCCTCATCGCGCCCAATACTCGTGGACGATGCGGGGCGCGATGGCGGCTCCGGCGTGTTGAAATCCGGCATCCTCGTTCCGTCCCGGTCTCAGTCCCACTTCTCCTCGACGCGCTCGGACGCGGACCAGGTGACGTGGTAGGTGCCCTCCGGGTCGTCCACGCGGTGGTAGGTGTGCGAGCCGAAGAAGTCGCGCTGGCCCTGGATGAGGGCGGCGGGCAGGCGCTCGGCGCGCAGCTGGTCCACGTAGGCCAGTGAGGAGGCGAAGGCGGGAGCGGGGACGCCGGCGAGGGCCGCTGTGGCGACGATCTGGCGCCAGGCGGGCAGGGCGGCCTCCAGCGCGGAGGCGAAGACCGGCGCGGTCAGGAGGCTGCCGAGCGCCGGCTCCTCGGCGTAGGCGCGGGTGATGTCGTCGAGGAAGCGGGCGCGGATGATGCAGCCGCCGCGCCAGATGCGGGCCATGGCGCCAAGGTCCACCTCCCAGCCGTAGAGCTCGGAGGCCGTGGCGATCTCGTCGAAGCCCTGGGCGTAGGCGGCGATCTTCGAGCCGTAGAGGGCGTCCTTGACGGCGGCCACGAACTCCTCGCGCGCCTCAGGGGTCTCAAGCGCCGGTGGCTGCGCGGCGGCGTCGAGGGCGGCGTGGCGCACGGCCAGGCGGGCGCCGGCGGAGGAGGAGGCGGCGCGGGCGAAGGTCGCCTCGGCGATGGCGGGCACGGCCACGCCGAGCTCAAGGGCCGTCTGGGTGGTCCACACGCCGGTGCCCTTCTGGCCCGCGGCGTCGACGATGGCGTCGACGAAGGGCCCGCCCGTGGCGGGGGCCGTGCGCGAGAGGACCTCGGTGGTGACGTCGATGAGGTAGGAATCGAGCTCGGAGTCCTTCCAGGCGCGGAAGACCTCGGCGATCTCGGGAACGCTCATGCCCGCCACGCCGCGCAGGAGGTCGTAGGCCTCGGCGATGAGCTGCATGTCGGCGTACTCGATGCCGTTGTGGACCATCTTGACGAAGTGCCCGGCGCCGTCGGGGCCCACATGGGTGCAGCAGGGGGTGCCGTCGACGTGAGCGGAGATGGACTCGAGCATGGGGCCGAGGCGGTCGTAGGACTCGGCAGTGCCGCCTGGCATGATCGAGGGGCCGAGCAGCGCGCCCTCCTCGCCGCCGGAGACCCCCATGCCCACGAAGTGCAGGCCGCGCTCGCGCAGCGCCTCCTCGCGGCGGCGGGTGTCGGTGTAGAGGGTGTTGCCGGCGTCGACGATGATGTCGCCGGGCTCCATGAACTCGGCGAGGGCGTCGATGACCTGCTCGGTGGCGGCCCCTGCCTGCACCATGATGATGGCCACGCGGGGGCGGCGCAGGGAGGCGACGAAGTCGGCCAGCTCGGCGGCGGGCACGAAGGCCCCCTCGTCGGCGTAGCGATCCATGAGCTTCTCGGTGCGGGCCAGCGTCCGGTTGAAGACGGCGACCTCGTGGCCGTGGCGGGCCAGGTTGCGGGCGAGGTTGGCTCCCATCACCCCCAGGCCGACGACGCCGAGGTCTGCGGTTGAGGGGGCCGGGGTGAAGCTGGTCATCGCGTTGCCTTTCAGTGGATCACGGCACGAGCGGCCGTTGCGGCTGGCGCCATCGGCTCCCCTGGGCGCGGGGATTTCGCGTGGGCCGCCGCCAACACTAGCCCGCGGCGCCACCCGCCCCGACTCCTTACTCTCCACGTGAAACGCGCGAGGGCCCCGCGCGCCGGGCGCCTAGAGTGAGGCCAGCCGCAGGCCCCTGCGGCCACTGCCACCCCAGGAAGGCACCCGTGCCAGCATCCACAGCACCGGCCCAGCCCCACTCCTCCTCGCCGGGCGCGACCTCGGCGACGGCCCTGCTCGACAGCCGCGATCTGCGCCTGCCCAGGATCGCCGACCCCTGCGTCCTCGTCATGTTCGGCATCACGGGCGATCTGGCCCGCAACAAGCTGCTGCCGGCCATCTACGACCTGGCCAACCGCGGCCTCCTCTCCCCCAGTTTCTCCCTGGTGGGCGTGGGCCGCCGCGACTGGGACGACGACGCCATGCGCGACTACGTCGAGAAATGGTCCCGGGCCGGTGCCCGCACCCCGTGGCGCGACGCCACTTGGAAGCAGCTGTCCGCCGGGATGCGATTCGTCACCTTCTCCTCCTTCGAGGACGACGCCGCCTACCAGCGCCTCACCAGCGTGGTCGAGGACCTCGACGGCTCGCGCGGAACAGCGGGCAATCGGGCCTTCTACCTGTCGATTCCCCCGGGCTGGTTCCCCGCCGTCACCGAGCGCATCGCCCGCTCGGGCCTGGTGGAGCGCGACGAGCGCTCCTGGCGGCGCGTCGTCGTCGAGAAGCCCTTCGGCCACGACCGGGCCTCCGCTCGCGAGCTCGACGAGCTCATCGGGCGCATCGTGCGGCCCGACGACGTCTTCCGGGTGGACCACTACCTGGGCAAGGAGACCGTCCAGAACATCCTGGCTCTGCGCTTCGCCAACACCATGTTCGAGCCGCTGTGGAACCAGCGCTACGTCGACCACGTCCAGATCACCATGGCCGAGGACATCGGCATCGGCACGCGCGCGGGCTACTACGACACCATCGGCTCGGCACGCGACGTCATCCAGAACCACCTCCTCCAGCTGCTGGCGCTGACCGCCATGGAGGAGCCGACCGCCATGACCGCTCCGGCCGTGCGCGCGGAGAAGGAGAAGGTCCTGGCCTCCGTGCGCCTGGAGCGCCACGGCGAGCTGGACCTCGACGCCACGACCGCCCGCGGGCGCTACGACCGCGGCTTCCAGGGCGGCGTGCCCGTCAAGGGATACCGCGAGGAGGACGGCGTCGCCGCCGACTCGCGCACCGAGACCTTCGCGGCCATCCGCCTGGAGATCGCCAACCGCCGCTGGGCGGGGGTGCCCTTCTATCTGCGTACCGGCAAGCGCCTGGCCCGCCGCGTGACCGAGGTCGCGGTCGTCTTCAAGCGGCCGCCCTTCCTGCCCTTCGACGACGCCGCCACCGCCGGGGTGGGCGCCAACACGATCGTTCTGCGGATCCAGCCCGACGAGGGCATCACCCTGCGCCTGGCCTCCAAGGTCCCCGGCTCCCACATGGAGCTGCGGGACGTGTCCATGGACTTCGGCTACGGCGCCACCTTCAACGAGGACTCCCCCGAGGCCTACGAGCGCCTCATCCTCGACGCGCTCCTCGGCGATGCCCCGCTGTTCCCGCACCAGCGGGAGGTGGACCTGTCCTGGAGGATCCTCGACCCGGTCATCGAGCACTGGATGGCCGCCGGCTCGCCCAAGGACTACCGCCCCGGCTCCTGGGGCCCCGAGGACGCACACGATCTGCTCGCCCGCGAGGGCCGTGCCTGGAGGCGCTCATGATCACCACGCTCACCGCCACCACCACCGCCCGGATCACCTCCACGATCCTGGCCGACGAGGGCGCCCACGGCCGCTCCCACGTGCTGACCCTGCTCATCGCCTGCGACGCCGAGCACCTCGAGGCCTCCCTCGAGGCCGCGCACGGCGCCAGCCGCGACCACCCCAGCCGCATCATCGCCGTCGTCCCCGAGCACGAGGAGGCGCAGGAACCCGCCGGACCGCGCAGCCGTGACGGGCACGTCGCCTCCGACGTCGGAGGGCACCTCGACGCCGAGATCCGCACCGGTGACGACGCCGGCGCGGGCGAGACGATCGTCCTGCACCCCTGGGGCGAGGCCGCCGAGCACATCGACACGCTCGTCGTGCCCTTCCTCCTGCCTGACACACCTGTGGTCGTCTGGTGGCCGCACGACTGCCCGCCCGTCCCCTCCGAGGACCCGCTCGGGCGCCTGGCCACCGCCCGGATCACCAACACCCCCGCCCTCGAGCGGCCCGAGACCGCCCTGCGGGGCCTGGCGCCGAGCTCGCGCCGCGGGGACATCGACCTCGCGTGGACGCGCATCACCCTGTGGCGCGCCATGGTGGCCTCCGTTCTCTCCCCCGCGCTGCGCGGGTCGGGGGTGACCTCCGTGCTCATCGAGGGCGAGCGCTGCAACGCCTCCGTGGCGCTCATGACGTCCTGGCTGAGGCTGCGCCTCGGCGTGCCCGTGGAGCGCCGCGACGTCGAGGACTTCAAGGGCATCGCCTCCGTCCAGGCCCGCACCCCCGAGGGCAACATCACGATCACCCGCGTCGACACCGACCGCGTGCGCATCTGCCGCCCCGACGGGCGCGAGCCCCAGATCGCCACCATGACCCGGCGCAGCGATGTGACCACCCTCGACGAGGAGCTGCGACGTTTCTCCCCCGATCCCCTCTACGGGGAGGTCCTCGCGGCCTTCCTCGCCGAGGGACCCAGGAACCAGGACAGCCAGCCCACCCAGGAGGCCACGCGATGAGCGAGCCCAGCACCGAGCGCCCCGGCGCGCGCAAGGACATTGAGGCCATCGAGACCATCGAGTCTGTGGCGGAGGGACTGCCTGCCCCCGTCGTCGATATCGCGCCCACGCGCGAGGAGGCCTCCGAGCGGGCGAGCGCCGCGATCGCGGCGGCCCTCGCCGAGGCCCTGTCGGCCAGGGGCGCCGCGCATCTCGCGCTGACCGGGGGCTCCGGCGGCAAGGCCATCGCCAACGCCCTGCCTGTGGCCCTCGCCGAGGCGGGGATCTCCCCCCAGGACCTGCGGGGGCTGCACATCTGGTTCGGCGATGAGCGCTTCGTCCCCGCAGGCGACGCCGAGCGCAATGACCTCTTCGCCACCCCGCTGGCGGCCGCTGGCGTGCCCGAGGAGAACATCCACCGCCTGGCCGGGCCCGAGGCCGCCGCCAGCATCCTTATCGCCACGGAGGCGCTCGAGCGCGACCTGGCCGCCCGGGGCCCCGCTGGAGGCCGCTTCGACGCCGTCCACCTGGGGATGGGCCCCGACGGGCACGTCTGCTCCCTCTTCCCCGGCCACCCCGTGGCGCTGACCACCGGGAGGGACATGGCCGCCGTCGAGAACTCCCCCAAGCCCCCGCCCCAGCGGACCACCCTCACCTTCCCAGCGCTCCACCGCGCCCGCCTCGTCGTCCTCCTGGCCTTCGGGGGCGACAAGCGCGACGCCGCCCGCGCCGGGCTGGGCTCGCCTGACGCGGTGGGGGCCCCGATCTCCTGCGCTCGGGGCGAGCGGACCGCCTGGTTCCTCGACGAGGGTGCCGCTCCGCGGGACAGGTAGTTCTCCCCGTCCCGCACCGGCCCGCGCCTTCGTAGGCTGGGGGGATGAGAAGCACCAGCCTTGGCACCTCGAAGATCCCTGCCTCCAACATCATCCTCGGATGCATGCGCATCAAGGACCTCGACGACGCTGCGATCCGCCAGCTCGTCTCCACCGCCCTCGACGAGGGGGTGACCATGTTCGACCACGCCGACATCTACGGCGGCGGTCATGCCTGCGAGGAGCGATTCGGCTCCGCCCTGGGATGGTCCTCCTCAGACCGCGAGCAGGTCATCCTCCAGTCCAAGTGCGGGATCCGCGACGGCTACTTCGACTTCTCCGCGGAGCACATCGCGTCCTCAGTGGATGAGACGCTGCGGGCACTGCGCACCGACTACCTCGACGTCCTTCTCCTGCACCGCCCCGACGCCCTCATGGAACCGCAGGAGATCGCGGAGGCCTTCGACTCCCTGGCCGCCTCGGGCAAGGTCCGCGCATTCGGCGTGTCCAACCACAGCCGCGGCCAGCTCGAGCTGCTGCGCTCGGTGGTCGGCCAGCCGCTCGTGGCCAACCAGCTCCAGCTCTCGCTCACGCACGCCCCGATCATCGCCGAGGGCGTGGCCCTCAACATGGCCGATGCCCAGTCCATCGACCGCAGCGGCGGCATCCTCGACTACTGCCGGCTCACCGCCACCACCGTGCAGGCGTGGTCGCCGATGCGCGGTCCGGGCTGGGAGGGGCCCTTCCTCGGCGACCGGGCGCGCTTCCCCGAGCTCAACGACGTCGTCGACCGCCTGGCCGCCGAGTACCAGGTGGCCCCGGAGGCGATCGCCACCGCGTGGATCACCCGCCACCCTGCCGATATCCAGGTGGTGCTGGGGACGACGAGCCCGGACCGCCTGCGCCGCTCCATCCCCGGATCCGACCTGCCCCTGACTCGGCCCCAGTGGTACGAGCTGTTCCGGGCAGCCGGGCATATCGTGCCCTGATCCTGTGGATCGGCGGCGGTGACGCGCGCTATCCACAGGCCTCCACCCGACCCATGGCCCGCCGACGTACGGTCGGCTCATGCGCCGCCCCTCCCCCGCTCTGCCGCTGGCCATGACGGCGTGCGCTTTTCTCCTGGCTGCCGCCCCGGCGGGAGCGATGGCCGTGCCCGCGCCGTCGGTTCCCTCCACGGCGCCCAGCGCTCCTACCGCGCCAGCCTGGCTCGACGGCGTCGCCTGGGATGACCGCGCGAGCGCCGTCCTCGATCCCGCCGCAGCGATCGAGGCACTGGATGCCCTCCCGGCGGACCAGCCGGCCGCCGAGTCCTGGGGCGCGGGCGGTAGCCGCACCGGCTGGTTCGGCAAGGCGTGGGAGGACGTCGACGGCGATGGCTGCGACACCCGCAATGAGATCCTCGCGCGGGACCTGTCCGAGGCGGACTTCTCGCGCGCCGACGGGCAGCAGGGCCGCGAGGAGGGCAGGGGCCAGGGGGCGGGGGTCTGCCCCGACGCCACCGTGTGGAGCGGCGTCCTCCACGACCCCTACACAGGCAGCGCGGTGAGCTTCCAGCGCGGGCAGTCGACCTCCGACGCCGTCCAGATCGACCACATCGTCCCCCTCAACTACCTCTACGCCCATGGCGCCTGGGCATGGGACGCCCGTACCCGCCTGCTCGTTGCCAACGACCCGCTCAACCTCGTTGCGGTCGAGGGGCAGGCCAACCAGTCCAAAGGCGCCTGCGGCCCGGCCACCTGCCCGATCGGCTCCACGGAGACCGGCACGTGGGCGACGGCCGAGGGCCCCGGCTGGTGGCCGCCGAACAACGCGTACCGGTGTTCCTACTCGCAGCGCTTCGTGAGCGTGGCCGCTGCCTACCGGCTCGGCCTGCCGGAGGCGGACCGCGAGGCCCTGCGCGCCACACTCACGGACTGCGCCGCGGGCGGGGATGGCGCCCCCAGCATCCTGGAGACCACCAGGGACGCCGTGACCGGGGCGCCGGGAGCCCTCTTGGCGGACCGCCGGTACGCGGCCCTGCTCATCGTCGGGATGCTGCTCCTGGGGGCGGGGATCGTGGCGCGGGCGCGCCGGTCTCTGCGCCGGGTGGTCCGTCGACGGCGTCGGGTCTGAGCCCCGCGCGAGGCTAAGATGCCGCTGTGGCAACCGACGACGGCTCGCGGACGCAGGAGTCCCTCGACACCGCCCGCCGCCTCGCGATCGAGGCGGCCGAGGGCATGGCCGGGCCCAGGGGCGCGCGCGTCGACGTGTGGCTGTGGAGCGTGCGCCAGATCAAGTCCCGGTCGGCGGCCACCGCCGCCTGCAAGGCCGGGCACGTGCGCGTCAACGGCGAGCCCGCCAAGCCCGCCCAGCAGGTCAAGGTCGGTGACGAGATCCGTTACAGGGTCGACGGCTTCGACCGGCGGCTGCTGGTGACCCGCATCCTCGTCAAACGGGTCGGCGCGCCCATCGCGCGCACCGCCTACAAGGACTTCTCCGCCCCCAGGCCCTCGCCCCTGGACGCGCCTGCGGCGATCATCCGGGATCGTGGCGCCGGCCGCCCCACGAAGCGGGAGCGCCGCCAGCTCGACGCCCTCATGGGAGGCGGGGCGGCGGACCCGGGCGAGCGGGTGATCGTCGATGAGTTGGATGCCAAGCTCGCCAGGGCTTTCGATGACAAGGAATGAGATGCCGGGACTGACTGGGCGCCCCTCCATGGGCGCCGCGGCGTTGGCTGGGATCGCCGCGATCGGCGTCGCCGCGGGCGCTGTGGGCGCTGCGGGCGCTGTGGGCGCGAGGCGCCGGGACCTGGGCCCGGCCTTCCACGACGTCGCCTCGGAGCTGCGCGCGCCCCTGCTGGTCCTCGGCCACGGGCCCACGGGGGCGCCGCAGCCCATCGCGCCCGAGTCCTTCACGGGCATGATGCGGCTGACGAGCCAGGGCAGGGTCTTCCCCCGCCGGCTCGGCCGCGAGCAGGTGATCGACTCGGGCGGCCGGAGCCTGCGGCTGTGGCTCTACGAGACCTCTGCCCGGCGCGATGCTGGGCCGACCGGCGCGCTCATCTGGATGCACGGCGGCGGCCTCGTGGCGGGAAGCGCGGCCCAGGACCATGCCCTGTGCTCGCGCATCGCCAGGGGGGCGGGCATCCTCGTGGTCTCCGTCGAGTACCGCCTCGCCCCCGAGCACCCCTACCCCGCTGCCATCGACGACGTCTGGGCCGCTCTCCAGTGGATCCGCATGAGCGCCCCCGCGCTGGGGGTGGACACCTCGCGCCTGGCCGTGGGCGGCGCGAGCGCCGGGGGCGGCCTGGCGGCGGCCCTCGCCCAGCGCTGCCGTGATGAGGACGTGGACCTGGCCTTCCAGATGCTCGTCTACCCCATGCTCGATGACCGCACGGGGTCTGGCGGCGTGGATGTGCCAGGCCGGGGCGACTTCGTGTGGACGGCCCGGCAGAACGCCGAGTCCTGGCAGGCCTACCTCTCGCATCCCTCTGGTGAGCCGGAGGAGCGCCCCTGGGCGGCGCCGGCCCGACGCGAGGACCTGGCGGGGCTGGCCCCGGCGTGGATCGGCGTGGGAGACCTCGACCTCTTCCTCGACGAGTGCGTCGAGTACGCGCGGCGCTTGGAGACCAGTGGGGTGCCGGTGAGTCTGCGCGTCGAGCCGGGCATGTACCACGGCGCGGATATCTGCCAGTGGGCGCGCTCGATGCGGGACTTCCGCGCGGAGTCCATCGACGCGCTCGGGCGGGCGCTGCGCCGCGACTGACGCGGAGGCTGACGCGGGCCCGCCTCGCCGCTGCCCCGCTGGTGCTCGCGAGGGCGGGCCCCGGGCCTCAGGCGCGGTCGGCCGGGAGGCGCTCCATGAGGGCGGCGACGGCGCGCAGCACGCCGTCCTCGGTGTTGGCGGGCGCCGTGTACCGGGCGACCTCATGGATGCCGGGGTGGGCGTTGGCCATGGCGAAAGAGAGCTCGGAATAGTCGTAGAGCCCGAGGTCGTTGAGGTAGTCGCCGAAGACGGCGGTCTGGGCGGGGGTGAGGCCCAGGCGCTCCTGGATGGCGCCGACGGCGCGGCCCTTGTCCGCCCCGTGGGACATGAGGTCCACCCAATGCTTCCCGGAGACGACCGTCTGGACGGTGGGCACGGCCGCGCGCATGGCCTCGGCGGTGCCGTCCTCGACGTTGTCGAAGTCGAAGATGGCGACCTTGAGGACGGTGTCGAGCGGGAGGGCGAGGAGGTCGTCCACCACCTGGTGGGCGGTGTAGTAGATGCCGATCTGGGCGGCGAAGGGGGCGTCGTCCCGCTCGGTGTAGGCGCGCTCCTTGCAGGCGACGACGGCGCCGAGGTCGCGCCCCTCGGCCGCGAGGCGGTGGGCGGCCGTGATGGCGGCGCGCGCCTCGTCGGGGGTGATGGTCGCCGAGTGGATCTCGACGCCGTCGTGGACGACGAAGGAGCCGTTCTCCGCGATGAGCGGCGAGTCCTCGACGGCCGCGCCCAGCACCGAGCGGAGGTTGGCCATCTGCCGCCCGGAGGCGGGCGCGAAGAGGATGCCGTGCTCGCGCATCTCGGTGACGGCGTCGTCGAGTCCCGCGGGCAGCCGGCTCTCTGCGTCGACGAGGGTGCCGTCCATATCGGTGACCACGAGCCTGAGGTCGACGGTCTCGGGCAGGGCGGCGGACAGGCGGGCGTCGAGCGGTTCGCGTTTCACGGGGCTCATCATGTCAGAGCCGCCTCACCACGACAGCAGCCGGAGCCCATGGATCAGCTCCATCGGTCGAGCTCCTCCTCGGGCATGGGCTCGTCGAAGTCGTCGGAGACCTCGAGCTCCATGGCTCCGAAGCGGCGGTGCTGAGGCTCAGCATCGCCGGGCTCGCCGTCGTCGTCGGCCTTCTCCGACTTCTCAGCCTTCTCGGCGTCCTCTGCTGGGGCGCTCTCGGCCTGGGCGACCTGCTCGAGGGCGGACTGGCGCGAGAGCGGGACGTCCTTGTAGAAGAAGCCGATGATCATGGCCAGGCCGAAGACGGGCACCATGAGCAGGAAGATCGGGGTGAGCGCGTCGGCGTAGGCGTTGGTGATCGCCGTGTGGAGGGCGTCCGGGAGCTGGTTGACGATGGCCGGTGTGAGCGAGGAGCTGCCGTCGCCGCTGCCCTGGAACTTCTGGAGCGCCGCCTGGACCTGCGGGTCCTCGCTCGTGGCCAGGGCCATGAGGTTGGCGCCGAGCCGGTCGGTGAGGTTGTTGGAGAAGGCCACGCCGATGAGCGAGGAGCCCAGCGACACGGCGACCTCGCGGAAGAAGTTGTTGCCGCTGGTGGCGGTGCCGAGGTTGCGCGGCTCGACGTCGTTCTGGACGAGCGTCATGAGCAGCTGGAAGAACAGGCCGATACCGGCGCCGAGGACGAGCACGGCTGTGGAGATGATCCACACGGGGGTGTCGGCGCTGAAGGTGCTCATCCACAGCAGGGCCGCGCCGGAGACGATCGGGCCGATGATGAGGTAGACGCGGTAGCGGCCGGTGCGGGTGACGAGGATGCCGGAGCCGATACCGGCGGCGAGCATTCCCACCGTCATGGGCACCAGGAGGAGGCCGGAGACGGTCGCGGAGTAGCCGTAGCTCATCTGGAGGAAGGTCGGCAGGTAGAGGCTGGCGCCGATCATGCCGCCCATTGCGAGCATCCCCTGGACGGTGGTGAGGATGAAGGTGCGGTTCATGAGGACCGACATGGGCAGGATCGGCTCGGCCGCGCGCTTCTCCACCAGGGGCAGTACGAGCCAGGCCAGGGCGCCGACGACGATCATGGCGATGAGCGCGGGGCTGGACCAGTCGAGCTGGTTGCCGCCGAAGGTGGCGACGAGGACGATGAGCACGGCCCCGAGGTTCATGAGGGACAGGCCCGCCCAGTCGATCCTGGCCTCGAGCTTGTGGACGGGCAGCTTGAGGACGGCCCACACGGCGATCCAGGCGATGACGCCGAGCGGCAGGTTCACCCAGAAGACCCAGTGCCAGGAGACGGAGTCGGTCAGCCAGCCGCCGATGATGGGGCCGAGGATGGAGGCGATGCCGAACATGGCGCCCATGGGGGCCATGTAGGTGCCGCGCACGCGCGGCGGGATGAGGTCGCCGGTGATCGCCTGGGAGGAGATCATGAGGCCGCCGCCGCCCAGGCCCTGGAGGGCGCGCCAGGCGATGAGCGCCGTCATGGAGTCGGCGGTGCCGCACAGCGCCGAGCCGATGAGGAACAGGGCGATGGCGATGAGGAAGAGGGTCTTGCGGCCCACGAGGTCCCCGAGCTTGCCGTAGACCGGCATGGCCACGGTGACGGCGAGGGTGTAGGCGGTGATGATCCACGCCATATGGCTGGCGCCGCCGAGGTCGCCGACGATCGTGGGCAGCGCGGTGCCGACGATCGTCTGGTCGAGGGCGGACAGGAACATAACGACGAGCAGGGAGGCGTAGACGGCCCAGAAGCGGCGGTCGGGCTTGAAGACGTCCGCCGCCTTGAGAGTCTCGGGCGCCTCGGCCCGCGCGGCGGGGGCGGTGGTGTCGCGCTGTGTCACGCGTGGTCCTTTCTCATGGCGGCTCTCGTGGCGGCGGGCGCCGGGGTGCCACTGAAGATGCTGTGGAGGCTGTCGGTGATGAGGGCCAGGGCCTCGGCGAGAGTCTCGGGCGCGCCTGGCGCCCTGGTGCTCGTTGCGGCGCCCTTGGCGGAGGGGACCTCGCCAAGGCCGTCCATGCGGCCGTCGCCGGCCCAGAGCTCGAAGGCCGCCTTGTACATGGTGGTGGCCAGCGCGGCGGCGGCGATGACCTGCGGCGAGCCGAGGTCGGCGCCCATGCGCTGCGCGAGGGCGGCGCGGATGACCGAGTGGACGATCCGCACGCGCGACTGGAGCTCGGGGATGACGCTCGGCGCGTCGCGGAGGACGCGGCGCAGGAGCTGGAACTCCTCGGCGTCGCTGCCCATGGGGGCGACGGCGTGGGTGACCAGGGCGAGGAGATCGGTGAGGAGGTCGCCGTCGGAGTCGACGAAGGCCTTGACCTCCTCCTGGGAGGGCGCCTGGGGGGCGCGGAGGATGAGGTCGGCCTTCGTGGGGAAGTAGTTGAAGACGGTGCGGCGGGAGACTCCCGCGTCCGCGGCGATATCCTCCACGGTGGTGGCCTCATAGCCGTGCTCGGCGGCGAGGCGCAGGGCGCTGGCCTGGATCGCCTCGCGGGTGCGGCGCGCGTTGGTGGCGCGCAGTCCCGCCGAGGAAGCAGCGCTGATCGTGGGCGGACGAGTCATAGGACGATGATTGCACCCAGTGCAGCCTTGCACCAAGTGCAGAATGTGTGCTCATGGGCACATGCCGTCAGATCGTGGGAGGGCCGCGGGAGAAAGCACGAGATGGGCTACCTGACAGGCGGCTCATGAGGGAGGATGGGGCGCCGCGGGCGCTCCTCGCCCGCCGTGCCGTTCGCCATGCCGTCCACCAGCGCTTGCTCACGGGCGCTGCCGCCCCAGTCAAAGGCCGATCATGACCTCACCCCTGTCCTCCGGCTCCAGTGAGCCGCGCATGGCCCCCGCCCGCCCGGACGCCGTCGTCACCGCGGGCACCGCCCGCTTCACCGTGCTCACGGACCGGCTCATCCGCATGGAGCACTCCCCCGACGGCGTCTTCACCGACGCCGCGACCCAGCTGGTCCTGACCCGGGACCTGGGCGCGACGCCTGATTTCCAGGTGGTGCGGGGCGATGACCGCCTGGAGATCCTCACCGAGCACCTCCACCTGAGCTACCAGCCCTCGCGCGGCTTCTCCCGCTCCGGTCTGACGGTCAGCCTGCGCACCGCCGTCCTCAATCTCCACGGCGGCACCTGGCACCACGGCGACGTCTGGGACCCCCACGAGAGCTACCCGACGAACCTTGGCGGCACCTGCCGCACCCTGGATGAGGCCGACGGGCGGGTGGAGCTCGGGCCAGGGCTGCTCGCCACCAACGGGATCGCCGTTGTCGATGATTCCGCCTCCCTGCTCCTCCAGGAGGACCAGTGGGTGCGCCCCCGGCCAGGTGCCAGCCCGGTTGATGGGACGCCAGCCGGGGAGGATCTCTACCTCTTCGGCTATGGCCAGGACTACCGCGGCGCCCTGCGCGACTTCTTCGCCCTGACCGGTCCGACGCCGCTCGTGCCCCGCGCACTGCTGGGCAACTGGTGGAGCCGCTACCACTCCTACTCCGGCGAGGAGTACCTGGAGCTCATGGACCGCTTCGCGGCGGAGGAACTGCCCTTCTCCGTGGCGGTGCTCGACATGGATTGGCACTGGGTGGATATCGACCCCGCCATTGGCAATGGCTGGACCGGCTATTCCTGGAACACCGACCTCTTCCCCGACCCCGCGCGCTTCCTCGCCGCCCTCCACGAGCGGGGCATGGAGGTGACCCTCAACCTGCACCCGGCGGCCGGCATCCGGCGCCACGAGGACGCCTACGCCCCGATGATGCGCGACCTCGGCCGGGACCCCGCCTCCGGTGAGGAGATCCCCTTCAACATCGCGGACACGGCGTTCGTGGCCTCCTACCTGGAGCACGCCCACCACACGCTGGAGGAGCAGGGCGTCGACTTCTGGTGGCTCGACTGGCAGCAGGGCGGCGTCACCGATATCCCGGGCCTCGACCCCCTGTGGATGCTCAACCATGTCCACTTCCTGGATTCGGGGCGTGAGCGGGAGGGCGGGCGCCGGCGCCCCATCACTTTCTCCCGTTTCGCGGACGCATCCAGCCATCGCACGCCGATCGGCTTCTCCGGTGACACGGTGACGAGCTGGGATTCCCTGGCCTTCCAGCCGGAGTTCACGGCGAGGGCGGCGAATATCGGCTATTTCTGGTGGTCGAATGACATCGGCGGCCACATGTTCGGCGTCAAGGACTCCGAGATGATGGCGCGCTGGGTCCAGTTGGGCTGCTTCTCCCCCATCAACCGTCTCCACTCGACGGCGTCGGCGTTCAATTCCAAGGAGCCGTGGCGCTACTCGCGCAATGCCCGAGCCGCCATGAACGCCTATCTGCGGCTGCGCCACCGGCTGGTGCCGAGCCTGTACACGTGGGCGAGGCGCGCGGCGGCAGACGGCGTCGCCCCGATCCGCCCGCTCTACCACGACTACCCCCGGCGCATGGGCGCCTATTCCCACCACACGGAGTTCCTGTTCGGGGACCTCGTGGTGGTGCCCATGGTGCACCGCGCCGACGCCACTGGGCTCGCCCAGGAGAGCGCCTGGCTGCCCCAGGGCACGTGGTTCGATCTGCCGACCGGACGCCGCTACACGGTGGCCTCCGACGAGGGCGCCGAGCTCGCGCTCTCGCGGCGCCTGGAGCAGGTGCCGGTGCTGGCGCGCGCGGGCAGCGTCGTCGTGCTGGCCGGCGAACTGTCCGAGGCGGCGGGCGCTAATCCCCGGCGCCTCGATGTTCTCGTGGTTCCTGGGGCCGACGGCTTCTTCGTGCTGGAGGAGGACGACGGCTCCCCCGAGCCCGGCGCGGATGCCGTGGTGCGCACGCGCTTCTCGCTCGCCTGGGACGAGGACGCGGGGAGCGCGCGCCTGGAGATCACCCAGGAGGGTCCGCGCGGCGTTGTGCCGGAGGCGCGGGAGATCACCGTGCGGCTCCTGTCCGTTGGGGGCGATGCGCGCGCGTCCCTGGATGGGCGGCCGGTGGAGGTGGACGTCCGGCCCGCGGATGGCCTGACGCTTGGCGGCGGGCTCGACGTCGCGCTGGGCGAGGTGAGCCTGGCCGACGGCGGTGCGACGCTATCGCTGGAGGGGGTGCGGACTGAGCCGCCTGGCCTGGCCGATGAGGTGTTCTCCATCCTGGAGCCGGTGGAGATCGACTACATGGTGAAGGACCGCGCCTGGGAGGTCGTGCGCTCGGGCGCGACCGGTGGGGCGCTGCTCGGCGGCCTGCGCGCCGTGGGCGTCCCCGACGCCGTGCTCGCCGCCATCGCCGAGGTCGCCTGACCCGCAGCGTCGAGTTCGTCCCTTTGCCACCGACTTCGTACCCTTACCCTCAGATTTCGGCACAAATTACGGAAGAGCCATGAAAGGTTTCTATCATGTCTTTTTCGGCTGTCTACGATTTGTACGGATTCAGCCCGCTGACTCTTGACGATGTCAGCCGAGCCTTCGCCGACGGCACCGTCACGCTGAACGCGACCGATGCTTTCGATGTTTCATTCCAGAAATTTTCATTCGAGCTCTTCGATGCCACTGATGTCGCGAGCCCACACTTCATGCGCTGGGTTGCCGAGCAAGAAGGCAGCCCCATGAGGCTTATTCATAGTGTGTAGGTGAATATGAGTCCGAGGACTGCGGTGATGGTTTCCGGGAAGGTTTCCG
>ERZ772948.260-NODE-260-length-33502-cov-7.986935_pt1 | contig 33502 bp, 46 predicted proteins | sample MGYA00511945_ERZ772948 | MGnify/ENA primary metagenome ERZ772948 (study PRJEB29015, sample SAMEA2737927) | human oral metagenome | biome: human oral; feature: human-associated habitat; material: dental | place: China | collected 2141 ... | reverse complement strand
CTGTGCACTCATTATCATCCTACGCACGCTCGGCGAGGTAGGCGGCAACGTCCTCGCGGTAGATTTCGGGGACGATCAGAAGGTCGTCCTTCTTATCCTCCTCGGAGATTGCCCACGTCCCGTGACGCACGAGATACGCGTAGACAGGTATCATGTATGCCCATTTCTTCATTTTCCCTCACCTCCTTTCAGTGCGGCTTCCAGTGCCGCGATACGTTCGCCATGTGCAATCAGGCGGGCTTCCTGTGCCGCCATCGCTTCAAACGCGGCGAGCCGCTCCCCGTCAATAGGCGGCGACATTTCAGCCGAGATCTTGCTTTGCGGCAGAGGGGCATATTCCTTGATCGCAATATTTCCCGATTCATCCAGATAGAGGTCTACTGGGTTCAGCCACCGATTATCTTCAATGATCTTCGCATCTGGGTCTTTTTCTGCCATCACTACGAGCGCATCTCCACTCCCGCTCATGGTGCCGCACCGCCCTTTTCGGAATAGGTAATACATCCATCTTCCTCCTTTCAGTATTTGATGCCGTAAATCTCGATAATGCCACAACCTTGACTATGCGTGCGCCACACCTTTCCAGAGGATAACTCTCCTGCATACGTCCCCTTCTTTCCTCCAAAAATTCGCCAAACGATGCCATTATCGTTAATGATGTTAAAGGTAAGTGAATTCGCAAACATAAGGTCTAACTCCCATTTGTCAAACACTCGTCTCGTGCAAAAGCTACACGCATCATCACATCCAAGAACAAGTATTCTGTCAAAGTCGGTATATACTTGTTTCAGCAAGATACAGCCTTTCCCGTACCCACTTTTGGACGCGTTATCCCCTCCACAGGCTATAACGCCGCTCTCTGAGTTTTGGAGGTTACGGGCATCAACGCCATTATTTTCCGTTGCCATAAGTTCCCAGTTGATGAGCGCGGTTATCGTTGGCGTCTCATGACCTCCGATTGCGAGCACAGCATCCGCGACCGCTTGTGCCACGAATGCCGTGCTTGCAATCTGGTCTGTGCTCGTCCCTTTTGTCGCCATTGGCACTGTCGGTGTGCCCGTAAGTGCAGGTGATGCGATCGGTGCTTTGTCGTCAAGGATTCGGCGGATGTCTGCGTGTGCATCAGGGGCTTTGTTATGCGCATCAACGGTGGCTTCATACGCATCCTTCACCGTCCATTCGGCTGTGCCGTCAGCATAGGTGTCTCCTAATTTTGCTCCGTGTAGATTCAGCAATACGCCCGATGTTGTCCCTGCTTTTGTGCAAACCAATCGCCACGATGGGTGCGCGGAAAGTTGGATGTCGAACACCTTATCATTTAGAAAATACTCCATATTCCGCCTTACAAGTCCTGCTGCTTTTTCGAGGATCTCTGTCGTGACGAGCCCTTGAGGATCAATAATCGGCTCTATTTTCGATGCCTGCGAAATGTCCACGTTCAGCGCGTAGGTGATTGTACTATTGAGCACGGCATCCTGTGCCGCAATATAGTCTGGCCGATCGTCAAGTGCGATCATGTAGAGGATTTCCCCAAGGTCTGGGTCCTCTGCAAAAAGCCCCCACTCCCGCGCACGAAACCCCGCCGAAACAGCGGTGTTCGTGACAACGCCAGTAAACTTGCAGAGCGTTCCAAGCCGCTCGATTCCAGTAATACCGAACGCGATCTTCGCACCAATGAGGTCGTTAAGGTCAGCAGCTTCTGCGGTTGTCTCCATTCCGTCGCCGAGCTTGAACCGCGTCATTTTCAGTTTTTCACCTGCCTCAACTTTAAGCTGCAAGTCCCGCCCGCGATTGGTCAGGATTCCGCTCGTCCAGTTTGCCATTTCCATTCCTCCTAGATTTCATAATGTACTACCATGTATGGCGCAACATTAACACGCAGGCTGATTCCAGCCTGCGTATCTTTTCCTCGTTCAGGATAGATGTCATAGGTGCTCTGCGTATTTGCTACCGCACCGATATAAAGCACTGCGGATGCCGTTCCTCCTGAGGATGCTTCGGGCATCAGCGTATGATCTGAGCGCTGTTGTGGGCACGCCCCGATGAACAAAATGCCCGTCGCCCTATTCGACACGTTCGCGGTCATTTGCAGATGGGACGGCTTTCGTCGATACAGCCCCCAGAACATCTCGCGCCGCTTTTCCTGCGAATTCGTTCCTGCTACAGTGACGGTAAATATGCCCGCACCCGTTGTCTCGTCCACGTCGATGTCAAGCCCATAGGATTCCTTCACCCACTGCTCAATGGCTCCCGGGCTGATTGGGCGTTTCTGTGGCTTTCGTCTGCGCAGCTGTTCACGTCGTTCCTCTAGCGTCATAGAGTAGTCATGCTGGATGCTGTACTTATCTTCCTGATAGTCAATGCCCCACGTAACGGTCTGTGTAAATGCCTGTTCGGGCAATTCGGCGAGGCGTCCCCAGATGGTATCCATTTCCTCGCCCATGATCTGATAGAGCCACTTCATGACGTAGGCGTTGGCATAGATCGGCGAAACACGCGAGAGCATCCGTTTCCCTGTCGGTGATATGGGGAACTTATCCAGATCAATCATAAGTTTCCACCTCGATTGTTCCCGTCACTGGGTACTCGTCCTCGTGGAAGATAATGTTCTCCACGCCGCCATTGACGCGGAATTCTTTGAAATCAGCAACCCCTTCCACTTCATCCGCGAGAACCGCCGCCGTTTTCACATAACGTACGAGCTTCGTCTTGTCCTGCTCACTCTCGATGCTGACGTAGTACCGCAAGAGTGCCGCCTTGAAATTCGCCTTGATCTTCTCCACCGATGTATTTGCCTTGAGCTTCAGGCGGAATTTATAGTTGACGGTGATCGGTGTCGGTGCCGCGACCAAAAAATCCATGACGCCAACGGGGGCTAGACGTTCCATGCTTTTTCGTTCGTTCAACGAATCAGCACCCCAGATGTGCCGAAATACATTCTTCACGATCTGTGCGTTCGCCGGGAGCCCGTTCGCGTCGACGACAACGATCTTCACGCTGTTCGGCCCGTTGTAGGTCGGAATCACGGTGACAGAGCCAACGCCCGGGACCTCTTTTGCCCATCGCGCATAGTCGGCGTTATTGCCAACATAGCTCACGGCGTTTCCCGCATTCACATCGTCAATGCGTTGTCTCAGCGATTCATCGCTCTCAGCAGGTGTGCCACCCGTCATTGCATCTCGATTCGTCACTTTGCGAATGCCCTGCATCGGGCTGAGCATGATCGTCACAGTGTCGTTGTCTACGTTGCTCCTTGTTCCATCTTCCTGCGCTTGTACGGTGATGTCCACTGTGCCGCTCGGAGGGATTTTTGCCGTTTCCAATGTTTCAAAACAGATTGCTGCGGAGCCTCCTGACGATGGCACGGCAAAAACAAAGCCTTGCGGAATTATGATTCCCGACTTTCCCTCCACCGTAACAGCGCCATACGCTCTGTTCGCCGCACGTCTCGTCAAGCCCGCTTCATGTGCATGGAGATCGAGCCACCGTCCATCCGCCCACATCGGGAACATGATTTGCAGAACACGGATAAAATGGAACTGAAGCATTTCCGCGCATTCCAGTGCGGTGGGATAGGTCAAATCCCACGCAAAACCGCCCTCGGTCTTATCAATATCCAAAGGAAGGTTGCGCATCATGCGTTCCTCAATGCTCCGTGCACCTGTGTTCTTTAGCCAGTCTGGCGGCTCAAATGGTATGATTGCCAAATGTCTCCCTCCCTCTAGTAAGTCACTGTAAGTGTATCTTCATCCCACTCGTGCCCTTTGACTACGAAGGAGACTTGTAGGCTGTCCGCCCCGTTCCACGAGAACTGAAAGTTCTTCACGTACTCCGTCTCAGGGTTTACCATAAGCGCCTCGGTGATTGTGCGCTGGATTGCCGACTCAACCGCCGCGATGTCATTCTCCTCCTTTGCCGCACGCACAATCTCAACGCCGATCTTGTCGGAATAGGCGAGCTTTGTTCCACGCTCTGTAGCGCATTGTTTCAAGCACCACTGGCAAAATGCCTCGCGTCCTTCCGCAAGGACAAAGCGATTCGCACCGTCACGGAGGAAGTCGCCCGCCTCGTAGTCGAAAGAGAAACTCTGTTTATAACTTCTCTTCTTCGGGCGTTCATTGTCCGCTACTACGGCAGGAAGATTGAACGTTGGATATAAACTCTGTCCCACGTCTGCCTCCTATCCTGCAACAATATCGCCACGATAGACGAGATCAACCACAACTGCCTCATCCTGCACCCATGCAACAAGCACCTTGTCGCCGGGGCGAATCCAATACATTTTCTCAGGAAGCCGCACATCATGCACATGGCTTCCACCGAATCCTGCACTGGGATGATCGTGTGCACCGTCATTGTAGGTCTGCGTGAGCGGCACACCGGGGTCATACGTGACGCATCGGCACACCGAGTATTCGCTCTTTGGGATAGGGAGAGGAAACGTGTTCGTTTTCAGGCTGTAGTTTTCCGTGATAATCCCAAAGTCGAGCACAAGCGGCGTGTCGCTCTTCTGCTCTACAATCCCGGATATGATATTCGCCAGTGCATTTGCACCCGGGCTTCCTCGCTTGCTCATTCCGTCTCACCTCCCGTGGATTCATCCGTCTCGTTGGCGTCTGTCTCAATGCCGCTGAGTCCGTTGTCTGTCTCCGTCTCCTTGTTCTTTTCCTTATCCTCGTCAATGTCAAGGGTCATCTTCTGATCGTCCGCATTATGGCGCACGCTCTTGACGAAGAAGTAGCCGAGCACTGTGCCCGCCCGTACGCGGATACGATCGCCCTTACGCAGGAACGGCAAGTCTGGTGCAACAAGCGTTGTCTTGCGCTTGAGTGCGCCGCGCTCGCGGAGAAGTTGATTCGCCGCATCCGTCGCCTGTTCGAGCGTCTTGCTGCTCTCCCGCTCTACGATTGCCTGACGAACCCCGTATTCCATCTTCCCGTCAACAGTCGCTTCAACGGATTGGTGCCCTTCCTTGTCTGACTTACCGACAATGATGACACGCGTCACGATGCTGCCGCTGTCGAAGGAATCCTTCGCACTGACCGTGTTATCGCTCTCATCAAAATGGTAGATGTCCTCGTTCATGCCGCGTGCGATGATCTCCACCTTTCCTTCCCGCGCACGGGCGAAGAAGATTCCGCCGTTCTTCTGCTTTACGTCGTTGAAAATTTTCTGCAACATATCGCAGATATGGCTTTTCTTGAACACCATCTTGTTGTGCGTGATGTCGGGTCCCTTGTAGTCATAAGGAACGCCCCATTTGTCGAGGATCTGCGTTATCATCGTTTTGGTCGTCACACCGTCCACGAAGTAGGCGTAATCCTCATTCTTTCGGAGCGGGTGCATCTCATCATAGGCTTCGATATCGAGCGTACTATCTCCATTGGTGTAGGTCGGCGCCCACTTTTCTACCGTTCCACGCACCATCTCTTTTTGCTCCGCGCCAACGGTTGCATAGACAAAAATCGGTGTTCCCGGCTGGATGAGCTGAGAGACGCGCTTCCCGTTATAGATGGTATTGTAAACCTTCAAACTGATACGTACCGAAAGTTCTTTCTCGCCCTCCTCCCACCCGAGATTCGTCGTGATGCTCGTGATGTCGATCTGCTCTCCGTCGGGAGGAATGCAGATGACCCGATAGACAATATCCTTGATGCTAATCATGCACATTCTCCTATGCAGGGAGCTTGAGTTTTGTCCCGGCTTTCAGTGCGTCCGCATCCACTACCTTATCTCTGTTCATGGCGTAGATTTCCGCCCACCGTGCACCGTCACCGAGTTTCTGCTCGGCAACACTCCACAGTGTCTGCCCCGCCGTGCTGACAGAGGATGTCTCAGGCGGAAGGGACGCCCGCGTGCTGAGTTCCGGGATGCCGCTCTTTTGCTGTGCGGCTTTTTCCGCATCCGCCTCCTTGACGGTCTTGATATGCAAGTCCTCCGCCGCGATGAGCGCGATGCTGTACTTTGCATCCCCCGCCCCACCCTCGAACGAGTAGTCGAAGGAGTCAATATACACATCCATGTTGACGGAGGTCTGCGTGATAAGAAGATGCAGTTCGTTCCCTGCATCCTTCCACCGCTGAATCCGCCCGATGATCTCATTCGGCTCTTGCCAGTGCTGCGACTTGACGAACGACGCTTCTGTCCGACCTTCTCCGGGAAAGACCGCCTCCCACGAAACAGCGGAGAGCCGTTTCCCTTTCGGTACTTTGACCTCTCCGCGTTCAATGATGTTATAGCTTTGAAATTGTGCCGCTTCCTTGACGCTGATCTTCTCCGGCACCCACGAAAGAGCGATGCGCTCCCCTGTCCCGTGGTTCGTCAGGTAAACGTCAGCGACAGTCATGCCGCCGAGCATCCCGACCGCCAGCGACCGCCAGATGCCCGATAGCCCCGAACTTGCAAGCCCGCGCAGGACGGATGTCTTGATGCTGCGCCCGCGCAAAATATTGCCGACGATGGCATTTGTATTCAGCCTCACGCTGTCACCCCGCATTCATCACAGGCTGATTGCCGAATATGGAGGCGACCTTGCTTGCCAGCTGTCCTCCAATGTCATCCGCGATGTCCTCAAGGTTTTCGCGGATTGCCTGCACGACTGCCTGTGCGTCCCCAGAGCCGCCCGAAATGGTGATTGGTATACTTATCCCTCCCATGTCAATAGAAACGCTCTGAGAGCCGCTTCCCGCCGTCAGAGACGTATTCACTGGTACGATGTTCCCGTCGTCGCCAGAAATAGCATCGTCAATTCCGTCACCGAAATCAACGCCCATCATCGTGGCAGTGCGCGCTAGGAGGTCGAGCCCTCGGTTGCGGTCGCCGAGCGGGATGACCGCCTCGGGACCATTCTCAGCGACAAGCCCCCGATGCGGGGCGAAGAAGATACCGCCAGCCGCATGAGCCGCCTCGCTTCCGCCGCTTCCTTGCAGTCCCGTAATCTCCGCGCCCTTGCGTCGGAGTGCGTCGAACTTCTCTTTCACGGGGCTGATGACGTTCTTGTCGAACCAGTCGGCAATCCCGCCAAAAAGCTCCGTGACCGTATTGTACGCCGATTGAAATGCGTCCGTAATAGCGGAACGAACGGAACCCACTGCCGACGAAATTGGCTGCCATACCGTCGCATCAAACCATCCCGCGACCGCATCCCAGACTGCACAAACATTGTCCCACGTCGTGATAATGGTCTCCCGTATCACGTCCCATGCGGCACTCGCAAGGTCGGAAATCGGCTGCCATACGGAACTGAGGAACCAGTCTCCCGCCGGGGCAAAGAATTCACAGATCGTATCCCATGCAGCGGATATGCTTTCTTTTATCCCGTCCCACGCCGCTTGTGCCGTGTCACAGATACTCTGCCACACCTCAGAAGCGAATGCTTTGCCTTCATCCCAGTATGGCTTTATCTCCTCCCACACAGTTGCGCCAAGACCAACGATGACGTTGATCGTGTCCTCCACGCGTTCGCGCACGGGAGAAAGAGCATCGCCTATGTAGCCCTTGAACGCGCTCCACTGTGTACCAACGTACGAAGATGCACTGCTGGCCGCGCTGCCGATCTGCGACCACGCGTCGGATGCGCCCGATTTGATACTGCTCCATGTCGTGCTTGCCGCTTCGCTGATTTCCGCGAATTGCTTGCCGATGGATTCGCCGAGCATACTTCCGCCGATGGCACCGCCAATTCCGCCGATAACGCCGCCGATGGCAGCACCGGGCGCAGCACCAACGCCGCCAAAGAGAGCGCCGATGCCTCCGCCGATGGCCGCCCCCGCTTTTGCGCCCGCAAATCCGCCCGCCAGAGCACCGCCCGTACTGCCGACGGACGCGCCCATGCGGTTGGTGTTTTCGCGTTCGACTTCTTTAACGCGCGAGAGTGGCACGTCTCCGTTATCAAAGGCGTTTTGCGCCTCCGCAAGAGACTGTTGGTTCTCTTGATGGATGTTATACGCCTCATACGCGCCAAGCCCCAAGCCGACAACAGCAGCGGCGCGTCCGAGTATCCCACCGAAACGGGCGCGTCCCTTCGGCGCAGATGCCTTGCCGCCGCCTTTACTGCCGCCGACTTCAGGCACTGCGCCGCCCGCCCCGGAGCCGCCGTTTACCACAACGGACTGCGCATGGACGACCATGCTCTTGACACCGGGCAGGCCGCCTTCCGCAGCAGATGAACCGCCACCGCCACCCGACGATGCGTCCTTGATAAACCGCCCCGCTTTCTTTGCGAGGCTGGCGATTTTATAGAGCGCACCTGCCAGAACGCCGCCCGCTAGAATTGAACCGATGCCGTCCAGTTCGAGGAATTTGTTCTTCAGCTGCGTAAGAATATCAAGTGCAAGCCGTCCGACATCTCCGATGTCGAAACCATCCTTCATGTATTCCGTCAGGCGCTCAATGTCTTTCGTTACTCCACTGACGAAGCTGCGCAGTCCTTCTGCACCCTTGCCCTCCATGATGGAGAGCTGGAATGTCTCCCACGCGCCGCCGAGCTGTTCCATATCACCCGCGAGGTTGTCCATACGGGTTTCTGCCATTTTTCGCGCCGCGCCATCCGCATTGGCGATCGCTTCCGTCAGTTTTTCATAGTCGCTTGCCGACGCGTTGACGAGGAGCTGGATGGTTTTCATGCCGTCTACGCCCGCGAGGTCGTAGGCGTATTTCATCTTTTCTTCCTGTGACAATCCAGCAAAAGCCTCACGCAGATTGCCGATCATGTCCCGCAGAGGTCGTGCTTTCCCTGCGCTGTCAAACATACTGATACCGAGTTCATCCATCGCGGCTTTTGCCTGTTTGGTCGGACTGGATAAGCCATTGAACACGGCGGTGAGTCCGGTTCCTGCCTTTTCGCCCTTGATACCGCTGTTGGCAAGGATACCGATCGCAACAGACACATCCTCAATGCTGTACCCGAGCGACCCCGCGAGAGGTGCGACATACTTAAACGTCTCACCCATCATGCTGACGTTTGTATTCGAGTTCGACGATGCCGCCGCGAGTACGTCGGCAAAATGCCCCGAATCCGCCGCTTGCAATCCAAACGCCGTAAGCGCGTCAGTCACAATGTCCGAGACACGTCCCAAGTCCTCACCCGATGCGGCGGCGAGGTCCATGATGCCGCTGATGCCCGAAATCATTTCGCCTGACTTCCAGCCTGCCATCGCCATGTACTCGAACGCTTTGCCCGCATCCGATGCAGAGAACGACGTAGATGCGCCCATCTCTTTCGCTTTTTCCGTCAGTGCGTCAAGCTCTGTTCCTGTTGCCCCAGAGATTGCGGCGACAGTGCTCATCTGCGCCTGAAAGTCTTTATATGTCTTGATGGTGTCGTAGATGCCGTAGCCGATACCTGCGCCCGCGAGCATTTGCCCGCCCATCCCTGTGACGGATTGCACCGCACCGTTTACTGCGCCGCTTGCCTTTGCCGCAACAGTGTTCTTTGCCGCAATCGTCACCATCCACGCCTTGCTTGTGAGCGCCGTAAGGCGTGCCTGTGCTTCGCGCACCCTGATTGCCGTACGGTCTATGGCACTGATCGTCGCATTATAGGTGCGCCCTGCCAAACTGCGTAATGTATCACGCGCCTTGCCACTGGTGGGCGTAATGCGGTCAATGGCACGGAGCACGACTTCGTAATCCGCTTTTGCGAATGCGTTGAGCCGTGCCTGTGTCTTTTCGATGCTCTTTTCAAACCCGCTCAGCTTTTTCTTCGCGCGGTCGAGTCCCGGGCTTACGTTGTCCTTTGTCTCCACAACAATGTCGATGACGTGTTCAGCGGCCATGCCGGCACCTCCTTTCTACTGTCACTCTCTGTTTTCCGCCTCAATTTGAGCCCGCACGCTTGCACGAATGAACATCCGCACAAGCGAGGGCTTCTTTGCATACTCATCCGGCGTGATATGCAGCCTCTGCAAGATATGATGCAGAAGCGTCAAATTCCCGCCGGAGAGTATCAGTTTTTTGTCGTCTCCTCCAACTCGGTATTGTCAAAGCCGGAGATGGCATCGAGCTGTTCGAGGATCTTGTCCTTCTCTCCCGACTTCAGAATTTTATCAATCGCATCAATGCCGGACGCAACATTCAGTGCCTCCCACATCTGCTTGTTGTCCCAGAGCTTCGCGCGATCCTCGGGGATGGTCGCCTCATAGATGAGCTGCGAGCGATAGCGCACGGAGTTCGTCGTCTCAGGGACTTTCACACCGATGCGCCGATTGCGCACGTACTTCGTGTTCTTCGTACGGCAGCGTTCGTATTCCTCTTCGGAAAGCGGGCGCATACGGAACGTGAACATGACGACCTTCTTGCGAATGATACGGACTTCGTACGTCTCATCCTTACCGTTCTGGTAGTTCGCCGCCGCGAGGAGCGCGTGGAGAATGTCGCCCTCAAACTCCTTCAGCTCATCTTCGGACGCGGCCTTGTCCTCTGCGACCTCCTCCACCGGGTCAGTAATATCCAGCAGTTTTTCATCTGTTTTTACAGACATACAAATCCTCCTTTATGTCAGTAGCTGAGCAGGTTTTGAAGCTCTGGCGGGCGGTTGACGAACATGCTCCACTGGCGTTTGATGAGGTCACCGACCGAGATGTTCTGAAGATCGACGTTTCCGCTCGGCACACAGTCGCGATAGATCATGCGCTCCTCGCTTCCATTGCGCCCCTTGAGAACTCCCTGAAATGTCCACATCGTCCCCTGTCCGCTATGGAGCATATTAAAGAGTTCCTGAATGAACGCGTTGTCCTCAACCACAACCTCAGTGAAGTTGAGCGACACGCTGTAGCTCTGGAACGCCTCATGTTCCTGCGCGTCGCCGAGCGGCTGGTACTTCGCATTCGTCACGTTGAGCTGTACTTGATACGTTTCCGTTGTTGCAAGAATGATGCCGCTCTCGTTGAAAAACAGGCCATCCTTCCCCGTGAACACACGGCGTGCATCAACGGGTCCTCTGGGATTCCACATTGATTATTCCCCCTTCTGTTCGGTGTGCTCCGGCGCAAAGCGGAACTGATACGTGAGATAAATCTTCTCGGCGCTGTCGATGTCGTCAATGGCGAGCTTGAACCACGCCGAATCCCCTTCGGCAGGATTGCCGGGATCCTCGTACACCGTCGAGCCAGCGAGCAGTTTCTTTTCGGCGACCATCGTGTTGATGACCTTCTGCGCCGCAGCCATGATAGTCTGCCTTCCGTCGGTATCGTTGTTGACGTTGCCGACCAGCTTTTCGCAGGTGCTGTCTACGCGGTCCATGAGCTCGAAGCGCGTTTTTGTTCGGCGAATCTTCTTCCAGCCCTCATCCATCGTGGCATCGGGAGTAACCAGTGTATTGATGGCACTGTCTACCCACACCTGATCGCTGTCATTGAGCGTGAGCACAAAGCAGCCCTTTGTCTCTGCTTTGATGATCTCGCCGTTCGTCAGCGGCTCGATGAGACTGACGGCGTTTGCAATGACATTGTGCGTGATGCTTGTATTCGCCTCAAACGCAGCAATCATGCCGCCGATACGCGCTGCCGCACGCCATCCGTCATACTTCGTTCCGTCGCTCCCTGTCCAGCCGTTCAGCACATAGACGATCTTCTCGTCGTTGAATGACGCCGCCTGTGTCATGCGCTCGGTCAGCCCCTGCGTGCTCTTTCCCGCGAGACAGGCCATGCCGAGATGCCCCGTCTGATAGCTCTGCACGACGAAGTTCTGCAAGAGCAGCTGCACCGCACTGTCATCGGTATCCGCGACAATACAGTTCCATTTGCACCGTTCAAGGATGTCTGTCCCCTTCTCATAGGATGCCGTCTTGACCGTCGGATTCTTTCCGCCTGTCATTTCCTGCTGTGTAACCGCCGCCAGAGGGCCCTGAATGCCGCCGACTGCCGTTGCCTTGAAGTTACGGCTCTGCGCCATCGCTGCTACCAGATTCTCTGGCTCTTTCGCCCCCGGCGCGAAGGAGAACTGCTCAAAGACTTCCGTCCCATCGTAGATAATGACCTGCCGATTGTCTGTAATGAGATTCGTCCGTACCGATACCCTGAACGCCCGTGCGCCGGGGTGACGTGCAACAATCCTCACCGCTGTAGTTGCGGGTTCTGCCGCATTCTTCAATTCGATGCTTGATGCCGCGCCGTCGTCACCACCGATACGGACGGCGCGCACCGTTGTTGCGCCGCCTTTGAACGCCTCCTTGACAGCTGCGACGGTGTCGGCCGTACCGAAATAGTCTGCGATGCTGTTCTGCATCGTGACATCCATATCGAACACCTCGTTGAGAGGTCCCCAATCCGCCTGAAAGAGAACTGCCGCTACGCCATTTGTCGCGCCAACGGTCTCAATGCCGCCGCTGTTTTCACGGCGATAGTAAACACCGGGGCGAACCTTTTTCTCACCAATGCTGAAAATACCGCTCATTCCTCAGTCACCCACTTTCTTGTTCCGAAACTTCATCACGATCTCCCGTGCTTCCGCCTTCGTTGCTTTCTCCTTGCCCGCATAGCGGAATGCCGCCAGTACGGAGTAGCCTCGCACGTCGTCACCGAACATATCGGGACGCTGCGCGAACTCCTCCGCTGTGTAGACCTCCTCCGTGACAGGATTTGTTTTTGCCGCCTGAGTTGGTTTTGTTTCCTGTTCAGCCATCTGCTGTCCTCCTTATCTAAAATTCGTTGTATGGATGCCGTGCGCGTACACACTACGTCTAAGCAGCCCGTACTGTACGCTGATGCGCAGTTGCCCCGTGAGTTCATCTCCCGCCGCGTCGCCGCGTAGTTGCTGAATGAACATCGGCGAGCCGTCAAGCATTGTAATCTCTCCCGCATAAGCAAGTGCATGACTGAACTGTTCCAGCCAGTCGATGCGGTCATGCAAAGATGGCGCGAAGAAATGCACCACGAGCTCTGCGTTGAGCCACACAACAGCGTTCGTCTCGCGATCAACTGACGTACCGCTCCTGCTGAAATATATGGCTGGATGCCCGCGCGTCGGCTCGTAGATGCCGGATAGCCGTGTCCTGCCAATCACGGCAAGGTGTACGTCCCAATCCTCGGCGTACTGACAAATCGCCGCAATCGGGTCTGGGTCGCATGTCTCAAGAAGAGGGTATTCATAGATGTCAAACGTCAGTGTCATTCCGACAACAAGCGGCTCACGGTCACCGACAGCCTCCTTGAACACCTGTGTATCCTTCCACTTTGCGGAAAAGGTTTCTCCATCCTCTGGCGTGAAGAATACGCCTGCGAGGGATTCGCGCACCAACGGCTCGATATCCTCGGGCGGCGTCCCCGTCGTCGTGCACATGATGTCCACGGAGAGCACCTTGCGGCGATCCCGTGCAGGGTCAGAGAAGGTGTCCGCCAGAAACACGATACGCGGGTACTGTGCATCCCCCCATGCCTCATCCTTGTCGTCAGGTGCCTCCTGAAAGAAGATGGACGGCAGTCCTCCGAATGTGGCGAGCTTCTCCGAGAGAAGAGCATTCGCAAGGAGACGTTTCCGCACCAGTGCTTCAACCGTAGCCATTTGTCATCTCCACTTTCTCGACAGCTGTTAAATCGTGACTGCAAGCAAGCGACCACTCGCCGCTCTTCACTTCCTGCGCACGGACGGTAAAGTACCGTGTTGCGCGATGAATCTGCGGTAAATAGATACATTGCAGTCTTTCTTCGTCAATATAAACAGCAATTCCGTTTATATCATCTTTCCATGTGCGGTGCCGCGCCCGCACAAAGTCTCCGACAGCAATTTTCGTGAGATCGAATGCTGGGGACTCCTTCGTAAGAATGAGCGCCATCACCTCACCTCCTCAAAGATGCGAACAATCTCAGGTTTTGCCTGATCGATGATCCGCTGACGGAAGGGACGCGCTTTCATGCGAGCCGTTCCGTTTTCAAGGATGGATGCGTAGGGCATGTCGCTCTTGATACGACAAACAATCCGCACACCCTTTCCGCGCCCCTCGGCGAGGACGAATCTTCGCCAGTTGCGGCGCAGATTGCCCGTATCGGGTGCGGGTGCTGCGCCCGGCGCGGATGCCGTATGCACCCCCTTTGCTCCACGACGATAGACACGCCCGGTACCGTCCTGCCCGAGCACGTCATACGCCGCTCCCTGCATGGCATTGATGGCGCGAAACGCACGCGACCGCGCCTGTTGGTTGAGGCTCTGCACTTCATCGTGAACCTCCGCCTCCAACGCGCGAATGGTTTCATTCACACTACTCAACGCGGTCACTCCTTTCTTCGACGTAGTAAATTGTAAAGATGCCAAGCATGGATGCGTTATCTACGCCGCATACATAGAAATACCGCCCGCCATGCACCAGTCGGTCCCCCTCTTTTGCGGCGGGTTCGCCGTAATGCTGGACGATGGTATGCGTCACAGGATGCTGCAAGGCTTTCCACCGCAGGATCTCCGATGTCTTTGCATCAGAGAGAACGCCGCGCACGACGCTGAACGTCGGTTGAAACACCGCCTTTGCGCGTCCGTTGTCCATCGTTTTCAGAGACTTGCGCTCGACAACGAACTGATGAAATAGGCTTCCCGGTCTTAGGTACATAACGACCGCCCCCGCCCCGTCCTGTTGTCGTGCATTCCCTCAAAGAAATACGGCGGACGATGCTGTGTGCCCGGAAGTTCCGGCAGAGAGCAGCTGATCGACAGTTCCTTTTTCAGTTCCTCATAGAGGGCTTTCCACTGTGCGTATCGCTGACTTAGCGACCATTGAACGGGACCGGAGCGCGTATCCACCTCGGGCGCGAAGCGATAAAGAATGCTCTTTATCAGCTCGAACTTCGCACGCCGCCAGGACTGGGGGAATGCTGCAATAACTGCTGTGATCTCCTCATTCGTAAGAAGAGCTGTCTTATCCGGCTCCTCGACGAGAACGTCACCGAGTTCAAACCGCATTTGGTTCAATCCGCCGTCAGCAAGAAGCGCTCCGTCATAGGTGAAAGACCTCATCCCGCCGCCTCCTTATTTGCCCTTTTTCTTTGGAATTTCCTCTGTGGTATCAGATGTCTCTTCCTTGCCCATCGCAGCCTCTACGGAATCATTGATCTGCTGGACAAGCTCATCGACGCCAACGGTGATGATACCCATCGCGCGGAGTGCCTCGACCTTCTCAGGCAGAACTTTCTCCGCAGGAATACTCTCGCCGATCTTATAGTCCGTGCCGCCGAAGCGGCACGGTTTCAACGCAACAAAAACCATGTTAGAACCTCCCGTCAGTCGACGCAGTTCTTGAGGAACACCGCGAGGTCATCGCTCGTTTTCTTCATGTCCGTCGCAATAAGCCCTTCGATGAATTCCGAGTGATCGGCAGGCGAACCGTCAAACTGGCTCGTCGCGGTATACTTCCCGTCGCCGAGCATATCCCATGCGAAGATGTACCCCGCCGACGGCTCGTCAATCTGCGGTGTATCCGTCGTGTAGCAGAGAAGCGCAGACTTGCTGTCGCAGATATACTTCATGTTCTCGTCCGCACCGGCGGGCGCGTCATTGTACGTAGAATCGAGCACAACGACTTTCTCTACGCCAAAGAGCTGCGCGAGTACCTGTTCCGTGACGATTGCAGGGTTTGCCGTCGTCCCCGTGTACTTGATTCGCTCCATGATGAAGTGGTTGAGCTTCAGCTTCGCGAACACATCCACGCCGAGTGCGAGCTTATTCGGCTTTCTGCGCCCGACACGACGAACCTCATTGATGAGCCCGTCGAACAGCCCCACAGGATCGCAGTTGCTGTCATCGAACTTCAGGAACTTCTTCGCCGCCGCGTTTGCCGTTGCCGCGCCTTCCCACTCATTCTTCCAGACGCCTGCCTTGAAAAAATTCTTCGCAAACAGGAGATCCTGATGCAGGTTCATCTGCTCTGCAACGAACTTCACCTTTGCGCGACGTGGATCCGCCGAACCGGGCGCACCGGAGCGCGTGTAGTCCAGTGCCGAAATCTTGTCGATGCCGACAAGCACCTGATCGACTTTACAAGCATAGGTGCTGTCCGTTTGCCCCATAATCGCGGGTGCGACGTGCCCGAATGCAGGCTTGCGCTGCACGTTGTCACGGGCGAGATCGCCCTTGCTGAAGATGTAGTAGTAGCTGGAAGAAAGCCCGACGGGGCACACAGGAAAGAGCTCACGCGCCGCGTACTCCCCCTGCTGGAAATACGCCATACACATATTCGAGAGATAGGCGTTCGGCTTCCATGTGCCGAGTGCCTTCTTGACCTCAATGTCTTTTACAGAAATCGCCATTTCTATTCCTCCTCCACATCAGGCCTTCATGAAGCCCGACTTCGTAATCTGCACCTTGACTGCCTGTCCCTTCGCCGCGCAATCTTCGAGCGCGAATCCGAGAATGAACTTCCCGTCCGTCGCCTTGACGGCCAGCCCCTCCGCATCAGAGGCAAGAGGATCGCCCGCCGCGAATGCAGCACCGCCCTTCCACATGCCGATGTCCTTCACCTGCACATGAACATCCCCACCAATGGGGACGTTCGCGGGCGTCTCTGCGATGGTGACGCCCATCGGAATCAGCGCATCCGTACACGGACTTACACCGCCGCTCGCAGCGGATACCGCCGTGAATGCGCCGCCCGTGGCCGCCGCCTTTGCGGGCATGACAATCGTCGCGCTGTCATTGATAACCGAACCGTTAAACATTCTTTGCCCTCCTTTTACTCGAACTCAGCAATGAGCTCGGGATTCTCCTGAAATGCCATATCGCGTGCCTGACACTCAGTCATGTCAGGATGCGCCTTGCGGATCTCCGACACGCGCTTTTCGATGCGTGCCGCTGCATCCGATGTGCCGCCGTTCCCGTTTGAGCCGATCTCATCAAACATTCCCGAACGCTTTGCGATGTCAAGTGCACCGTCAAGAGCCGTAACAAGCTGGCTGTATGCCTCCTCGCTTGCGGCCTTCGTGCTCTTCAAGACAGGTGCGAGCTCCTCGGGCTTCTTCCCGAGCAGTTCGTAGCGTTTTGCGACCTGCATGATCTCATCATCTTCCTGCTTTTCCATGCGCTTTTTCACATTTTCAAGCATCTCCGAGAACTCCGGCATGACCTCTTTCAGCACTTCTGCCGCCGACTTCTGCACGGGTGCGTCCACAATCGGTGCGGGAACGACATCGGTCTGCGTGTCGGGCTCAGTCACCTCAGGTGCGCCGTAACGCTTCTCGATGTCCTCAAAAAATGCCCGCTCTCCTGCGGTCATCTTGCTCTTGTCAATCTTCATCTCTGCATCCTCCTCTGCTTTTACAACAGGTTCTCCATCCTGCATAGGCGAAGCCTCGTGCTTTTGCACCTCCGCCTCTTTCCCTTCGCCCCACTGATTTGCAAACCCCAATGCGGCGATGTTGAACTCCGACAAGCTCTGCTTGAGCAGGGCTGTCTTATCCCCCACGGTGTCATCGCGCACAATGGACATGAGACTCCCACGCAGCGCATCCGTGACATTCCAAATCTCCTCACAGACATGCTGCTGTTTCAGTTCGGAGTTCGCCGCACCGAACGTCTTTGCGCCGCCCTCGGCCTTCTCCACGTCCACGGCCTCATCATCCTCCAAGCCAAGCCGCTTTGCGATGGCGTGGATGATATTCTTCATCTTGCTCTCTCCCACTTCCTCACCTCCTTTCGGTGCACGTTTGAACAGCGCAATATGCGCCCGTTGATTTGCCCCTGCATCCACGAAATCCACCTTCGTGATCTTGAGGTCTTTCAGCTTTGTTGGCATAGCCTCAACTCCTTTTCCCACGAAAAAGGCGCTCATTATTGAGCGCCTGATCGCTTCTATACCGTTTCGGGGATCGCTGTCCCCTCAATGGAGAACATCGGGTATTCGCCCGACTTGACCTTCTCCCAGACTTCATCGTCCGTGACGTAGAATCCAATCCACCACCCCGTCGGCAGCGTTCCTTCGGGGATACCCATTGCCGCCATTTTCTCTTTCGTAAATACGACAGACTCAACAAGTACAGCGCAATCGCCGCGCTCGTGCATCTCCCCGCCCTCACGGTAAAGCCTGACGAACTCGTAGGCGGCATTTTCAAGCGTGTCGGGGTCGATGATGTCCTCCGCGAGATCAACGAGCTCTGCGCCGCTCTCATCCTGCGATATGCTCGCCCAACCGAAAGCAAGCCTCTTCTCGTCGCTCGATTTCTGGATGCTGAACCGTCCGCATAACGTATGCTCTGCTGTCATTTTTGCCCTCCTTTAGGTATAAGAAAAGCACCTTGCGTAATCTGCAAAGTGCTCAGCCTTTTTCATTTTCCTGCTTTTGGGCTATTTTCTGTTCGAGCATTTCTCGAAAGTCATCATACGTAATTCCCTTATCTAGCGGGAAAAAGATCTTTTCATCAGGAAATAGCTCCCTCGCCTTTTTTATGAGGTCAGCTATTTCTTTAGGCATTACTGTATAGCCCATACTGCTCCTTCAACTCCCTATAAAATTTCTTTAGTGCGGGAATGCCATTGATGATTTCTTCGCCTCTTCTGAGCCCAGTATAATATATCGTCATCATGTTCGCAATAAATTCAAACTCGCGACGCCCAAATATTTCCCAATATGCGGCTTCGTGACCGAACATACCAACAACTTCATTGGTGGTAATTGCGGCGAACATATCGCTGATGCTCATAACGCGTCCATCTGCCCCGTCCATCAGTGCCTGATATTCTTTCCTGTTCGCAAGTATGTACTCGCAGGAATCCGTCAAGGCTGCGTCTATGCTTTGCGCCATAGCGAATGTAAGTCCGTTATGACCATCAATAAGATGGGCGATTTCATGGGCATACATCTCCTCCCTATCATAAATGGAATATGTGGGCTCCCTCGGATTGACGTGTATCTTCCCCGTGTTAGGGTTGTAAGCCATCGGCATTTGTAGCGTATCATCAACGACGAAGTTCTCATCATTCAGATACTGCTGAAACAGTTTCTGCGCTCTCGGATTCACTTCTTTTGGCAGATAGTCATCTATGTCTCCCAGCTTTTGTGGGAGTTCCACCTGCGAGCTTCCTCCTCTTGCTGGCGCAGCGGTTTCCTTGTACTGAACCACACAACGACAACGAGGGTGCGCGGGAGGTGTTTCGTGCATTCCGGGAAACATCTCTCTGCCGTCAATGTCAAACGACTCATCAAAACCAATCGACTTCCCGTTGAGTGCGCCGCATTTTGGACAAACGCGCTCAGAGCCCGCCGTACGCCATACTTTGACACACGCTCCCATAAGCCCCTCACGCATTGCACTCCGTATGCTCATGTTCTCGCCGCGATTATAGGCAAAGGCAAGCTCCGTATTGGCGATCATATCCGCACGCGCCCGATGCTGGCGTGCCGCATATTTGAGCGCCGCTTCCTGTGCCTTCTTCGCTGCGCTTGCCTCCGTCATGCGCGGATGTGCCTTTAGAAGCGAATCATAGACGCTCTGCTGATACCGTGCATTTGCAACAGCGTCACTTTTCGTAAGTCCGATGCAGGGGCGGATGTGTCGCGCAATCTGCGCCGCTGTCCAGTTCTCCTGCTGCCCTTTCCAGAGTATCGTCTTGATCGCCGCACGGGTTTCTTCGCCGATGCTCGTAACGAGTGCCGCCGTACGGTCACGGATCCAGTTCTGCACAGCTCTGTCCGAATCATCCAGAAGTACGCCGCCGAGTTTCTCCTCCCAAGCCTTCGCTCCCACTTTCATCGCCGTTAGATAGATCGGTGCAAGCCGCTCGTTGATGAGCCGCGCATAGTCGTCCTGCCACTGAAGAATCTGCTCCTCATAGCCGTTCATGGCCGCCTCGCGCAGTTCCTTGTACGTGACTGCCGCCTGTTGGTCTTGGAACACCGAGTAAAGCCATGTGGCAAGCTGCGGCGATTCTTCATTCAGGAAATCATCAAGCCGACGCAGGATTTCTTCTGCCGATTCGCCGTTTTTTCGCTTATACACAGTACGTGCGGGAGAGAATATGAGCATCTCCTATCCCCTCCCTAGTCGCTTCTGTGCCGCCTCTGCGCGTCCATTTTCCTCCGTCGCGGTATCTTCTATGTCCTGCGTGTTTTCCTCGCTTTGTGCGCGATGTGGCGGCGTCATGTTTGGTTCTGTGTACTCATCCAGACGTTCAGGAAGCCCCGCTTGCTGTCGCACGAAATCTTCAAGACCGCTATCGGGTTGGAGTACCCCGATGCCCGTCATCTTCTGGATGTAGTCGCCGAGCTTGCCGAGATCCTGTGTTTCAATGTCTCCATGTACCAGTTCTGGATAATCCGTAATCCCGCCGAAGTGCTCTCCATTCACATCCACGAGGTATGGGATTGCCTTCTTGTTGAACTCCTCACAAATGATGTCCAAAAAGGCGCCGATAGCAAGCGAGAACATTTCCGTCTTGTTGTCCGAAAGGGCAAAACTGCCGACCTTCTGATGCCCGAGCAAAACAAAGTCTGCGAGCACTGTCATTGCCATGCGCGTGTCATAGCGGTCAATCGTCGCATTCGTGTCAAAGTTACGCTTTCCGCCCGTACTGAGGAGCTTCAAATCCCACCCTGCAGGAAGCACAATACCCTCCATGCTGTCACGGCGAATATTTTTCACGAGTGTTTCTGCCAGTGTGCGCGTGCGTACAATATCCGGGTCATTGTCCCATATATCTACCCCCTCAGGCGCGACAAGTACGGGAAGTCCCGCGAGATCACGTTCTATACCAATGCCCTCGATCTCTTGAAACCGCTTCTTGAAGAACCACGAGCGATAGGCATTACGCAGAACGCTCCGCCCCTCAGGATTCCCCTTGCGTATCTCCGTACGAAACAGGAGCAGTTTTTCTATTGGAATCGTGATAAACCCGAAATCAGGCGGCGGCATCTGCGTCATCCCATGAAGGTCGTCATTGGTTCCATACTCCCACTGATAAAGAGTATCCTGTGCGCGAATCGGCAGCTTCCGCCACCCGATCAATCCATCGCTATGTTTACTGCCTAGTCGCACATCACGGTTGCGCCCCATGCGACGTTTGTAGACGATCTCATGTGCGCTCCATCCGTAGACAAGGAAAGACAGGATCTCCGAGAGGGTTCCCGTCCACGAGTCCTCCATGTCATAAAGACAAGACTCGACAAATGCAGCGCATTCCTCGTCAATCTCCTCCGCCCCTCCGGGCTGAACCCCCCAGTGTACGTTCCGAATGAGCATCTTGACGGCAAAGAGAATCGCCCCGATGATGTCGTCGTTCTCAGACATCTCCTTGTATGCCCGGATGCCGCGCTGTCCACGCAGCTCAGGCAGGAACTCTTCATAGAACACACCGCCGTATCGCTGTTGCCCTGTGCGCCCGATCTCATCTTTTGCCATCCGTTCTCACCCCTATGTCCAGTAACTTTCTTTCATGAGTGCTCCATCTATCTCAGGGAGCTGTGTGTTGTTCATGCGTGCCACCATGGAAAACGCATCGCTTGCCGCATCCACTTGATCATCATGCAGGGCATCGGGAAACCCCTCCAACTCATCCATGAAAACATCATTCCACCCTCCTTCAAGAAGGAGCACATTCCCCACCTGCCACTGTGCCGCAAACGGTTCTGCACGCCGTATTTTGTCTCCTGAAACAGGCTTGCTCTCGACCGTGAACCCCGCAAGCTCGCGTCGATAACTCTCCGACTGCTCTTTCCCTGCTTGTCCCGGGTCTTGCGGAATGGATACCCTGCGACATCCAAACACGGCTTTATCCGTGACCGCCGTACTCTTTACGAGCTGGCGCACCGCCGATGCGCTGAATGCCATGCGCTTTGCGTCAAGAATGATATACTGCCCATTCCGCATGCGTGCCATGAGACATCCTGCCGTACGGTCGGGGTTTTTGTTCTCCGCCGTGATCTCCGTCGCCGCCAAATCCCATGCGCGGCCAATCGCCACAATCTTATCGGGAATCTCCTTCACGATGCGCGTTTGCTCCCGCTTGAAGTACAGCCCCGCAGCTGGGCGTATTTTCCAGTTACCTTTGAGCAGTCTCTCCTTCTCCACGATAGTAAGCCCGTAGAGATTGGCGAGATACCCCGGGTCAATCCTCAGCAGCTCCTTGTTATCGTGGATAGAGGATGCAATGAACGTGACCGACTTGCATAGCTCAGGACTGAACTCGGACATTCCTGCACATGTCTCAGACAACTCCTCTACCGAATCGCCCCACGTCAAATTCCCTTCGCTGCGGAAGAAGTAGCGAATCTTCCCCGACCGTTCGGGGATGGCATAGCCCGTGTTCGGGTCAATCCACCAACGGATGAAGTCCGCCACCCATGAATCTACATCAGGGTTGCAAGTCGCCCGAACATACGGCTTCACTCCGCAAGTAGAGCGATTACGTGACAACATGTAAAAGAAAACGAACTCACTGAAATGTGTGAGTTCGTCAAAGCCGATGGTACATATCTGAGAGCCTTGCCACTTCGTCACATCACGGTCGCCGTCAATGTGCATGAATGATACTCTCGCTTTGCCATTAAACGACCAATGCGGTTTAGGGCTTGCCTTGAATACTGCCCCCTTGATGTTCCCGTAGATTGCCGCGCTCTCGTCGAGAAGTCCGCCGTCGATGCTGATCTGTGTCGCATTCTTTCGGAAGATCGTCGCCCCGTACCCCGCCTTGTTGATGTGTCGCAGAGGTTCAAGTAGTAGCCCGTACGTTTTCCCACCCCCCGCCGCACCGCCATAGATGGCGATATCCGCAGGTGTCGTCAAAAACATTTCTTGCGGTCCCTTCTGCGGACGTAGGATGATGCCACTCATTTCGCCTCACCCCTTCCGTTGTCCGGTATGTAAATCTCAACCTTCTGTTCTTCCTCATCCACACGTTCCGCAACAGGCACACGGTCTTTGTACTTGTCCGGCATTCGGTTCTTTGCAAGGAATATCTGTGTGGTCGGATTCGGCGGTATCTGTTTCTTTGTTTTCTCTATCCGAACAACCGTCCCTGTCTTTGGGTCAAGAATGGATTTTACCTCTTCCACGTATGTCCGCCCAAGTGCAAGGTCGAACATCGCGTTTTCAAGTTCAAGGTTCGGAAACCCCTTCGATTTTTTAATGGCTTCACCAAATGAAGGGAAACGCCTCTTCCACTCGCTGAGCGTCTGCGGTGTGATGCCGATGTTATGTGCGACCTGAACGTCCATAAGCCCTAACTTATACCACTTACAGACATCCTCCAAGCCTTTCCCTGTTATCCACTCATCATACTTCCCCTTTCCTGCCATGCTTATTCACCTGCCATATAACAATCTGCAAGGACTTCCAAAGCCTGCCACCTTCTTTTCTTTGGAACAAGTCCGTCCTCAACCATTTTCTCGACAGCTTCCTTGATGCGCTCCGCCTTTTCTTTCGGAATGGCACTGCCGCCGAAAATGCTTGTCAGCTGTACCCACTCCTCTGTGTCGTTATAGCCAGAGTCATCAATCTGTTGCAGCGTCGTTTTTGTCATCGCGTGGATTGCCGCACCGACATTCTTTACGTTGGCGAACTCCTGATATTTAGCAAGTGCTTCCATGAACGGCTTGTACGCCTCAACATCGGCAACGCCGACATAATCAGGGGCGAATTTCTGTATTGCCTCCACAAGTGCATTTACATCCTCAATCTGATGTGGAAGGAAGGCAAAGATGATGTTCTTCCAGTCAAACGTGAGAGTTGGACTGAGCAGTTTATCAATTTCACTGTCGGGGACTTCAAGGATCTCTTTCCCTGCATAGGACTCAATCATATCGTCTACATCGTCCATGAGTTTTGCCAATTCCTTCAACATGGACTGATCGTCAAAGCCCGAAATTGCATTGTGCGCAATCTGCTTCGCTACGATGTTGGAGCGGTTCAGACCACTCACGTCAAGGATGACAAAGAAATCCTTCAGCCCTGCGTCCTTGCCTGAACGAATGCGGTGATGCCCCGAGATGATCTCCACGCGTTCACCGTCATGCGTCAATGCGCAGAATGGCAGTGACTCCAACTGGCCGCGCTTCTTGATATTATCCGTAAGCTGTCGCTGCATCTCATTTTTCATTATGCGTGCATTGATGTCCTGCTCACGTATGGAATCTGCCGAAACTCTTGCAATGACAAGGCCACTGCCCATTTCAGCAATCTTCTCATACGCTATTTTTTGCCCATGTTCGCCGTTCTTGCTTTCCGCCATTTTTTCTCCTTTCCCAGCCACTCAGCGTAGGTCTGTTTTATTGTTCTATCCTTCAGCTCAGAAACATACGTAAGGCGGTAGCCCTTCTTCGGGTCTTTGTTGCGGGCAGCGAGTTTCATTACGCCACGCATCTCCTTTGCCTCGGGATACTTTGTCATCTGCACTGTTTTAAGTGTTTTCGCCTTCTCCTTTTCGAGATCGGAGCATATATCCATAACAAACGGCTTGTTCTGCGCAATCATGGTAAGCAGGCGACCAACGCGGTGCGTCCTATGTGGAATTGTCATGCCGTACATCAGGAAAACAGAGTCTGAAACCTGTGTGCCGAACGCCCCCATAATAAGAGCGGACTTATCCATCCCGAAAACACCAGCAATCATCCCATCAACAAAGACGGCAAAGTTCATCGGAGATGACGCCCCGATAAAATTATGCGTCCATAGTTTTCTGTAGTATTGCGCATTTCGCTGTTCTATCTTTCTGACTTCCACACGGGTATGCTCCGAGAACTCATAATCCGTTGGAAGAATGGAGCAGTTCAGCCCCTCTATTTTTGATTCAAGTGGTCTGGCAATATGTTTCCCGTGAGACAGTTCAACGACCTCATCCGGTCTGTTCGTCGTAAGGTACACGTTGATGCCATCCCTCACGCCGTATCTGGCGAACACGGGCGCACCCGCTGTCTCTCCTGGCTTGTTCTCCTCATAGCAAAGGAGCAGGCATTTTGCATCCCTCACCTTATCCATGAGTTCTTGCAATCCTGTCTCAGGGTCGAAGATGCCATATTGCGGTTCTTTCCATGTCATTCGTCCACAGGTGTCATAGTATTTTTCAAATCCTGCCGTGTAGGTCGGAGGGTTCGCAATGACAAGCGCATGGGGATCATCAATCACCTCTTCGAGGTGCTCCCACATATCCAATGCACGATAACTCATGCCATGAAGAATGGATTTTGCTCGGTTAAGCTGTTGTTGCAGCATCGCAATGTGTTCATCCCGCCGTCGCTCCATGTCGATAAGATGCGCGTAGAAATACTCCTTCTCTGCATCCTTTATCATGCTAAGATATTTCCATGCATACAGAGCTATAGCAGGATTCAAAAGTTCTTCATCGGTGAACCCGTCAGCATGCAGCTCCAAAGCCTCTAACGATTGCCCCGTGATTGCATAGCCCATAATCGACGTGAACATCGAGACATCCGACGCCTCAATCTGCTGTGGGGCAAACCCCGTCTGTACGGCAAGATGCGACATAGCAAATGCCCCTGCGCATGGTTCAACGACTTTGTTGTATCCGTTGACACGCGCACTCTCCAACACTGTTTTTATAAACATCTGCTCCGACGGAACGAGAGTCCCCAGAAAGAATGCTCCGGGGTTGCTGAACATTGGCAATGCGCCACCTCCTTTCATTCCATGTAAAAAGCCCCGGTGAATACCGAGGCTGTGATTCGCTTGGTCCGCCGAGCAGGAATTGAACACTGCATCTCCCGTGTAAAGAGCACGGTGCTCTGACATTGAGCTATCGGCGGTTATGAAATTTATAATAAAGAAACCTGCTCAAACTTCGGTGACTTCTTTTCTCCTTTGATCTGGGATGTGTCTTTCAACTCATGTATGATCTCCCCTGTTTTCCTTGCCCACCATTCGGCGAATACAAGGCGGTGACACCACTCATCCTGCTTTCGTACATCCTCGTAGCAACATAACACCACATCTTTCCCCTTGCCAAGATAGCGGCGAATCTGCTCATTGATGATAGGGAATCCGATTTTATCGAGATTCCTGCAATACGGTTCTGTGAATTTCTTTCGGTCGTATTCATTGAATAGCCACCGTGGAGGAGCAATATCAATGATATTCCCCGCTAGCGTGTACTTCAAAGGATACTTCGGCAGATACCGAACAATACCTACGACCGTATATGCGCCGCTTTGTAATTCAGGATTGCTAAAGCGACTCGTCCAAATTTCCCCCATCTCATTCCCCTCCATACAAGCCAACCAGAACCTCTACGCCATCATCGATTTTTTCGTCGATGACGAAGCCCAGCTGCTCGTAAAACTGAGGGTGAACCATGCACTCGTATGCAATCCCCATCTTGTCGCTTTGCTCACGAGTGATTCCAAGACGGAACCCCTTCGCGATTCGCAAAGCCTTTTTGTACTCCCCGGAACGAGTAAGTCGTCGAACCGTATCCGACTTGCGTTCTTTCGCGGAGCACGCCACAGAACAAACCATGCGCTGCACCTCCAAATAACATTACAATATAACAATAACCACATTGTCATTATATTACATGTAACATTATTTGTAAAGTATATAAACTAAATAATCAGCACAGTCTATACCGATTGTAGAAGAACCACTTTACATAAAATAGTTCTTCTACTGAACCAAATAGATGGTAAGATCACGGCGGGCTATATCTCTTCCAAACAGCCCACGCTAATAGTATAGCAGATTTTCCTACAGAAAAAAGGAAGTAAAAAGGAACAAAAACCCGGTTAAAAATACCGTTGAAAAAGTGTTCATGTTATCCACGGCTGTTCGGCAATGCTTTGAAATCATGTTTCTCCATAAACAAAACGCCCCCAAGTGTGCATATCATCCATAGGATGTCAGAGGCCTGGGGGAGAAGTTATTTATAATATAGCGTGAATTTGTTCTTTTGTAAAGCTTTTTGAATAAGTGACTACGCTTCGAGTTGCGCAGGATCTCACCTCTACCCCGAACAACATCAGTGCCACATCCCGCAACACCTTCCCTCCCTTCTCTTGTGCCCACTTCTCCGTATAGTTCAGCTGTTCCGCGACATCTGCCCATGACAGTCCGCGCATATACCGTCCCCGTATCAGCTCCACATCTGCATCATCCAGCGAGTCAATAGATCGATCAATCGCCCGTATTGTGCGCTCTATTTCGTCTCGGCGGGCCCGCATATCAGAGATATGCCCCTCGAGTTTAATGCGACGCAAGGCAGCTGCCTCCGTTGTAGTCAGCTCCCTTGTTCCTCCACAGATACTGTCATCTCCGTACTGGATAGAGGATATGGATTCGTCACGCAAAATCATCTCCTGCGCCTCGATCTCTTCTGTGAGATTCGTGACGGCGACCTTCATCTTTGCATAGTTCTGCAAAAGCCGCTTTGTCTCCCTGATATAGTCGCCGTACTCTCTCACGTTTTTCCTCCTGTCTACGCACCAAAAGAGCGACACATAACCACTTTGGGTTTATCGCCGTTTCTCAGTCTTTACAAACTTAATAATCAACTGTCCAATCGTTACACACATAAATTCCATAACTAGGAACATCCCCAAATCAGCATAGGTTTTCATATACAGAAAAACACTATCGTGTAAAGCAGCATTGTTGCATCCCATAAACCATACGTATCCGATCGCCAACGAGACAACCAGTGCTATGATTTTCAGCAACACGCTTATCACACTCCCCGTTCTATGCTTCTCTCCAGATGTCATCTTGCCCCTCCTCAGTCACTTCCCCAACAACTTTATCTGCAATTCTCTCAACCAACACGTTGATTAGATAGGACTGTGCCCGCCCGTCATAGCTCTCCACAATGTCGTTAATCTCATCCGGCGCAAAATCAACAGGAACATCATCGACAAAGCGTTTCAGCATCTCCTGATTCTCCTTTGGGGAAAATCTCTTGACCTCATGTCTCACAGAGAATCGCCGGATAAGGGCTTCATCAAGTACATCCAAGCGATTGGTCGCGGCGATGAGAATCACATCAGTACTCATGCGGTCGATCGCCTGCATAATCGAAATAACAACCCGCGCCATTTCATCGTCGCATTTTGTTCCACCCCCACGCATCTTTCCGATTGCATCAACCTCATCCATCATAAACACACATGGAAGCCCTTGAAGATCAGAGAAAATTTTGGAGATGTTCTTTGACGTGCCGCCCAAGAGAGAATCCACCGTCGCGGAAAGATTGATGTAAATAAACGGAAGCCCAAACCGATAGGCAAGATAGCGCCCAAATGTTGTTTTCCCCGTGCCGCTCTCTCCATAGAGTAGCGTCGCATTCAGATAACGTATCTGCATCTCGCTCATGCGCTGAGATACGCGGCGCATTTTATGAATATGCTGGAACAACTCCTGTTCCCGTGCAGAGATGTAGTAACGATTTGCGAGGAACCCCGAACAATCCTCCGAAATAATATTTCTGTTGTTTGCCGCAAGCGACATAGTATCCAACAGGTTTTTCTTCTCCAAACGATTGATTGCCTCCTTACAAAAGGCATCATTCTTTGCTGTTTTATCTTCTCGAACAACAAGCAACGCATCATTCCTAATCGCTTCCGTGATATTGTTGCAGTCCATGATGGCGCGAACAAGTCTGCGCTGAAGTGCTGTCAGTCCCACTTTTACTCCCCCTCAAAATGGAATATCATCGTCGGGTACAGGCGTCCCTGCATATGTTCCTCCGTTTGTAGTGCTTGCCCCGCCGCTCTTGCTGTCGCAGAACTCCATGCTCTGGACGACGACCTCCGTCACATAGCGCTTGGTTCCATCATTCGCGTCATAGCTGCGCGTCTGGATGCGCCCCTCGACGGCGATCTTCTTCCCCTTCGTGCAGTACTGGCTGATTACCTCAGCGGTCTTCTCCCACGCTACGCAGGAGATGAAGTCTGCCTGCTGATTCCCGTCCGAGTTTTTGCGTCTGTCAATCGCAAGCGTAAACGAGGCGTAAGCCTTCCCGCTCTGCGTGTACTTTACATTCGGGTCTCGCGTAAGCCGCCCGATTCCTACAAAGTGATTCATTTCTGTTCCTCCTTAAAAAGCAGTTCTGGATTATCCCAGCGATTTCCGACAACTTCCCCTCCCATCCCCCAAATAGAGGTACAAAAGGGAACAACGCCAGCACCTTCCTCAAAACCACCCCATTGGCCGCCACCAAAAGCACAGATCACGTTTCCGTAACCGTACACATGGACAATATCACCCTCAAAAATCCGCTTTCCATTACTATCCATAAGCCCTGTATATTCACAGATGGTATCCGGGTTGATCTGCCACGTGTTATGATTCTCGTCTTGAATTACATCTACGGACGCTTCAGCCATCTCTATATCCACAAACATATACGCGAGCCGCCCATAGTGCCATTTTCCTTCTTTATCCTTGCCGCGAAACAGAATAGCCCTCATTCTCTCTTCTCCCCTCTACCGGCTTCCCAGTCCTCAGATCATACAGACGATCTTTCCCGTTCGGAATCGCGATAGCTGCCTCTACACTGTCAAATCCGGTGTGGTATCCCTCGTCACAGAGATGATAGATGTATGCGTATTTCTTGCTCACGATCTCCACTCCTTCATCACGTTTTTCGCATAGATAGTTGTCATATTTTCCAGTTTTTGGTTGATATTCGATGCTTTCAACCGCGTTTTTGCGGTTGAAGTTGTTGTTCCTCTGGAAATTTCATAAAGCACAACCAAATTGCCTTACCGCGCCGATGCCCAAAGAGTGGCCGCACCGGGAGAAGCTTCAGAACATCCGCCGTGCTGATCTGATCTTCGCTCCACTTGAAAATCAGCACACCGTATGGACACAGGACGCGCATGCACTCCTCGAATCCCCGACGCAGGTCGTCTTTCCATGTGCTTTCGAGCACACCGTACTTGATGCCGAGCCATGAGCTCTTTCCGGCCCTGCACAGGTGCGGCGGGTCGAATACGACAAGACGGAAGCTCTCGTCTGGAAATGGTATCTCTCGGAAGTCCGCGATCAGATCAGGCTTGACCTCGAATCGTCGGCCATCGCACAACGTTTTGGCAAAGCTGCGGTTATCCATGAAAACGGCCGCTGGATGCTCCTTATCGAACCAGAACATCCGAGAGCCGCAACAAGCGTCAAGTATCTGCTTCATTGCTCACCAACTCCGGATTCTCGTAGATGTTACCGACCACCTCAAAATGGCACATAGTTCCTTGGTTCAACTGTGGTGACGGATGTCCACTTTCTATTTGCATAGCCGTAAACCCACATAGGATCGGACTCCATTTGATTTCAAAATCCGTGCCGTATTTTCCGCTTTGATGCCGAATAATATCGCCCTCGTAAATCTCGACGCCGTTCTTGTCCTTCGCGCCGATGTACTGCATAAGACACTCGGTCCTTATAAGCTCAGGCGGACCGCCCACCGCTTCACGAACCAACACAAAAACGCTGCGACTGTGAGTATAGATATTTGCAACACTACGCATGATCTTTTTTGCGCTATCCCACGCCCTGAATTTGATCTCACGCATCTCTAGTCCCTCCTGCTCGTATAAATATCTCGAATCACATTCGCTACGCTGTCCACTGTGAGCCATCCAAAAACCAAAACGGCAGCAATAGCCATGAAATCCCAAAAGTTCAGCATTCCGCACCCTCTTTCTCATAGCTTAATCCGAGCGTATCCACGACCTCCTCGTTCTTCGCAGTGCAAAACGCCATCATCAAGCGCATACTCGCGTTTATGATATGTGGTTCAGTCCTATCCCCCATTCGGTAGAGGTTGATGTGACGCATAGCACGGGAAAGGTGTTCGTCCGATGGGATGGTTCGCCAGGTTTCACCCGGATGTTTCGCTGCGCCCGCAGTCAGACCACGTGCTATTTCATCAAGCCAAGACGGCGAAATGTAGCGGTACTCGTTCTGTTCCTCGTCCTGCGGATACTTCTGCTCTTCCATCTTGCACCTCCTACGCAAAAAGCCGCTGTTCTTCGATCTCAGGGAAAACAAGCATCTGCTCTTTCGCCGCCTTGTAAAAATCCTTGTCCACCTCGAAACCGTAACACGTCCGCCCGAGCTCCGCGCATGCTCTCAGCGTTGTAGCACTCCCCGCCACAGGGTCAATCACCACATCGCCAGGATCGGTGAACACCTCAATCAGACGCTTTAGGAGATTCACGGGCTTCTGCGTCGGGTGCACTTTCGGATAGAGCTTTTTATCGTCCCGCTTCCACTCCATCCAGTTGAGTACCATGTGCCCATCGTTGCGGAATTTTGGCAGCTTGTCACGGTAGAGCACAAGCGCGTGCTCCGTTGCACCAACGATGCGCATATTAGCCTTCAAGACCTGCGCTGACGTGTTCTTGATAAAAAACAACGGATATGAGTTGTTAAACCCGTGTTTCTTCCCGTACGCCGCGACCATCGGCATCTGCTCGAACGAACAAAACACAATCATGGCAGGAGCAGTGTTGCGTTCCTTCGGCTCCTTCTTCAGGAGACGGGCGCAAAAGTGGAAATACTCGGCGATGTTGAAATTATTGTCCGTCCGAAAGAACTGTGCGTTTGCCTTCTTGCTCTCTCCGTTCTTGTTGTCCCCGCCCTCATACCACACGGGGTTAGAGGCGTAGGCGTTGCGCCCGAGATTATACGGGATATCCGCAATCACAAGCTGCGCCTTCGACGGAATCCCATACCGCTTGTAATTCTGGAAATTATCATGATACAGCTCAATCTTCATTTTCTCCTACCTCGCAAAACTTCATAGTAACCTCGCAACGCTGTCGCCCTTAGAAACGACAGGATCAAATATCGATATTTTGCCATTTGAAATATCCGTAACCCGTTGATTTTATTGACTTTATAGGACAGGATCAAAAGAGGGGGTTATGGTGGGAAACGGTCTAAAATCCGCAAAATATCATCGAGCCTCGCAAAACCTCGCGGCTACCTTACAATCACACCCGCAGCATGCCGCGCATCATTGCCGTGTACTTGCCATAGCTCATGCCCGCTGCTTTTGCCGCCTTTGCTTTCTCGTCAATCGTAAGCGGGGCAGTCCGCGCCTCTGACTTTGCCTTCTTTGCCGCCGCCTTGTGTTGTTTTTGCCACAGTACGCGCTCGCACTCGGGGCAATAATACCGATTCTTCGCTGCTTGGATTACTTTCCCGCACATAGAGCACAGCTTTTTTCCTTCCGCCTTGCAGGTCGGGCAATACTTTTCATTTCTGTACCCGTCAAACTCATTGCCACATACGCCACATGACCGCTTCATGCCACCGCCTCCGCTATTCTTTTGATAATATACGTTGCGCACGGCTGCGCCATGCCGTTGCCGAGTGCCTTATAACGCGCCGTGTCGCTGCCACCTTCGGTGTAGCCGTCATCTAGTCCCTGCAAGCGTTCACATTCCGTTGGTGTAAGGCGCCGCACGATGGAATGGGATAGCGCGAGATTTTCACTGCCGCCGCCATAGGCACCGCCCGATGCACGCAGCGTTGCGACTTTTCCCCGTTCGTATTCGCTGTAGGATTTTGTGCCGTAGATATGAGCGACGGGTACTTGATTCCCGCCCGTTCCCATACGCGCGTTGAGTGTCGGGACGATGCCATCTTTGACGGGACGCATGACCTCATCCGCGTGCGTCATATCATAGATTGCGACGTGCATCTCCTTCCCTGCGATCAAGGTAGGGGCGCACTCTCGCGTATATCCAATGTTGCCTGCGGATGGTGCGGCTTTTCCGATGAATCCCGCCGTCTTAATAACAACAGCGCTTGACGTTCGAGTGCAATCCTCAGTTCCTCGGGCAGCTCCTTTCCGCGTTCCTTTGCTCTCCGCAGGATTCCCAGACACGCCTTCGCACTCAAATAGTATTTCTCCGGCACGTCGGTCATGGGCTGCAAAATCCGCGACAAGAAAGATTCTTTTTCTTCGTTGGGGGACTCCCCAATATTGTGCGTCCAATACCCTCCATGCGATTTCAGCTCCGGGGAATTGCACCAATCCAGCGGGAGCCCATTTATTACCTTGAGGCATTGGAATCTCACTTTCTCCGATTTCTTCGAGCACGGCTTGAAAATCCATCCCTCGGTTGGATGAAAAAGCACCTGGGACGTTCTCCCACACAAAGAACCTCGGATACTTCCCTGCGGTACGCTCTCGCATTCGTCGAACAAGGTCAACTGCTGTTCGGAATAAGCCACTGCGTTCACCGTTTAGCCCCTTTCTTTTTCCTGCGATAGATAAGTCTTGACACGGACTGCCCGCGCAGATGATGTCCACAGGCGTGAGTGTGTCGGGGTCAATCTGCGTAATGTCCCCGAGCTGCTTCACATCGGGAAAATGCCGCGCTGTCACCGAGCACGGGAACAGCTCGATTTCGCTCGCCCAGACAGGCGTTACCCCTGCATGACGCGCCGCAAGAAGCCACCCGCCGATTCCGTCAAAGAGACTGCCGAGGGTCATCACCGCACCTCCCGAAAGATAATATTCTTGTCCCTCATCATGTGCAGGAACAGCTTCCTGCGCAGGAGATAATCCCGCGTCCGCATGCCCTTCACCTCGATCACCTCACGCCGGCCATCGTCATACTCGACCAAAAAATCTGCAGTGT
>ERZ772948.259-NODE-259-length-33502-cov-10.557001_pt1 | contig 33502 bp, 27 predicted proteins | sample MGYA00511945_ERZ772948 | MGnify/ENA primary metagenome ERZ772948 (study PRJEB29015, sample SAMEA2737927) | human oral metagenome | biome: human oral; feature: human-associated habitat; material: dental | place: China | collected 2141 ... | reverse complement strand
AGGGATGCATGAAGAGACCAAACTAAGAATGATCGCAATACCACCTAACAAATTTCTATATTTCTTATCTATTTTCATATATTTTAGTAAGTGATTTACCCGTTGGAGGAATTAATTTAAGTTGATAAATATGAGTAAAAGGTTGTACATATCGTTGATTTTTAGTAACTTAGTAGTATTCAAAATGTTAAGTTTAAACCATCGTATGTACAACCTTTATACAAAATTCGTCAAAATACTTGAGATATGCAAGCAATTCTCTGAAAATCTCGTCAATGAATCTGGTAATGTTCCACGTTGTGGTCCTGTTCCCAAGTTTTCGGATTTGGAAGTGGTGGCGCTATCCCTGACGGCAGAGACCGAGAGTATTGATAGTGAGAAGTGGTTGTTCGACTATAAATTGCAAGAATACAAGGACAGCATTCCCAATCTCATATCAAGGAGACAGTTTAATGACCGCAGGAAGAAAACGGCAGTCCTGTGTGAGGAACTGCGCAAGCGGATTGCCATGGAAATGGATGGCGGAGAGGAACAGTTCTTTGTTGACTCCAAGCCAATAGAGGTCTGTAGGATAGCAAGAGGAAAACGTTGTAAGATGGGACGTACCAGTGATTTCTCGCAAGCTCCCAACTTCGGTTTCTGTGCTTCGCAGAATACATACTATTTTGGCTATAAGTTACATGCACTCTGTGGCTTAAGTGGAATTATCCATTCCTACGATCTGTCAAAAGCAGGTGTGGCTGACCTCCATTATTATGAAAGATGTAAAACATACTTATCACGACTGTAGCATCTATGGAGACAAGGGGTATGTTGGAGCTGATGTACAACTTGACTTGTTCGAAACTGCACACATAAGACTGGAGTGTCCGTATCGGCGCAACCAAAAGGACTGGAAACCGACATTCATTCCGTTGGCAAAGGCAAGAAAGAGAATTGAAACGCTATTCTCGCAACTTACAGACCAATTCTTACTTGAGTTCGGGATAAGTTTAGCATGAAAAGAGTTCCAACTGCCTTATTTTTTCCACATACACCGGCAGTGCCTCTGGTTTGTTCTCAAAGAAGCAGTATGCTGTAAGGGCAGAACACAAGTTCATGATAAAGTTGTGTATCGAGCGGTGTCTTGAGTGAACAAGGTTGGCTTTGTTCTTGAGTAGTTCGTTAATGCACTCGATAATGTATCTTTTCCTCAGCATGATCTTGTCCCACATAGGCATCAGTTTGTTCTTCATCTTAGCCTTGAGCCCATGAACGAGTTGGATACCTTGACCGAACAGGCTCTCAAAGAGTTCCTGCTTGATATATCCTCTATCAGCGAAGACCTTCCCAAACAAGACCTTTGCAAACACCGTCCACACCCTGCTATCCCTGTCATCCACATTTGCTCCTGTAAGACAGAACGTTATCACTTCACCAGAATCATTGCATAGCAGGTGCAGCTTGAATCCATGGCACCAGCCCATGGTACCCTTTCCGTCCTTGGCGAGGCCAGCAAAGACTTTGTTGTAATATCGTCGTACATTGTGACATACGGGTATCATTGTGCTGTCAACGAATGTTATACCCGTACACTTGCCGAAGGCATAGAGCTTCATGAACAGCATCATCTTAAAGAACAATCTTGGCATGAGTTCAACGAAGCGGTTATAGGAAACCGCATCGGGAAAATCCTGACGCATCACCCCTTTGACCCAATTCAAATAATACTCCTTGAAATTGCGATATGCGCCGAAATGATAGCATACCAAAATGGTCATAATCTCACTTTCTGAGAGCCTGCCCTTGCGGTTTCGGTAGCGTTTGCCGTCACTGTTATGGGACGGTAGACGCAGGTTTTTCGCTAATTCGGCACTCAAATTCTTATCAAACTCGTCGATTATACAGAAAATTTCAGTAACTTTGTCCTTGGTAATCATCGTTCAAAAATTTGTAATCTATTGATTATCACCTATAAAGATACGAATTTTTGACGAGATTACCAACTTTTACAAGCCTTTTCTTATCCCGAACTCGCGTATACAATGTTTTAAGACCGTATCACTTATTCCCATTTTATCTGATAATTGTAAACTATTTTCACTTACCTCGAAACCAACACATGCTCTTTTAGCTTCTAAAAGACGCCTAATTGACTTGCAAAAGGTGCCCTTTTGAAGTCTAACTAACGCCCTTTTGAAACCCAATTAAGCACCTTTTATTTTGCTACTTTATAACTATTTGATTCTCTGTTGGTTGCAAAGTTGCTTTTTGAGCAGCTTTGTGCTTGATTTAGAAGAAGGTTTAAGCAAAGATATGTAATAATCTTTCAAAGCCTTATCTATATTTTTTCAAGTGTTGAAATAAAAAAGCTTTCCGTGTTGAGGGCTGATAACAAAATAGGCAGATGGCTGTCTTAGATATGTTTTTATTTAATGAGCAACTTCGTTTTTTCCGTTAAAGCTATACGAAAAGTATACACATTTAACAGAAGAACCTTAAAAACGATATCCGAATCCGAGGTTGAGATAGATTGGATAAAGTCCGAAGCTAATCGTCTTGAAATCACTTTCAAAGATGTTATTGAATGCCCATGTAAGGTCAGCATTGACTGTGAAGTGATTGAAAGCACGCCATGTTGCACCTAACTGAGCACCCCACTGAAAGTGACGGAGGTTAGATGAGAAATCATATGACGCTGTATTGCCATCAGCAAAAGTAAGTTTCTCTCCCACAGGAGTACCTTCACGCAGATAACCATCACTCACGTTACCCGTAAATTGACCATCTAACTTGATAGAAGAGTAAAGCCCTGCACGCACCTTCCAGCGATTATTGAAACGATAGTTTGCCATAACAGGAATGGTGAGGAGGGTTGTATTATAGTTTGTCTTTACATAACCCGTCCAGTAACCAGCCACACGACTACCATCATTGAGAATTTCCATGCTATAGTTTTTCACGTTTGCACCAGTTATCATACCCTTTTCTTCAAACTTCAAACCAGTAGAAACACCCCACTTCTGCTCCTTACCGAGCCATTTAGTGACTGTTCCCTCTAACGTTCCATTGAACTTTGGACTATAACTACTTATCTCTCTGATTTCTACAGGCATAGGAAGCGGAGAAGCACCACCAATATTTACGCCAGCTTTTACCTCATATTCCCAACCATTTTGTTCTGCACTGCTTAGTGAAGAAGTGCGGTCTGTTTGTGCAAAGGCTGTCGTTGCGCAGTTCATTGCCATGATTGCAACTGCAATAATATGTTGTCTCATTTGTCTTATTTTATCTTTAATATCTTTGTGTTAACTCTCAAACCATTAAACTCATTACTTGTCAACTCCAAACAACTACTACTCAGAGTATAACTTCAGTTCATCCACATAGAGCGTACTGCCAACAGCACCATTGAAGAAGGCACCATCCTTACTTGAAGACATGATGATAGCAAGACTATACTTACCCTTCTTCAACTTCTCACTGTCTACAGTGCGACCTGCTACAGGCTCAAATGAGATAGAGAAACGTGTCCATTCGTCTGTTTCCTTTGCATTCTTAAGCTGTGCAAGGAGGACAATACGGTCACTGATTAATGAATTGGTACCATCAAGATACTCCACTCCGTCGCCTGTCTCAAAGAGTACTGCGTAAATTGCCAAACTATCCTTACGCCCTTTGATATCCTTCTTATCCTTATCTTGGAACTTCTCTCCAGCCTTATATTTATAGTAGCCAATCAACTCCTTAGGCATCTTGTAGAATGGACGACCAAAGTGAGTTGACTTTGCTGGGTTACCCATATCAATCTGGAAATCACCAGTGAAGAGATTACCTGCTGCTATTGGGGCACCGAACATAGCACCAAGGAAACCCGTGCTAACGGTTGTCAACTTCAGACACTTACCCACATAACCATTTTCTGCTTGACTTGTTGGGTATTCAGTTGCCTTACTATCACCCATAAGGAATGACACACCAGAGTTACCACTACCCCACTCAGCAAGATTTCCATCATCCGTCTTATCAACGAAAGTATGATACTTGCTGGTTGAATCTACTTTGAGCGTCTCGAAATGGAAGTCAGTAGCAACATCATTACTTACAAATGACACTTTATAAGTCTTCTTCCACTGACCGTCTTGTGAGGTCACAGTATAGCTCTGAGGCTGTGTAAAGTCTAATGCCGTACCACTCTCAGGAACAATCTTTGCACCTTCAGTGAGCTTAAACTTTGGAGCCAAATTAGTTAAGTCTTCCCAACCATTGACATAGAAGAGTACTTCATTATTTGTGATAACAGGCTTACGGACCAGTGTTGTACCGTCAACCATAACATCTGTAATATCTGCTTCAGCATTTAATGCTTCCTCCTTAATACAAGAAGAAAGTAAGAGTCCTGCCATCATAGCAAGAATCATTGGTCTAAATAACTTCATTAGATTATGCGATTAATTATTAAAAATAGACGAATTATCACTGCAAAGGTACGTAAAAAAAACTATATAAGAAAGAGATAAAGCTATATGACAAGCAAAGCAAGGAACCCACACATTAAAATTATATGCAGAATAAAGTCTTTTATGTAATTATATCTCAGCATTAAAGATTATTCTCTCAATAAAATAATGTATCTTTGCAAGCAAATATATCACACTGATAAACATAGAAAAACAAATATGGCAAAAGTATTGGTAACAGGTGCTAACAAAGGCATTGGCTATGGTATCTGTAAGTTTTTAGGCAAGAGTGGCTGGCAGGTAATCATTGGTGCGCGTAATAGTGAGCGTGCCGAGGAGGCGATGAAGTCATTGAAAGCTGATGGAGTAGACGTGATTGGATGGCAATACGTCAATCTATCAGATAATGCTTCTTTGGAGCAAACAGCAAAAGAAGTAAAAGAGAAATATCATGACTTGGAACTATTGGTAAACAATGCTGGTATTCCTGGCGATATGGAAGTAGCAAGTTATGAGTCAGAGCTAAAGGATGTAATAGATACCGTACAAGTAAACTATGTCGGAACATTCTGCTTGACAAAGGCACTTACCCCATTACTCTCTGCAAACAAAGGAAGAATTGTGAACATAACCGTACCATCTGAAGTAAGTCCTTATTGGCATCCAATGGCTTACGTAGCCAGCAAAGCAGCACAGAATGCAATGACCAGCATTATGGCTATGGAATTTGAGAAGAACAACATACCTGTTGAAATCTTCAATATCCACCCTGGAGCTACGACAACCGATTTAAATAACCATTATACAGGACCAGGTTCTCACTCGATAGATGTTGTTAGTGAGAAGATTGCAGAGGTTATTAATGATAGGGAAAAGCATCAAGGAGAGTTTGTTGAACTATATTCTATCGTTGACGAAGGACGATAATCTAAAGAAAAGGAACTGTTCATTCTGAATTATCTTCATGAAAAGAAATATTTTTTTTCATGAAAATAAATTCTTCCAGTCATGAAAATAAATCTAAGTCATAATTTTCTTTTAGAAAAGAATACATACCTCTCCTATTTTATTTTTACTTATCTCCTTATTTAATAAGTATATATACGACTCGAATTATGACCTTTTTACATACCTATTTACGGTTAAAAAAGGAACATATAAAGTTTGTTTTGATAGTTTTACATCAAAAGTTTTGAATTACAAAAACTAATTTGTATTTTTACACTCGAAACCTAAACAATCATTGTTTAAACCTATCTTAATTATATATGGCACGAGAAAAACAAATCATCGAGTGTGTCCCTAATTTTAGTGAAGGACGAAACAAAGATGTAATCAAGCAGATTACTGATGAAGTGGAACGCGTTAAAGGCGTTAAATTATTAGATGTTGACCCAGGAGAAGCAACCAATCGTACGGTTGTAACCTTCGTTGGCGAACCATCAGTAGTTGTAGAGGCTGCTTTCCGTTGTGTTAAGAAGGCTGCGCAACTTATTGACATGCGACAGCATCATGGTGCTCACCCTCGTATGGGTGCTACAGATGTTTGTCCGCTTATCCCTGTTGCTGGTATCACCTTAGAGGAATGTGCCGTATTGGCACACAAGTTGGCTGAGCGTATTGCTAATGAACTACAGGTTCCTTGCTATTGCTATGAAGCTGCAGCCAAGACTCCAGAACGTAAGAATCTTGCTATTTGCCGTAAGGGAGAGTATGAAGGACTTCCACAGCGTATGTCAGAAGCAGCAGAGGCACCTGATTATGGTGCACGTGAATGGGATGAGCAGTTAGCACGAACAGGCTGTACAGCAGTCGGTGCACGCGACTTCTTGATAGCAACAAACTTCAACCTCAACACAACCTCTACACGTCGTGCCAATGCAATAGCATTTGATGTAAGAGAAAAAGGTCGTCCAATGCGTGAAGGTGGTTCGCCTGTGGGTAAGCCAATGAAGGACGAAAAGGGCAAAATCATCATGCAACCCGGTACGTTGAAAGCAACAAAGGCTATTGGCTGGTTCATTGATGAATATGGAATAGCACAGGTGTCAATGAATATAACTGACATCAATATCACACCTCTCCACATTGCCTTTGATGAGGTTTGTCGCTGTGCACAGAACCGAGGAATACGCGTGACTGGTACAGAAATAGTAGGTCTTATTCCTAAACGAACACTCCTCGAAGCTGGAACTTATTTCCTAAAGAAGCAGCAACGTTCAACAGGTATTCCAGAAGAAGACATCATCAAGATTGCCATTATGTCAATGGGCTTAGATGACTTGAAGCCATTTAATCCACGTGAAAAGGTGATTGAATATCTGTTGGAAGATGCCGATAAGACTCCAAAACTCATTGATTTGACTGTCAAAGAGTTTGCCAATGAGACTTCACGTGAATCTCCAGCACCTGGAGGTGGTACTATCTCTGCTTATATGGGTGCATTAGGTGCAGCCTTAGGCACGATGGTAGCCAACCTCTCCAGCCATAAGGCAGGATGGGATGCACGCTGGGAAGAGTTCAGCAACTGGGCTGAGAAGGGACAAGCAATACAAGCTGAACTAATGGTACTCGTTGATGAAGATACAGAAGCTTTTAACCGAATCATGTCTGCCTTCGGTCTTCCTAAGGGTACTGACGAGGAAAAGGCAGCACGCTCTGCAGCAATACAAGAAGCAACACTTTTCGCAACAGAAGTTCCATTGCATACAATGAAGGCTTCATACAAAGTATTTGAACTTTGCCGTGCTATGGCAGAAGAAGGCAATCCTAACAGTGTTTCAGATGCTGGCGTTAGTGTATTGGCAGCTCGTGCTGCTGTACTCGGCGCAGGTCTGAATGTGAAGATTAACGCTTCTGGCTTGAAAGACAAAGAAAAAGCAGAACATTTAGTTGCCGAGGCAAACAAGTTGATTGCTCAAGCTAATGAAGCTGAGGCAGAGATAATGAAGACAGTTGAGGCTAAACTATAATGTTTTTCTTTATATTATAAGGGTTATATTCCTTATAAACAAGGAAATAAATAACACTTTAGCTATCCCACAACGAAGTTAATTATATATCAATAAATTGGGCAAGCATACCTTGCTTGCCCGATTAAAATCTCCATAAGATAATAGATATATAATCGTAGCTAAAGCTGTTATATGCTTTAACTATTACACTTTACGCTGAAAACCTTTTTAAATAACTACAACCCAAATAGATCTACTAAGTAACTATGACAAAAGAAGAATTTATAAAAGACATTCGCACAGGCATAGCCGACACGCTACCTGAGCCACAAGCATACGACCCTTCTATCAATCACGCACCAAAGCGTAAGGATATTCTCACACAAGAAGAGAAGAAACTTGCGCTACGTAATGCCTTGCGCTACTTCCCTAAGAAGTTCCATGCAACGTTAGCACCAGAGTTTGCGGAGGAATTACGCCAATATGGTCGTATCTATATGTACCGTTTCCGCCCTACCTATGAGATGTATGCACGCCCTATCGACGAATATCCGCATAATTCAAAACAGGCGGCAGCAATCATGATGATGATTCAGAACAACCTTGACAAGGCTGTTGCACAGCATCCTCATGAACTTATTACATACGGTGGTAATGGTGCCGTCTTCCAGAACTGGGCACAATATCGATTGGTGATGAAGTATTTGAGCGAGATGACAGACGAACAAACATTGGTAATGTATTCTGGTCATCCGCTCGGGCTCTTCCCTTCTCATAAGAATGCTCCTCGTGTAGTGGTAACAAATGGTATGGTTATACCTAACTATTCTAAGCCTGACGATTGGGAACGAGATAATGCCTTAGGTGTGAGTCAGTATGGACAGATGACTGCTGGTTCCTATATGTATATTGGTCCACAAGGTATTGTTCATGGCACAACCATTACCGTTCTGAATGCAGCACGCAAACGATTGAAGGCTGGAGAGACAAGTATCAAAGGTATGCTCTTCGTTACTTCTGGCTTAGGCGGTATGTCTGGTGCTCAACCTAAGGCTGGTAACATAGCTGGGGTAGTAAGTATTACAGCGGAAATCAACCCATTGGCAGCACAGAAACGTTATGACCAAGGTTGGGTTGACGAACTTCATACTTCGCTCGACGAACTAATTCCTGCAGCATTGAAGGCTGTTGAAGAGAAACGAACTGTCTCTATGGCTTATGTTGGTAATGTTGTTGACCTTTGGGAACGCTTAGCAGCAGAAGACATACACGTTGACTTAGGAAGTGATCAGACCTCGCTCCACAATCCATGGGCAGGTGGTTATTACCCTGTAGGTGTGTCATTAGAAGAATCTAAACGTATGATGGCAGAGGAACCAGCGTTGTTTAAGGAGAAAGTTCAGGAGTCTTTACGTCGTCAGGTGGCAGCTATTAACAAGCTGACAGCGAAAGGTATGTACTTCTTCGACTATGGTAATGCTTTCCTTTTAGAGTCAAGTCGTGCGGGAGCGGACATCATGAAGGCTGATGGCAAGTTCCGTTATCCTTCTTATGTACAAGATATTATGGGACCAATGTTCTTCGATTATGGCTTTGGACCATTCCGTTGGGTTTGTTCATCAGGTAATCCAAAGGACTTAGAAACATCCGATCGCATTGCAACAGAGGTATTAGAGGAAATACGCAAGACGGCAACTCCAGATATTATCGGTCAGCTTGACGATAACATTCATTGGATAAAAGAAGCAGGAAAGAACCATTTAGTTGTTGGTTCTCAGGCCCGTATCCTTTATGCTGACTCGGAAGGACGCACCAAGATTGCCTTGGCTTTCAATGAAGCAATACGTAGGGGAGAAATCTCTCGACCTATCGTTTTAGGACGTGATCATCATGATGTGTCGGGAACAGACTCTCCTTTCCGTGAGACATCTAATATATATGATGGCTCACAGTTCTGCGCTGACATGGCTGTACAGAATGTTATCGGCGACTCTTTTCGTGGTGCAACATGGGTATCTATCCACAATGGAGGCGGTGTTGGCTGGGGAGAAGTTATCAATGGTGGCTTCGGAATGGTGATTGATGGTAGCGAAGACTCTGACCGTCACATCTGTCAGATGCTCCTTTGGGATGTCAACAATGGTATTGCACGTCGTAGTTGGGCACGCAATACAGGTTCTATTGATGCCATCCGAAGAGAGATGGAACGCACACCGGGACTGTGTGTTACACTTCCTAACTTCGTTGATGATGATGTTATAAACACTGCTTTTTAATCATTTAAATCTATTATACTAATCCTTAGAAACTATGAACAAAATTCATCAAATTAGTGCCGAGCATCTGTCTATTGAACAGATTGGCGAGATTATCAAGAACGGCACAAAGCTTGAACTTTCTGAAGATGCACGTCAACGAATTATTCGTTGTAGAGAGTATCTCGATAATAAGATTAAAGAATCAGAAACTCCTATCTATGGTGTGACAACAGGCTTCGGCTCTCTCTGTAAGATATCTATCGACAAGGATAGTCTTTCACAACTGCAGAAAAACCTCGTGATGTCTCATGCTTGTGGTGTGGGAGACCGCGTTCCTAATGAGATTGTAAAGATAATGTTGCTGCTCAAGATTCAGTCGCTCAGTTACGGCTACTCAGCCTGCCAGCTGAAGACCGTCGAGCGGCTGATAGACTTCTTCAATAACGATATCTATCCGATTGTATATATGCAAGGTTCGTTAGGTGCATCGGGTGACCTCGTTCCTTTAGCTCACCTCTCTCTACCACTTATCGGTATGGGTGAGGTTGAATACAAAGGCGAAATCTTCTCTGGTGCTGACATCCTTAAAAAGATGAAATGGGAGGTTATCGAACTTGTTTCTAAAGAAGGACTTGCCCTACTCAATGGAACTCAGAATATGAATGCCTTCGCTGTATGGGCACTCTTACAAAGTGAACGTTTGAGCGAGTGGGCTGATGTTATCGGTACAATGTCTCTTGAGGCTTACGATGGACGTATTGAACCATTCACACATGCTGTACACGCTGTGCGTCCTCACAAAGGACAGATTGACACTGCAGCACGTATAAGAGAACTATTAGAAGGCAGTGAGCTTATCAAACAGCCTAAGGTCAACGTACAAGACCCTTATTCTTTCCGTTGTATGCCACAAGTACATGGAGCTTCAAAGGATACGATTGCTTATGTTAAGTCTGTTGTAGATATTGAAGTGAATGCTGCAACTGATAACCCAACCGTTTGTCCTGATGAAGACCTTGTTATCTCAGCAGGAAACTTCCACGGAGAACCAATTGCACAGCCAATGGACTTCCTTGCTATTGCTCTATGCGAACTAAGCAATATCTCTGAACGTCGTATCTATAAGCTCGTTTCTGGAACACGTAACCTACCAAGTTTCCTTGTGGCTAAGCCCGGTGTAAACAGTGGTTTTATGATTCCACAATACACAGCAGCATCTATTGTCAGCCAGAGTAAGACTTATTGTACGCCTGCATCTGTCGACAGTATTCCATCTTCACAAGGTCAGGAAGACCATGTTAGTATGGGTGCTAATGCGGCAACAAAGCTCTATCAGGTTGTATTGAATACGGAACGTGTACTTGCTATCGAACTCTTTAATGCTGCGCAAGCACTTGAGTTCCGTCGTCCGCTGAAGTCTTCTCCAACGATTGAAGCTATCCACAAGGCTTATCGTGAGAACGTTCCTTTCATTGACACAGACGAGTTTATGGCTCCGTACATCGCTAAGTCGGTTGAATTCCTACGTAAATAAATAAGGTAAAAGGGGTTACGTCAAGATAAAATATCATCTTGATGTAGCCCCTTTCCTTTTGAATATCTTATATTATCATACTTTCATTGAATAGAGAAAAAGCTTGATATGAAAAGACTAATAGTTAAAAACATCGGCTTACTTGCTGGTACAGGGCATGAGGGAAAGCTATGTCTTAAAGGTAAAGAAATGACAGAACTAAACACACTGTCAGATGCTTACCTTATTATAGAGGACGGACATTTTGCTGATTACGGTAAGATGAGCGATTGCCCACCAACTTCTGGAAACGAGGAGATTGTAGATGCAGAAGGAGGAACTATTCTCCCTTCATGGTGCGACTCCCATACTCACATTGTCTATGCAAGTAGTCGAGAGCAAGAGTTTGTTGACAAGATTCGTGGACTCAGCTATGCAGAAATTGCTAAACGTGGTGGTGGTATCCTTAACTCGGCTGACCGCCTTCATGAATTAAGTGAAGATGAACTTTATCAACAAGCTATGAAGCGTGTTGATGAGATTATTAGGAAAGGAACAGGTTGTGTAGAGATAAAAAGTGGTTATGGACTTAACACGGAAGATGAACTAAAGATGCTTCGTGTTATCCGTCGTATCAAAGAGACGACACGGCTGAAAGTCGTTGCAACATTCCTTGGTGCACATGCCGTTTCACGTGAATATAAAGGTAGACAAGATGCCTATGTTGATTTGATTATCAACAAAATGATACCCGCTGTGGGTGATGAGAAATTAGCTGAGTTCATCGATGTGTTCTGCGACACTGGATTCTTTACGCCAGAAGAAACTGCACGGATTCTAAAAGCTGGTACAGCATATGGTATGCGACCCAAGATTCATGCTGATGAGTTAGAATCATCAGGTGGTGTAGAGGTTGGTGTAGAATATAACGCTCTATCAGTTGATCACTTAGAGAGTATGACTGAAGAAGAAATTGAGATTCTAAAGAATAGCGAAACAATGCCGACTGCACTTCCAGGAACCTCCTTCTTCCTTAACCTACCTTTTGCTTTAGGACGAAAGATGATAGATCGAGGATTGCCACTTGCCCTTGCAAGCGATTATAACCCGGGCTCTACTCCATCAGGAGATATGAAGTTTATCGTTTCTCTTGGCTGTATCAAGATGCGCCTAATGCCAGCAGAAGCAATCAACGCCGCAACCTTGAATGGAGCATGTGCAATGGGATTGAGTAAAGAATATGGTTCTATTACACGTGGGAAGGTAGCTAACTTCTTTATTACAGATACAATCCCTTCTATAGAATTTATCCCATACGCTTATACAACCCCTATCGTAAAACGAGTTTTCCTACAAGGAGAAGAGTATGTATAGGTAGATTTAATGACACATCATAATAAGTTGAAACTACATTAGTAACATATTGCAAGGTAATCAAGCCTCAACGACACATCTATTGAAAAGGGGAACAAGTCATTATGACAGTTCTTGCGAAATATGGAGTGATAAAGTAGACCCTTAGATAATAAGGTACACAGAGAGCAAAGAAGACTAATAGCTATACACGGAAATACCTATGGTATAAAGAGCAACAGAGATGTTCCACACAGGTTTCTGATATCTTTATCATCTATTTTTCCAATAAGAACTGCAGCTATGGTCCTTTGATTCCTCCCTCGTCGGTGTCACTGTGAGCTACGTATCTTTAAATAAAGCCCTCGTTACCTTCGTGCATCTGTGTGATATTTAAAGTCGCAAGGCAATGAAATATATTGACAAACCGACTGAAGAAAAGGTAGGGAAATGGCTTAAAAGCGAGTTATTTTAGTGCCTGTATAAGTTACTTGTTATCAAATAGTTGCAGAGGGAGCTTTTAAAAGGTGCTTAACAAGGGTCCAAAAGGGCGTTAGTTAGACCTCAAAAGGGCATCTTTTGCAAGCCAATTAGGCGTTTATAGCAAGCCGTTTAGTGGTCTTTACAAAATCGATATGTGAAAAAAACGAACATTATTACCTTTATTTAGTAAGACAAGAATGACTTATTTATGTGGGAATGCTTACCGTATTGTAACACTTTTGAATCTATCACAAATAAAAAAGTCCATAAACTCTTGAAGAGTCTATGGACTTATGTTTTGATAGCGAGCGAGGGTTATGCCTCTGCTGGTGCCTCCTCTGCAGGAGCCTCAGAAGTAGTATCCTCAGCAGCCTGTGCTGCCTCAGCCTCAGCCTGTGCTGCAACGGCAGCAGCCTTCTTGTCTGCAACCTTCTTAGCAATAGCCTCGTTAACCTTCTTCTCAGCCTCGAGGTTCTGAGCAGCAGCAGCCTTCTTCGCGTCGGTTACCTTCTTCTCAACAGCCTCTGTAGCTGCAACCTTAGCCTGCTTCCAAGCATCAAACTTCTGCTGGCATGCAGCCTCGTCGAATGCGCCCTTCTTAACACCACCACGGAGGTGCTTCATCATGTAAACGCCCTCACCCTTAAGGATGTTACGAGCAGTGTCTGTTGGCTGAGCACCTGTCTCAACCCAGTAAAGAGCACGATCAAAATTCAAATCTACTGTGGCTGGATTGGTGTTAGGGTTATAAGTACCAATCTTCTCAGTAAACTTACCATCACGTGGTGCACGAGCGTCAGCGATTACGATGCTGTAGAAAGCATAGTTCTTACGACCACCGCGCTGCAATCTGATTTTTGTTGCCATAATTCTTTAATAAATATTTTAAAGGTTTGAATTTAATACTGTCATCTCGTGACAGCGACTGCAAAATTACTTCTTTTTTTTCTAACAGCCAAATAATCTGATGATTATATTAATACTACAACTATTATTTTTCGTCCCGCTACGGCTTTTCCCATAAAAGCATTTCACGATATGATAGCTTTCAATACTAAATTATCTTACTGTTATATGGAAACAACCCTGATGTTTCTCATGCTTAATAAAGCATCGCCCTTGTGAGCGTAAGTCGTTAAGCACTTCACTTAAAACCCATTTAAGAGTATCATTTGTCACAGGACGAGTAACTGAAGCATATTTATTGTAAGCAATATCAAAGGTTGTACCATACAGGTGGCAGCTATTCTCTGTTGCATTATGATTATACCGACGAAGTTTCTCAACATCTTCCTTTGTTCTCAATACGCTTGAAACTAAAAGTTTATTGATAGGCACTCCCTTTGTCTGCAAGCTATCCATAAAGTTACGGGCAATATCTTGAAGTAAGATAGCAGCACGTGGCACAAGGTATGGTATGCTACTATTCAACTTCTTCATATTATAATATGGATTACTACCAACATATACCAATTCGCTCTTACGCTTCTCAGCATCAGCACGATCAGCAACAGGCTTCACACCATATCGCAACGCAGCATCAAGCTGTTGTGGCTGCGAGTCAGGAAAGCTCTCTTCATAATCTCTTACACCAACGATTCTGTTTTTCTTCTGTGACCCATCTGATGTAAAGAAGTGAGACATCTTAACATTACTTGGAGTTGATTGAGCTTTAATCTTAGCTGAATCAACTTTTTCCATGACATGCGTGCTATCACTATCAACTTTGGATAATGCTTTCATCCTATCATGAGCGATAGACGGAAACAATAACCTTATGAGGGCTAAAAGAAAAGTTATAGCAATGAAGCCCAATAAAAAACGATTCTTTGTTATCTTCTTTTTTTGTTTCATTGATACAAAGGTAATAAGTTTTTGCTGATTGCGAATTATGAATTAAGAATAATTTGTAAGTATCATTATTTTATAGTAACTTTGCGAACAAATATAAAGTAGAAAAAATTGATAGAGAAGCATATAGTTCTTGAAGATATAGACCCAGTAGTCTTCTATGGGGTTGGCAATGGTCACCTCCAAATGATAAAATCACTCTTCCCTAAGTTGAGAATTGTTGCAAGAGACAATGTTATTCGCATCTTAGGTGATGAGGAAGAGATGGTAAAGATTGAAGAAGACATTGAAACCATGCGTAAGCATGTGGAGCGGTATAACACCATTACAGAAGAGGACATCCTTGATATCGTGAAAGGTCGTAAGACCAAAGCTGATGCGGTAAAGGACGTCCTTGTTTATTCTGTATCGGGCAGACCTATTAAAGGTCGTTCGGAACATCAGCAGCAACTGATTGATGCCTTCGAGAAAAACGATATGATATTTGCAGTTGGACCAGCGGGAACGGGTAAGACCTATCTCAGTATTGCCTTGGCTGTTAAGGCACTCAAAGAGAAAGCTGCAAAGAAGATTATCTTATCACGCCCAGCCGTTGAAGCTGGTGAGAAACTTGGCTTCCTTCCAGGTGACATGAAGGATAAGATTGACCCCTATCTGCAACCACTTTATGATGCTTTAGAGGACATGATTCCAGCTGTAAAGCTACAGGATATGATGGATAAACATATCATTCAGATTGCTCCATTGGCATTCATGCGAGGACGAACACTGAGTGATGCTGTAGTGATCCTTGACGAAGCACAGAATACAACACCAGCACAAATACGTATGTTCTTAACACGTATGGGTTGGAATACAAAGATGGTTATCACGGGTGACTTGACTCAGATTGACCTCCCACATGCAGAGAAGAGTGGATTAAAGGAAGCACTTTCGATTCTAAATGGTGTGGATGGTATCTCGGTCGTCAATCTTGATAAAAAAGACATTGTAAGACACAAATTAGTTACGCGTATCGTGAACGCATACGAAGCACACGATAAGGCTAACAAGAGATAGGACTCTATAAACATAAAAACAATGAAAGCATTAACAAAAACTGAATTCCATTTCGATGGACAGAAGAGTGTGTATCACGGCAAAGTACGTGATGTGTATGACATCAACGACGATCTTATCGTCATGGTAGCTACCGACCGAATCTCAGCATTCGATGTCGTACTGCCTAAAGGAATACCGTTCAAAGGACAGGTTTTGAACCAGATTGCTGCCAAGTTCCTTGACCTGACAACAGACATCTGTCCTAACTGGAAGTTGGCTACTCCTGACCCAATGGTAACTGTTGGTCTGAAGTGTGAAGGCTTTCGTGTTGAAATGATTATCCGTTCAATCCTTACAGGTTCTGCATGGCGTGCCTACAAGGACGGATGTCGCGAGATTTGTGGCGTAAAACTCCCTGATGGTATGCGTGAGAACGAGCGTTTCCCAGAGCCAATCGTAACTCCAACTACTAAGGCTGACGAAGGTCACGACATGAACATCTCTAAGGAAGAAATTATTGAGCAGGGTATTGTTTCTGCAGAAGACTATGCAATCATCGAAGACTGGACACGCAAACTCTTTGCACGTGGTCAGGAGATTGCTGCTAAGCAGGGTTTGATTCTCGTTGATACAAAATATGAATTCGGCAAGCGTGATGGTCAGTGCTACCTCATTGATGAGATTCACACACCAGACTCAAGCCGCTACTTCTACGCAGAAGGTTACGAGGAGAAACTTGAGAAAGGTGAACCTCAGAAGCAGCTTTCTAAGGAATTCCTTCGTCAGTGGCTTATCGAGCACAACTTTATGAATGAGCCTGGACAGACAATGCCTGAGATTACAGATGAATATGCAGAGACTGTTAGCGACCGTTACATCGAACTTTACGAGCATATCACAGGCGAAAAGTTTGACAAGGCTGTTGAAGATGGCGATATTGCTGCACGCATTGAGAAGAATGTAAAGCAGTACTTAGCTTCAAGAAAGTAAAAAGATAAATATAAATTCATAATTCTAAGTTCTTAATTTTGATTAGAACTATTCATAGATTAATCTCTAATATGCCCCTATAGCATATCAAAGAATAGTAATCATAATTATGAATTTAGAATTATGAATTATGAATTAAAAGAATTATGTACGAGCAGGAAAAGATTAAGCCCTATGATGGCGATGGCGAGAAAGGAAAACTAATAGAAGAGATGTTTGATAACATCGCACCCACTTATGACACCCTAAATCATCGTCTTTCTGGAAATATTGATAAGGGGTGGCGTAAGAAAGCTATTCGTCAGTTGCAGCCTTTCCGTCCAAAGCAGATGCTTGACATTGCTACAGGTACTGGCGACTTTGCCATTCTTGCAGCTAAAGAGCTGAAGCCAGAACATCTTATCGGTGCAGATATTTCTGAAGGTATGATGGCTATCGGTCGTGAGAAGGTAAAAGTTGCAGGACTAAGTGATGTCATTTCTTTCCAGAAGGAAGACTGTCTTAACCTTTCTTTTCCCGACAATACGTTTGATGCTGTGACAGCTGCATTCGGTATTCGTAACTTCCAGAACCTTGATAAGGGACTTGCTGAGATCTGCCGTGTACTGAAGAAGGGTGGACACCTGAGCATTGTAGAGCTGACAACACCTGTTAAGTTCCCAATGAAACAACTTTTCCGCATCTATTCTAACACATTCTTGCTGAACTATGCTAAGTTTATCTCAAAAGATAAAAGTGCATACGAATACCTTAACAAGACTGTTGAGGCTTTCCCACAAGGCGAAAAGATGATGGAGATATTCCAAAAAGCAGGCTTTGCGAAAAGCTCTTTCCACCGATTGACATTCGGTATCTGTACAATGTATTTTGCAGAGAAATAGGATTCTTCTGAGATATTGACTTACAAAACCTAATATGACAGAGAGAAATTATTAGACACATTATCATAATAGTTTTGATTTCATTTTCCTGTCACATTTAACACTTCAAGTTAAACAAGTGTGATACAGAGCATTAAGCAACCGATTTGAATGACAGAAGTGACAGGAAAGTTCGTTTGTAAGTAGAATATCGTTCGATGTAACGAATGGATAAAATAATTTATAGAACAAGGTAAAGATATGGACAAGTACGGACTAATTGGCTACCCATTAGGGCATTCTTTCTCTATTGGCTATTTCAATGAGAAATTCGAGAACGAACACATCAATGCCCAATATATCAACTTTGAAATTCCATCTATAGAGGATTTTAAAGAGGTAATTGATGCTAATCCTCAATTACGTGGACTGAATGTGACCATTCCTTATAAGGAGCAGGTAATTCCTTATCTTGATAGTCTTAGTCCAGAAGCTAAAGCTATTGGTGCTGTAAATGTTATTCGTGTCACCCACAAAGGCAATAAAACTATACTTAAAGGCTTCAATAGCGATGTGATTGGCTTCACACGTAGTATTGAACCTTTACTTGAACGCCACCATAAGAAGGCACTTATCCTCGGAACTGGGGGTGCATCAAAGGCTATCAACTATGGGCTAAAGTCACTCGGACTGGAAACGAAGTTCGTATCACGTACAAAACGAGCTGAAGTTTTAACCTACGAAGAAATAACTCCTGAGATTATTCGTGAGTATAATGTGATTGTTAATTGTACTCCACTCGGCATGTATCCCAATACGGAGGTATGCCCATCGCTTCCATACGAGGCTATGGACAGTCACACACTACTCTACGACCTACTATATAACCCTGATGAAACCTTATTTATGACAAAAGGGCGTGAGCGTGGAGCTATTGTAAAGAATGGTCTTGAAATGCTTCTTCTACAGGCTTTCGCAAGCTGGGAGTTTTGGGAAGGAGAAGAACAGAAATAAAACTGATTCATCCGAAATATGGAGTGATAAACTAAAGGCCTTACATAATAAGATAAAACTTATCACTCTAAATTACTGAAGACCCATAAAACTTTCTGAAAGGAGATGAGGAATAAGGAGGAAAGATTAACTTAATCTTTCCTCCTTATTTTATATAGGGAAAACACATCGTCATCTCCCCTACTCATTTGAAAAGAGATTGGTATAAGAGCATTTGTCCTAATTTTTCACTCTCTATTTTTAAGAACATACTCTTTTAGCTTCTAAAAGACGCCCAATAAGCTTGCAAAAGATGCCCTTTTGAGGTCTTACTAACGCCCTTTTGAAGTCCAATTAAGCACCTTTTACTTTCACGTTTTACAAATATCTGATTCTCTGCAGGTTACAAACGTATCAAACAGAGGTGATTTTTGACCATTCAAAGGGGAAATTAACCACTTAATGTCAATATTTTTCACAACAGAAACATAATCCTTGCCTATTTACTTACAGATAGATGTTAGAAGTCTTATTCCTACACTACACCCACTTCGTAACCTTAGTTGTAGGCAACTTTAATAGACTTCCCATTGGACAGACAAAGCGACAATAAGGACGTGGTACAAAGAATGATAGCAAGATAAACACAACAGCTATCAGAATAATTACCCAAGCTGCTGATTTGAATATAAAAGCTACAAACAATTCATAATCCATCCACTGTGACCAAACACCTGCAAGCATCAAGATCATCAACACCCAAAACAATAGTTTACGGAAATGTTCAAGATATTGTACAGTCTGTTTGCTCATCTTCAACTTATTATGATTTGTCATTCCCGCCAACTCTTGTACAGAGCCTAACGGACAAACATGCGTACAGTAGTAATTCTTCTTACCAAAAAGGGGATAAATGAAGGCTGTTATCAACATAATGATAGGAATCAATGATATCCATATATTCATACCACCAGACATGAAACCAACAAGAACAGACCATGAGATGAATGTTCCTCCCCATAAGCCTAAAACCACAAAGTTCAATAAGAGCTGGAAGACACGATAACGCTTGTTCTTAACAAACAAAGGAATAATAGCTGCCATAAGAACAACAATAAAACCAATTATCGTCTTTGCTCGTAAGTCCAGTCTATCAAAGAATGAAGTCTCTTTCACATTCTTAGCCGCATACTGTAAACCAGCCTTCATATTTCCAATAATAGCATTTGAAGAGTATGTGGCTCCAGTTACGCCATCAACCTTCATAGCCAACGCCTGTTCGGTCGTTTTACCATTCCAACGATTTAACAATTCACTGGCTTCTTGGAAGAATTCGGGGGTCTCAGAATTATGTAATGCCTTTACCTGCTGAACTTTTCCTTTCTTAAGATAAATCTCTAAAGGAACTGCGCCTCCAAAGCCCTTTACATCCTTTGCTAAATAAGTGGTATTGATAACAACCCTACCATCATCTAATGTACGAAGGGTATCTATCTTGGTTTTTGTTTCCTTATTATCATTACTAAACACACGATTACCCAATAGTTTTCCATCACGTTGTACTGCCGCAACTGCCAAAACCAATATGCAGGCTAATAACAAAAATAATTGTTGAAGTTTCTTCATTAAACTGATACATCTTTTTATTCTGGGAAATGCAAAAATACAAATAAATATCGAAATCAACCTAATGTGAGATACAGATAATTGAACTTTTTTACACTTTAACTTTATTAACATCAAAATATTATATTTTATTTTGCCTCTTCACGGCTTTTTCCTATATTTGCAATCAGACTTTTCAAATAGGTCTACCTAAGCATATAATTAAAAGCTACCAAACGAAGAACCAAACTTATAAACCTAAACAATATGACAAACAAAAGAACATGTCTATACGACAAACACGTAGCATTAGGCGCACTTATCACTCCTTTTGCAGGCTTTGACATGCCCATCCAATATACAGGAATTATTGATGAGCATAACGCAGTAAGAGAACAATGCGGAGTTTTTGATGTGTCTCACATGGGAGAGGTTATAGTATCAGGTCCCGAAGCAGACAAGTTTATTAACCATATCTTTACAAATGACGTAAACGGACTTGCTGCGGGTAAGGTGCTTTATGGTATGATTTGCTACCCTGATGGTGGAGTTGTAGATGACACATGTATTTGTAAACTTGACGACCACTTGTACCTCATGACAATCAATGCTTCCAACATTGATAAGGACGTAGCATGGATTGAACAGAACGCAGAAGGTTTCGATGTTATTATTGAGAACAAGAGCGAAGCTTATGGTCAGTTAGCAATTCAAGGTCCAAAGGCTGAAAGCATGTTAGAAGATGTGCTCGGTCTTGCTTGCAAAGAATTGAAGTTCTATGAGGTTAAGCGCCTTCAGCAAGATGGTACTGAGGTTATCGTTTCTCGTACAGGATACACTGGAGAAGACGGTTTTGAAGTTTATGGCACACCAGAATATATCGTAAAGATATGGGATAAACTGATTGAAGCTGGCGTAAAACCTTGTGGATTAGGCTGCCGAGACACCTTGCGTTTTGAGGTAGGCATGCCACTCTATGGTAATGAACTTTCTGATAAGATAACCCCAGTCATGGCTGGTTTATCAATGTTTGTAAAGTTTGATAAAGAAGAGTTTATCGGAAAGGAAGCCCTTTTGAAACAAAAGACAGAAGGTGTCAGCCAGCGTCTCCGTGGTATTGAGTTAGACGATAATGCTATTCCTCGTCATGGATACAAGGTTCTGAAAGATGGTGTTGAAGTCGGTGAAGTCACCACAGGCTACCACCTTATCTCTGTTGATAAGAGTTGTGCTGTCGCATTGGTAGACGCTTCCGTTCAGATGGGTGATAGACTTGAGATCCAAATCCGCAAGAAGACTTTCCCAGGCACTGTTGTTAAGAAGAAATTCTATGAGAATCACTATAAGAAATAAAATCTATAAAGCTAATAAACAATAAAAAAAATATTATGGCAAAAGTAATTGAAGGACTCTATTATTCAGAGTCACATGAATTCGTGAAAGTAGTTGGCAGTATTGGCTATATTGGTATTACCGATTATGCACAGCACGCTTTAGGTAACATCGTATATGTTGATATGCCAGATGTAGACGATGACATTGAAGTAGACGAAGATTTCGGTGCTATCGAGAGTGTTAAGGCTGCTTCAGACCTCAAGTCTCCAGTCTCTGGTAAGGTTATCGAAGTTAATGAGGCTTTGGAAGATGAACCAGATTTGCTCAATAAAGATGCATACGAAAACTGGATTATAAAAGTTGAACTTACAGATACTGCAGAGCTGAAGAATCTTATGGATGCTAAAGCTTACGAAGAATTCTGTGCAGAATAAAGTTCTACGGAATAAATATATGGGCGTTTATAAGTGCAAATAGGTGATGATAGAAAAGCCTATCATCGCTTATAAACGCTTATTTATATTTATATCAGTCTACTACTAACCTATTCAATCCTACACAAATGATTCATAAGTTTTTACCTCACACAGGTGAGGATATACAACAGATGCTTGACCGTATTGGCATAAAGAAGCTTGAAGACCTATATGCTGAAGTACCTGAGAGCATCCGTTTCAAGGGAGATTATGATATTCCTGAGACGATGAGCGAGTTAGAAATACGCGCTTTCTTTGAGAAACTTGGACAAAAGAATGACAAGCTTACTTGCTTCGCAGGTGGAGGTGTATATGACCACTATGCGCCAAGTGTTATTCAGAATCTTCTCAGTCGTTCGGAGTTTCTTACATCATATACCCCCTATCAAGCTGAAATATCACAAGGAACACTCCATTATATCTTTGAGTTCCAAAGTATGATGGCTGAACTTACTGATATGGATATTGCCAACGCTTCTATGTATGAAGGCACTACAGCAACTGCTGAAGCTATGATGGTGGCTTTTGATAATGCAAAGAAGGCTGACACTGTATTATATTCTGAGACTTTATGCAAGAATGTCATTGGCGTATTAAAGACTTACGCACATTTCCATGGCATTAAGCTCAAGGCTATCAAGGCGGTTGATGGAGAGACTTCACACGAAGACTTAAAGAACCAATTGCAGGCAGGTGGTGTGGCTGGAGTTATCGTACAACAGCCTAATCGACATGGTATTATTGAAGACTTCACAGGCTTTGCTGATACTTGTCATGAAGAAAAGGCACTGTTCATTATTAACAGTGTTGCAGCTGACCTTGCTTTATTAAAGACACCAGGAGAATGGGGTGCAGACATTGCTATAGGCGATATTCAGAGTCTTGGACTTCCAATGGCATTTGGTGGACCATACGCTGGCTACATGTGTTCAACTGAAAAGCTAATGCGAAAACTCCCAGGTCGTATCGTTGGTAAGACATGCGATAGCCGTGGACAGCGTGTATTCGCACTGACACTACAAGCACGTGAACAGCATATCCGTCGTCAGAAGGCAACTTCAAACATCTGTTCTAACCAGAGTTTGATGGCACTTTATGCTACAATCTACATGAGTATGATGGGAAAAGAGGGTATAAAAGAGGCTGCTCAGATGGGCTATGATGGTGCACATTACCTTTGCGAGCAACTCCTTAGTACAGGTAAAGTTAAACTTGTTCACAACAAGCCTTTCTTTAATGAGTTCCTTATTCAGATAAAGGAACGCGACACCTTCTTCGACAAGGCTATCAAACAGGGTATTCTCCCAGGTATCAAGGTTGATGATGACAAACTCCTTATTGCCGTTACAGAGAAACGTACAAAAGAGGAGATTGATACACTCGTCGGATTATTATAGTCACACAAAGTTTTTCTAAATCTACGCAACAATGAATAATAAACTATATGGCAATCTGATATTTGAGTTGTCACATCCAGGAAGACGTGCTTATAGCCTCCCTGAGAATCGTTTTGGCCATCATCCTTTACCCGTCTTCTGCAAACGAGAGAAAGATGCAGAGCTACCAGAATGTGACGAATTGACGGTTGTACGTCATTATACTAATCATAGTGAAAATAACTTTGGCGTTGATAACGGTTTCTATCCCTTAGGTTCTTGTACGATGAAGTACAATCCTGTCATCAACGAAGAGATAGCTTCAATGCCATGCTTTACAGCCCTTCACCCTCACCAACCTATTGAAACAGTCCAAGGTGCACTGGAGGTTGAATACAATATTCAACGTGCTCTTGCTTCTATTACGGGTATGGCAGAAGTCACACTTAACCCATACGCTGGTGCGCATGGCGAGTTAACAGGTCTGATGCTCATAGCATCTTACCATCAACAGCGTGGTGACACAAAGCGAACAAAGGTTATCGTACCTGACTCTGCTCATGGCACTAACCCTGCCTCTGCTGCTGTTTGCGGTTTCGAGATTGTAGAAGTAAAGAGTACAGCTGAGGGACTTGTTGATGTCAACGATTTAAAACCGCTCTTGGGTGATGACATTGCAGGTATGATGATGACCAATCCTAACACCTTAGGTCTCTTTGAGAAAGATATTCCAGAGATTGCTAAGCTCATACATGACTGTGGCGGTCTGCTGTACTATGATGGTGCCAACCTCAATCCACTATTAGGTGCAGCACGTCCTGGAGACATGGGATTCGATGTTATTCACCTCAATCTACACAAGACATTCTCTACACCACATGGTGGAGGTGGTCCTGGTGCTGGTCCTGTCGGTGTCGGTGAGAAACTAATTCCATTCCTACCAAAGCCACATGTAAAGAAGACGAAGGATGGTTTTGTTATTGACAATCCAGATACGACAGGAGAGTTCTCATCTGATAATATTCGTATTAGTGGTTACTTAGGCAATTTCCTCGTTATTCTTCGTGCCTACACTTATATTCTCACACTTGGCAAGAAGCATCTCAAGGAGGTTGGACCATTTGCAACTCTAAATGCAAACTATATCAAGAAATGTCTAAAGGATGATTACGAGCTTCCTATTGACACACTTTGTAAACACGAGTTTGTATTCGATGGCTTGAAAGATAAGAGTACCGGTGTAACAACAATGGATGTTGCCAAACGCCTACTCGATTATGGCTATCATGCTCCAACAATATATTTCCCACTTCTGTTCCATGAGGCTATGATGATTGAACCAACAGAAACAGAAAGTAAGGACACTATTGATGGATTTATAGAGGTGATGCATACCATTGCTAAAGAGGCTCTTGAGAACCCAGAGCTTGTTAAGGGAGCACCATACAACACACCTATTGGACGTGTAGATGATGTTCTTGCAGCTAAGCATCCAATCCTTACTTATCGTCAGCTTGTCAACGACGTAGAGGAGAATGTATAGCGTATCTCCACAGTAACTCTATTAGAGATTGAATATGAAAAAGACAAATCTATTAATAATCGGTTCGGGACCTGGTGGTTACCGAACCGCTTCCTATGCTGCTCAGAATGGTTTGGAAGTGACAATCATTGAGAAAGCACAGCCTGGTGGAACCTGTCTGAATGCTGGTTGTATTCCTACGAAATGCCTTGCACATGATGCTGAACTACGCCTTACGACTTCTTCTCTTTACGAAACGACTCTCCCACTCGATTTTGCGAAGGTAATGGAGAGGAAAGAAGGAGTTATCAATCAACTTAGAGAGGGCGTAAGCACTTTACTTAGTCAGCCTGGTATAGACTTTATTATAGGTGAGGCTCGTTTCGTTTCTGACCATGTTGTTGAAGTAAATGGCGAACAAATAGAGGCTGAGCATATCATCATTGCGACTGGTTCACGTTCAAAGATGCCACCTTTCATGAGTGAAGAAGACTTCTTGAGCCAGTCTGAAACAGCACAAAACATTGTCACATCCACGGAATTACTTTCCATTGAGAAAGTTCCTAACCGCCTCACAATCATTGGGGCAGGAGTTATCGGAATGGAATTTGCTTCAGCTTTCTCAGCTTTCGGTAGTGAAGTGACAGTTATTGAATTTATGAAGGAATGCCTCCCTCCTATTGACAGCGATATAGCTAAACGCTTAAGGAAGACATTAGAGAAAAGAGGTGTGACCTTCTACATGCAGAGTGCAGTAAAACAAATCCTATCACCTGCAGAGAGTGGACAGAAGTATACAACCGTTGTATTCGACAAAAAGGGTAAAGAAGATAGAATTGATACCGACCTTGTATTGATTGCTACTGGTCGTCAAGCTAACTTCGACAATATCGGTATTGAATCGACTGGCATAGAAGTAAACGCAAAGGGTATTGTTGTCAATGACAATATGGAAACAAATGTGAAGGGTGTATATGCTATCGGTGACGTCAATGCACGCCAAATGTTAGCGCATGCAGCAACCTTCCAAGGCTTCCGTGCTGTCAATCATATTCTTGGAAAGGATGATAACATCCGACTTAATATCGTGCCATCTGCAATCTTTACATATCCAGAAGCAGCCTGCGTGGGTAAGACTGAAGACCAGTGTAAAGCTGAGGAAATCAAGTACTCTACTCGAAAAGGTTTCTATCGTGCCAATGGTAAGGCTTTAAGCATGGAAGAAACTGAAGGTATGATAAAGGTGCTTATAGCTGAAGATGGCTCTATATTAGGTGCACACTGCTATGGTGCTCACTCTGCCGACCTTATTCAAGAAGTTGCAGCTTTGATGAATTATGATGCTAAACTGGATAAGATACGAGACATCATTCATATCCATCCAACATTAAGTGAAATTCTACAAGATGCACTCCTCTAAAAAATAGGGATATTAGTATCATTCTCTAAAATGACAATAATGAGCCTTTCTTCCCTCATTTTATCAACGTGTCAATACTTAGCACGTATGGTGCGGAAGCTTAGCACATGTAGTGTTGATGCTTAGCACCAATTGTGCGGAGGGATTCACGCCTTCTAATATATGGTCAAGACAAGAGCAAATTGTTGTCAAAAGAAGGTTACAAAACCAATAAACGATAAAAGTTATACACAAAAGAACATTACCATTTCTGCTCCTTTCAACACAAAGAACAAAGGGATTTACCTCTAAAAGTAAATACTTTTAAGTATAAAATGTTTGGAGGATAAAAATCTTTATGCTAACTTTGCACGCAGAAAGGATACAGATTTAGTCGTATCGATTCGATCGGGATAGTCATCAAATAAATTAGAAAACCCGAGATGACTTCTTTTGTTAATGGCGGGCCACATAAATCGCATTTCAGCGACTAAGCCGCAAGGTCAGTGGATTACAAAGACGAGGAGCTCTCTTATCATTGATACTCGGACTTTTCATCACATCGTCGATACGACTTTTCTAATTCCCATTTCTTTAAAGAAGAGGGATTGAGGTGGGGTTTCCAAGTGATTCCCCACCTTTTTCAATTATTCAAGCGTATAGTAATTATGTAAAACTTAACCCCATATAAGTAGCCTGTGAAGTTATAAAAGATTATCTATCAATACTTATACCATCATTTAGGCTTTCTTAAAGGGGATAATAAAAGAAATTTAGCAATGTTCTCAGGAATTGTAGAAGAGATGGCAATCCTTAGAAGGATTGAACATGAACAGGAGAATATCCATTTCACTTTTCAATGTTCATTTACAAAGGAATTGAAGATAGACCAAAGTATTGCACACAATGGAGTGTGCCTTACAGTCGTTCGCTTCCAAGATGATACCTATACGGTGACAGCCATGAAGGAAACTCTTGAACGCTCGAACTTAGGCTTACTCAAAGTGGGAGATCGTGTGAATATAGAACGTTCAATGATTATGAACGGTAGATTAGATGGACACATCGTACAAGGTCACGTTGATCAAACAGCTAAGTGTGTTAATATGGAAGATGCAGATGGTAGTACCTATTTCACCTTCGAATATCCGTGCAACCGAGAGATGGCACAACGTGGCTATTTCACTGTTGATAAAGGGTCAGTTACGGTCAATGGTGTCTCACTGACTGTTTGCAAACCAACAGATAACAGCTTTAAGGTAGCCATCATTCCTTACACACGAGAGAATACCAATTTTGCTGACATTCATATTGGCACTATTGTAAACCTCGAGTTTGACATTCTTGGCAAATATATAGCACGCTTAAACAGCTTTACAAGATAGATATTGTAAATATTTATTGTCATAGCATCTAACAACCCTAAACAACGTAGGAAATAGAGTAAAAAAAGCTATTTCAGTGTTGTTTAGGGTTATTTTATTATAAAAATAAGTTAATTGAAAACCTTTTGTATATACATAACAATAGGTTAATGTAAAAAAAACTCACATATTCAATCAATACATTTTATTTTACAAAAAGTTTTATTACCTTTGTTTGCAGATATAGTTGTAAAGACAAATAAAAGTAATAAATGAGGAAACAAACAGACATATTTAAGAGCTTTTGGAACCAAATTATCATTTGGCTTCCGCTTTTCCTCATACCCATTTTGTACGCTCCGCAAGGACATACATCATGGCAAAACGACTTGTCGATATATATCATTCCCCTTTCAATGATGGCAGTTGCATATACCAATTATTTTGTACTTGCCCCCATGTTATTAAAGGGACGGAAGAAAGAGTTTTGGGTAATCAATACACTGCTCATCCTTTTCTTATCTATTGTACAGCACGAATGGTTATACTACATCTCAGGTGACCAAAACCTGATGACTTATCCATACCAAATCTTTGTAGAAAACAAAGAGGACAAGTACGTATACCCACACATCTTTTTTATTATACGCAATGTCTTTAACCTAAGTATCTGTGCTGGTGTTGCTACATCGATACTAATGGCACAGCGTTGGTCAAAGGCTGAAAAGGAAAAGCGTGAGGCAGAAACAGCAATGACAAAAGCCGAGTTGGTAAACTTACGTCAGCAAGTCAACCCACACTTTTTGCTCAACACAATGAATAATATCTACGCGCTGACAGCTTTCGATACAGAAAAGGCGCAGAAGGCAATTATCGACCTTTCAAAGATGTTACGACATATTCTCTATGACAACCAGCAGCCTTACGTCTGCCTGAAGGAAGAAGTAGAGTTCTTACAAAACTATGTCGACTTGATGATGATACGCATACCAGAGAATGTTGAAATCAAACGTGAGTGTAACATTCCATCTAATTGTAATATCCATGTTGCGCCAATGATATTTATCTCATTGTTAGAGAATGCCTTTAAACATGGTATTAATCCAGAGCAAAAGAACTTTATTCACATAAAGTTAGATGCAAATAATGAGCAAATAATATTCTCCATACAAAACAGTAATAACCCAAAGGGAGAGGCAGAAAGGAACGGTTACGGCATAGGTCTCAAACAAGTAGAGCGCCGTCTTGAGCTTGCTTACCCTGGTAAGTACAAATGGGAGAAGGGATTTGATCGTAATAGAAATACATATTCATCTAAAATTATCATTTATGACACTAAACTGTATAATCATTGACGACGAACCTTTAGCAGCAGACTTGCTTGCGAGTTATGCTAAGAAAACACTCTTTTTGAACTTAATTGGTGTTTTTAATAGTGCTGTAGAAGGCGTAAAAGCCATCCGTGAGAATAGGGTTGACCTCATATTCTTAGATATACAGATGCCTGAACTTAGTGGACTGGAGTTTGCAAAGATTCTACCAAAGGAAACTAAGATTATTTTCACAACTGCATTCAGCCAATATGCTATCGATGGTTACAAGGCAAATGCAATTGATTATCTTATGAAGCCAATTAGCTATGATGACTTCTTAGCTGGTGCAAACAGGGCTTTAGACTGGTTCCAAAGTATCCGTCAGACGGAGAATGCGTCGAACGACCGCTTTATCTTTGTGAAGAGCGAGTACAAACTGGTTAAAATCATGTTTGATGACATCCTCTATATTGAAGGATTGAAGGACTATGTTAAGATTTATCTTGCTAACGATCATAAGCCAATCATGAGTCTAATGAACATGAAGAAGATTGAGGAGTCACTTCCTAAACCTGAATTCATGCGCATTCATCGTTCCTACATCGTACACATGAAGAAGATTGATGGCATTGATCGTTTCCGCGTTGTAATCGGAGATTCTATCCTTCCAATCTCAGATAGTTATAAGACAGCTCTTCAAGATTATCTTGATGGACATACATTATAAGCTTGAAAAGATAAAACAAACAAAATAATAAAGACACTAACTTCTATCTCCTTCGAAAGAAGAAAATAGAAGTTAGTGTCTTTTTTATGCTTTAAACCCATAGATAACTCTATGGGTAAGAGAAGTCAAAAAGACGAAATGGATAGTGAAACTTATCCATTTCAAGACTCATACATATATGTTTCTACCACGCAAACATCAGAACAACGCTACTTACTCGTAGTCAATCCACTGCGTTTCGTGCGCTTAAATGAGCGGTAATCATCAAGTTCAATCTCAACATCTGGCTCTACTAATTCGCCAACTCTTGGCAACTGGAACTTCATATACTTGATATTCAATCCACGTTCAATCCATTGATTCTCATAATAAGTATGAATACCAAGAATCTCACGTGTCTTCTCATCCATCTGATTTTCAGCTACCCTACCCTCGCTTAACTCATTACCATAGAGGTCTTCCGTACGGAACAGAACTGGCAATTTGTTCACATTAACCATGTAGGTAGTATATGTAAAGAGGAAGTTAGAATCCGTCTTAAGATGAACAATACCACCATCTATCAAAAAACGACGATAACGATTCATGAAGAAGGTAGAAGTCAGACGCTTATGCACGTTCTTCATCTGAGGATCAGAAAAGGTAAGCCATATCTCTTGCACCTCATCTTCGCTAAAGAAACGGTCGATAATCTCAATGCTGGTACGCAAGAAAGCTACATTATCCAACCCCTCTTCCAAAGCTTGTTTAGCACCTGTATAGATACGAGCACCCTTGATATCAACGCCAATAAAGTTGATATTGGGGTAAACACGTGCCAAACCAACAGTATATTCGCCCTTACCACATCCCAACTCAAGTACAATCGGGTTATCGTTATGGAAATACTGTTCACGCCAATGCCCTCTCTTTTCAAACGGAACTTCACTGATAACGCCATAAGGATATTGGAAAACGTTCTTAAACGTTTCCATCTCTGCAAATTTCTTTAACTTACCTTTACTCATGAGTGCAAAGGTACAATAAAAATAAGGAACGAGCCGTAAGGAGCAGTATTTAATTTATTTAGACTGACTGCATAGCTATAAATTCACTTGATTACAAGATATTTTTGTATCTTTGTACTCTAAAAGTGATTCATCATGGCAATAAAAGCTGCATTCTTCGACATAGATGGTACGTTAGTATCCTTTAAGACGCACCAGATTCCAGCATCTACTATAAAGGCTATTGAGCAGGCAAAAGAACAAGGCGTGAAGATTTTCATCTCCACAGGACGCCCTGTAGCCATCATTAATAACATTGATGCCATCCGACATCTTATTGATGGATATATCACCTTTAATGGTGCACGTTCCTTTGTTGGCGAAGAAGATATCACTTTGATGCCTATTCCCGAAACCGAGGTATGCGCAATGATTGAGGATGCTAACCGTCGCGACTATGCCGTTTTGGTATGTGGTCGAGATGTTGTTGCACTTCATAATCATAAACCTATCTTTGACGAAATCTTCGTCCAAGCCTTGGGTGTTAACAACGTCGATATCAATAAACCTGTAGAGCCACTGCTTAGCCAACCCGTTCTGCAGCTAACACCTTTCTTCAGTGAAGAAGATGAGAAGGCTATTTCCTCATCAATGCCACACTGTGTATCAGCACGTTGGCATCCAAGTTTCACCGATATTACTGTACAAGGAGCTGACAAAGGGAACGCATTGAAGCAGATGTCAAAGCATCTCGGTATCGGTTTGGAAGAATGTATTGCCTTCGGTGATGGTGGCAATGACATGACGATTCTCCAAACAGCCGGTATCGGTGTCGCAATGGGAAATGCCTATGAAGGAGTAAAGGCTGTAGCTGACTATGTCACAACAAGTGTAGATGAGGACGGTATACGTAATGCCTTCATTCATTTCGGAATTATAAACAATTAAAGATTAAGGGTTATGGCTTCTGAATCTTGATTCATAAGCATATATAACTATACATTAGGAATTAAAGAAAACAATGTCAAACAAGATAGAACGTTCTTCACAAGAAAAACGTACTGCCTTTGTGGTAGTCTTCGCTTTCTGTGTTATGCTTGCTGAAATTGTTGTGGGACTATCTTCCCACTCAATGGCACTCTTTGCAGATGGCGTTCACATGGGTTCACACGTATTGGTTATCGGACTCAACTGGGCTGCCTACGTGTTAGTACGCTACCTACAAAACAAGGGTGCAACCCATTACGATACAGAAAAGATACTAAACTTAGCTGCTTTCACAAGTGGTATATTCCTGATTCTCACAGCTATCTTTATTATCGTAGAAGCAGTAGAACGATTATCTTCACATGGAGAAATCCACAACTATGAATTGGCATTAACAACAGCAGGAATAGGTTTGGTAGCAAACACTATTAGTGCTTCAATCCTTCATGGACATCATGGTACAGCAGACTACAATAGCCATGCAGCCTACCTCCATGTCCTTTCAGATGCTCTAACAGAGATTGGAGCAATCATCGGAATACTCTGTGCCATGTTTTGGAACATTACTTGGATTGACTCAGCAGTAGCCGTTGTCAGCGCATTGGTTGTTCTCCGTTGGGCAAAACGATTATTATGGGATACTGGCAGATCGCTAACAATGTTATAGTACTGTCTGTCAATGCATATTTCTTTCTAAAGTTCAGAGTCAATCATAGCCGATTAATTCTATCTCATCAGCTTAAAATAAGTCTGATGAGTGCATATTAGAAGGAAAGAAAAAACATTACAAAACCCACAAATCAACATACTATTTTACACGTAAAAACAGCTTCACATCACACCTTTATAATCATTTGACACTCAAAACATTACAAGACAGCCTTTTAAAAGGTGCTTAGTTAGCCTTCCAAAGGGCGTTAATAAGCCTTCAAAAGGGCACCTTTTGCAAGCCAAAAGGGCGTTAATTGCAAGCTATTTGGTGGTCTTTATAAATTGGCTATGTGAATTTATTTTACATTACTAACTATTGTCGTACTATAATAAAGGGCAAAGTTATACTTTCCTCAACTATTAACCCAAATCGGTCATTAGAGCACAATATGTATAATTCTTATTACGATGGTATTGTTTCCTAACATCTTTTATTTTCTTATCGGTATCTTGTCCGCCTTTGTAACTTGACTTAGCCCGCTACACCTGCGTTACAAAGCCAAACAATCTGCTCGATAATAAAACAAAATATGTTGAGCCTCTAATGACCGATTTGAGATAAATCAATCTATCAAAAGGGTAGAAACAAAAGAGGGACATAAATTCCCTTCTATCCATAGTTGCATAAAATGCCGGATAAAAGAGGATTTATATCCCCGATATTCTAATAACCTGAACTCGGGATAAGAAATGTCTGTAAAAAGTTGGTAATCTCATTATATTTTTGTAACTTTATAGTTGAAAATCAATCAATTACAACAAACATAACGATGATTACCAAGGACAAAATTACTGAAATTTTCTGTATTGCAGATGACTTTTGCAAAGAATTTGAGTTAGAAACTGATAAAATAGGTCTCTCAGAAAGGAATAAAGGATGTCATCGCCATCGCAGGTGGCGTATGAGTAAGTCTGAAATCATAACGATATTAATTTGCTTCCACTTTAATTCCTATCGTAATTTTC
>ERZ772948.258-NODE-258-length-33525-cov-4.499880_pt1 | contig 33525 bp, 29 predicted proteins | sample MGYA00511945_ERZ772948 | MGnify/ENA primary metagenome ERZ772948 (study PRJEB29015, sample SAMEA2737927) | human oral metagenome | biome: human oral; feature: human-associated habitat; material: dental | place: China | collected 2141 ... | reverse complement strand
ACGAGAGGACAGCGCAGATGCGTGAAGATGGGTGGCTGAATTTATCAGTGGTTCCTTGGGAAACGCTGGCTTTATTCGCACTTTTTCCGTTTGTTTTCTACAAATCTACTTCAAGGAGGTTTTCTATGCGAAAGTTTGGTATCATCATCGCGCTCCTGTGCCTCGTAGCGGCTGTCGTCTTCATCTTCCTGCCGCGTGCGCAGGAAGCGCCGCAGCCCAAGGAGTTGACGGCGAAGGACAGCATGGGGCGCGAAGTCACCATGCCCGCCCACCCGAAGCGCGTCGTCATATTAAACGCTTCGAACCTCGATCTCTTCGTCGCGGCGGGCGGCGCAGACTTCGTCGTCGGCAAGCCGACCTCGCAGGCGTTGTCGGAGACGGTCAAGGAAAAGACGGCGCAGGCCGAGGAAGTCGGCATCATCCACCAGCCCGACATCGAGAAGATCCTCTCCCTGCAGCCCGATCTCGTCATCGGCACGAACGTGCCCTTTCACACTGATCTCGAAGAGACGCTCGGCAATGCGGGCATTCCCATTTACATTCAGGCACTCGACGATGTGCCCTCGCTCTTCGATGCGCTGACCTTCTACGGCAAGCTCACGGGCGATGAGAAGGCGGCCGCAAAAGAGGTGCAGACGATCAAGGACAAACTCGCGGCAGTTGAAAAACGTGCCGCAGGGCGTACGCCGCCGAAGAGCCTGCTCGTCTTTGGCTCGCCTGAGAGCTTCAACATGGGCACGAAGAAATGCTTCACGGGCGGACTCATCGAGCTTCTCGGCGGCGGCAACATCGCTGACCGCGCCGAGGGCGACGGCGGCTATTTGCCGCTTTCCATGGAGTTCGTCGCTCGCGAAAACCCCTCGATCATCTTCGCCATCGTGCACGGCCCGACGGAAACGCTTGAGCCGAAGATGCGCCGCGACCTGCAGGAGAGCGAAGCGTGGGCGGACGTCGACGCCGTGAAGAACGGACGCGTCTATGTCCTGCCTTACGAACTCTTCGCCATCAATCCCGGCGTGCGTGCGGCGGATGCACTTGAGGTACTCGCCGACATCATGTATCCAGAGGCGAAATAAAGAAGGTTTTTCCAGGCTTGCCAAGGAAGCGATGTTGATTCGCCCCCTTGCGGCCTTTGCATCCATATATCTCATAGGAATACAAGGATAAGGAGATGGAGTAATGCTGAAAAAGATTACGAAGAAGAAGAGCCTGCTGCTGACGGCAGCCATCCTCGCTGCCATGAGCGTTCCCGTGCAGGCGGCGGAGAAGAAGCAGGAGGAGGCGGCACACATCAAGACGGATGAAGTCGTCGTCACGGCATCGAGGACGAAGCAGGAGGTCAGGGAATCGCCAAGTTCGATCGAGGTCATTACGCGCGAAGACATTGACAAGATGGGCGCGGAAACGCTCGCACAGGCCTTGCAGCTTGCGCTTGGCATCGATACGCAGGAAAACGCTATGGTCGGAAACCGCTCCTCTTTGCGCGGCATGAACACGAACCAGACGCTGATCCTCGTCGACGGGCGGCGCGTGCGCACGGAGAACACGAGTGAGACGATGAACTTCTACGAACTCAAGCGCATTAATATGGACGACGTCGAGCGCATCGAGATCGTGCGCGGTGCAGCAAGCTCGCTCTACGGCTCGGAAGCCCTCGGCGGTGTCATCAACGTCATCAAGAAGCATCCGGGCAAGATGCAGACCGCCGTCACGCTCGACTGGACGAGCCGCCAGAGCGATGAAGGCATCCGCTTTGACTCCGGAAAGCTTGGCAAGTGGGCGCTGTCCGGCAGTTTCAAGCACATGGACGTGCGCGAGCAGGGAACCGATGCCGGAAGCAACATGTATGGCAAGAAAAACTTTTTCAACCTCGATGGACGCATGGAGATGACGAAGGACAAATGGCTCGACGTTTTCTTTGATTACTTGACGGAAGACCTCTACATGAAGGATTCGCTCACGCAGGGGACGGATTACGATCACAAGCGTTTCTCCACAGGCGTCAAGTATTCGGGACGCGATAAGCGCGGCGATTATGAGATGCAGGTCTACTATACATACTTTGACAAGCATCAGCGCACGCGCCAGAGGACAAACCATAATCTCAGCAGCTTCGACGACATGAAGTTCAATTCTCTGATCTTTGACGGCAGACGCTCCATTCAGGTCGCCAAAGATCACCTGCTGACGTTCGGCGGTGAGTACCGCAAAGAAGACTATGAGAGCACACGTATCAAGGGCGCAAATACGAGAACGCTCGAAGGCGTTACAAACCAGCTCGGAGACAGCTCGATGGACTATGCGGCTTTCTATCTGCAGGATGAATGGCTCGCTTCGCCGCGTTGGCTGATCATCCCTTCGCTTCGCTGGGACTACAACAGCGAATTCGGCAACGAACTCACGGGCAAGCTCGGTACGACGTACAAGATCACGAAGGATGTGCGATTCAAGGCGAACGTAGGCACGGCATACCGCGCCCCGACGGCGAGTGAGCTGTACTTCTCGTGGCATCATACGCCGAATGCCAAGATGGACGTCCAAATCAACGGCAATCCCGACCTCAAGCCCGAGAAGGCACTGAACTTTGATTTGGGATTCGAGATGGAAAAGGGCAAAACCTTCGGCAAGATCACCTACTTCCACAATAAGGTTGACGATCTGATCAATATCGACACCGTCATGTCCCGTTTGCCCGGCTTCCCGCCTCGCATGCTTGCGACTGGAACCTATAGGAACATCGACAGTGCGACGATGCAGGGGGTAGAGCTTGAAGCGCGTCAGGCTCTTGGCGGCGGCTTCTCCGTGCGCGGACTCTACACCTATCTCGATGCGCGTGATGACAAGACAGGCGACCGGCTCCCGGGACGTCCCTATCACAAGGCGAGCCTGCAGCTCAGCTACGAAGATCAGAAGCATGGTTGGAACGCGACGCTTTGGAACGATTGGACAGCGGGCTACCGTTACGCGGAAACGGTTGGAAGCGGCAGGATGGCAAGGACGATTTCCAAGGACGCTTCCCTGAGTATCCTGAACTTCGTCGTCAGCAAGAAGATCAACGATCATTTCAGCGCCTACCTCGGTGTTGACAACATCTTCGACAAAGAGAGCGATGCTCTCGCTTACGACGGCAGAATCTGGCGCGGCGGCGTGAATATGACGTTCTGATACGGCAAAGTGAAAAGTCCCTAAGCTTGCAGCTTGGGGGCTTTTTGCATATCAGTTTGCCGTTCATCGTCTTTGCCGCCCAGCGTATGATATACCTGCTGCTTATATAAAAGTCGCCGTTTGCCGCCTTGCATACAGCACGAGTGCCTGCGGCGGACAAGCCGTATATTGACGCTGCCCCATAAGAAAACGTATAATGGAGAAAACAATTCAGCAAACGATGGAGAGGAGGAATCCAATGAAGGTGCCAAAGGATGCACAGCTGGCGATCGCGATCGGCTTTGCGGCGTTTTTCCTCTTTGTGGGCTTGGGAGTCTACGGCATATATTATTTCTTCACGGGCGGCTGCGATGAAAACAGCGAGCCTTATTCCGCCTATGAGGTGCGCGAAAAAATCGAGGCGGAGTACGATTTTCCCGTCGAGCTTGAATATCTGGGCGAGACGGTCACGCAGGAGAAGCCGTGGAAAAGGGTCGACTATGCCTTCCGTGACAAGGAGCGCGACTTCACGTTCACCGCGCATGCGAAGGTCGCGCCCATCAATGCGTCGATTCCCTTCATCATCCTGCCGGGCGGACGTTCCTACTATACCGACTATCCCGCGCGCTACCTCGACCGGCTCAACGACAAGGTGCAGGAGTGCGCGAAAAAGCGCGGTCTGCGCTTCATCACGCCCGAGGAGAAGGCGGCGCATCTCGGCTATCACGGTGGTGTCGATACCGTTTTTCTGACGGATGAAAAGCAGCTCGCGGATGCGGCGGAGCTATTTCTCGAAATCGCGCAGATTTATGACGTAGCACGTTTTGGCGAACATAGCGTCGGACGCGACATCGCTTTTTGCTATCTACCGCCGGGCGAGACGGATCTCAAGAAGACGCAGCTCGTCTGCATGCTGTATCTGCGCAGCAAGCGGGACATCTATGACGCGAACGGCATCTCGGAGTACATCATCGCAAACAGCACGAGCGAGGCAGAGCCTTTTCTGCTCCGCTTGAAGGGCGGCTGGCAGGACAAGACCTGGCGGGCGAAAAAGAAGGCCGCGGACGGCATCGGCATGGGCGGGAGCAGTCCGGGTGATTCAGGCGCTCTCGGCTCGCCCGATGACCGAACACCTTGGGACGACTGGGGCGATTGGGATGATTGGAGCGACTGGGATGGCTGGGATGATTGGGGCGATGCGGACAGCGATCGCCCGGAATTCCTCACGCCGCCCATCTCTCCCTCGCGCCGAGAGCCGAGCTGGATCTGATTCGAGGTCAGAGGCGTGCAGCTTCTGTCTCTGACCGCCTGCACCGTGCAGGAATTTTGCAGCATTGAAGATGGGGAGGTACGAATATGCAGGAGTTTTCTTTTCATTGTCCGACAGAAATCGTATTTGGCCGCGGCGTCGAGGAGCGCACGGCGGAGCTTCTTCGAAAGTACGGCGCACATCGCGTCTTTATCGTTTACGGCGGCGGCAGTGTCATCAAGAGCGGGCTGCTCGCGCGCGTCGAGCGCGTCATCACGGCGGCGGGCCTTGCCTTCTCCGTCCGAGGCGGCGTGCGGCCGAATCCGCGCCTTTCGTTTGCGCGTGAGGCCGTGCGCGAAGCGATTGACTTCGAGGCGGATTTCCTTCTCGCCGTCGGCGGCGGCAGCGTCATCGACACGGCGAAGGCCATCGCGCATGGCACGACGAATCCTGAAACCGATATCTGGGATTTCTGGTCGGGTAAGAAAGAGCTCAAAAAGAGCCTGCCTGTCGGCGTCATCTTGACGCTTCCTGCGGCGGGCAGCGAGACGAGCGATTCCTCCGTGCTGACGAACGAGGAGACGGGCGAGAAAGCGGGACTGCCGTCGCCGTTCAATCGCCCCGCCTTCGCCATTTTGAACCCCGAGCTGGCCTTTTCCCTGTCCTCGCCGCAGCTTGCGGCGGGCATCGCCGACATCGTCATGCACACGCTTGAGCGCTACATGACACATACGGAAGGCAACGAATTCACCGATCTCCTCGCCGAAGCGCTCCTGCAGAATGTCGCGAAGTATGCGCCCATCGTCCTCGCACATCACAAAAACTACGAGGCGATGAGCGAGATCATGTGGTGCGGCACGATCTCGCACTGCGGACTCACGGGACTCGGCCGCGACAAAGATTTCTCCGTGCACAAGCTCGGTCATGTGCTGTCGGCACGCTACGACACGAATCACGGCGAGTCCCTGACGGCGCTCTGGGGCGCGTGGGCGCGTGCCGTCTACGAAGATCGCCCCGAGCGCTTCGCGCGCTTTGCCGAGAAGGTCTGGGGCGTCGATGCTGGCTCTGCCGAAGAGCGGGCGCGTGCGGGCATCCGCAAGACGGAGGAGTTCTTCCGCTCGCTGAAGCTGCCGACCTCGCTCGGAGAACTTCCGACGGGCATCTTGACGCACGGCGCCTTGGAAGCGCTCGCCGACAATGTAACGGCGCACGGCACGAAGACAGTCGGCACATTCCACCCCGTCGACCGTGCGTTCGCTTTGAAGATCTACACGGCGGCGAACCATTGAGCCTGCAGCCGAATATTTTCCCGCTGGGAAAATACACGATGCTTATGAAGCGGCTCATACGAAAATAGTTTATCTTTTGTTTATCTGTTTGTTATCGTCCTTTTAGCGCAGCATGGTATACTGAACGTGTTGAAGCAGGAAAGCAAGCAAATGCAATGAGAGGAGAAGATAAAAATGAAGAAATGGCAGATGGCAGCTCCCGTGGCGGGTGTTCTGAGCTTCGGCGCGCTCGCCGCGCTCGGCGTGGGAATCTTCCAAGGACAGACGACGCTTCACGCACCTGCACTGCGGACTGCCGCAGTCGCAGCTCCCGCCGCGAAGGGAAGCGATTCGCCGTTCCTTTCCGTCGCTGAGGCGGCGACAGCCGACTTCGTGGGCTACGACACGATTAAGGTTCAGGCGATTGCCGAATCGGGACTCAATGAGGGCGATCTCACGAACTACGAGATCAAATTCGACGGACGCGGCTACATGCCGACCTACCGCGTGGAGCTTGAAACGAACGCGGGCGGCATGGACATTGATTTCGACGCCAAGACGGGCGAGATCATCGATGTGCGGGAAAAGTCGTGGAAGCACACGCGTACGAAGCTCGTCATCAGCGACTATGATGTGATTGAAGACGTAGAGGCGATGGGAATCGCGCTGGAAGACGCCGATCTTTCCATGGACGACCTCGACCGCTACGAGCTGGAACTGCACACGAAGCGGGGCGAACTTGTCTACTCCATCGAGCTGAAGAACGGCACCAAAGAGTACGAATACGACCTGCGCGCCGCCGACGGCACGATCTTAAAGAGAGACACCGACTTCGACTGATGCGATTCATCGGCAGAGAAAATCCCCCGCCGCAGGCACTGGCCTGCAGCGGGGGATTTTCTCACCAGTCTGTCATATAAGGCAGTACCGCTTCAAAGGAAAATACGCTATAATGGAAGTAGTGGAGACTATAGGAAAAGAGGAGGTCTTGAACATGTGGAAAAAATGGACGCTTTCCTTTCTCGCGCTTGCACTCTGTGTATTCTTGGGATCTGCCGTACCCGCCGAAGCGGCGGCCAAGGAGAAGCCCGCGCGTGTGGAACTCGTGATGGTGCTTGACAAAAGCGGCTCGATGTCGGGGCTGGAGTCGGATACGATCGGCGGCTTCAATTCCATGATCGAGAAGGAGAAGAAGCTCGATGCGAAGGTCAATGTCACGACGGTGCTCTTCAACGACAAGATCGATACGATCTATAACCGCGAAGATATCCGGCGCATCAAGCCGCTGACGGATAAGGAGTACGAGGTCGGCGGCACGACAGCGCTTTTGGACGCCGTAGGCTCGACAATCCTCAAGGTCGCACGCACGGAGGGCGTCGAGAACGAGGATACGAAGGTCGTCTTCGTCATCATCACGGATGGCCTGGAGAACGCCAGCGAGGAGTTCACGCGCGAGAAGGTCAAACAGATGATTTCCGACAAGCAGGAGAAGGCAGGCTGGGATTTCATCTACCTCGGCGCGAACATCGACGCGGAGAAGGAAGCGGCGAGCATCGGCGTCAACCAGAAGAACGCTGTGACCTACCGCAACACGAAGTCGGGCGTGCGCAGGAACTTCGACGCCGTCAGCGCCTATGTGGCGGAAGCTGTAGCCGATCCGAGCGCCGAGAGCGGCAGCTGGAAAGAGCATGTGGAAAAGGACGAGACGCAGGATTGAGACGCTCGCAGGGAAAAGCCCCGAAGCTATCACGCGATGGCTTCGGGGTCTTTTGTCTTGTTGGATACGCTATTTTTTTCTGACTATATATGTATATGAACGACATCGAAACTCCTATATATAAATCTAAAAGGGCTGGGCGAAGTTGACGATAGCAGATAAAAATGCTATATTGATATGAGAATGATTATTTGTAAAATCTTTGACAAAGAGAACATGGGAGGTTTTTTCATGAAAAAAGTTGCGGTGGTATATTGGAGCGGCAGTGGCAATACGGAAGAGATGGCGAAGGCCGTCCTTGAGGGCGCGAAGAAGGGCGGCGCGGACGCGGAGCTCAAGCGCTTCGAGGATTTCAAGGTCGCCGATCTGGCAGGCTATGACGGCTTCCTCTTCGGCTGCCCGGCGACGGGTTCGGAGGAGCTGCAGGAGGACTATGTCGAGCCGTTCTTCGCTGAAGCGGAGTCGAAGCTCTCGGGGGTGCCGCTCGGACTCTTCGGCTCATACGGCTGGGGCGGCGGCGCCTTCATGGAATCGTGGGCGGAGCGCGTGCGCACGGCGGGCGCGAAGCTTGTAAGCGACGGCCTTGTCGTTGAGAATGCGCCCGATGACGACGGGATCAAGGCATGCGAGGAGCTTGGCGAAGCGCTGGCGAAGTCGCTTTGAGTCTTTCCGTGCCTTTCTGGCGCGAGGCGGCGTCATAGGGTCATAGGGATGCCCGGAGAGCGGTTCTGCACCGTGGAAGGATGGTGCAGAGCCGCTCTTTTCGTATGCGCCGGAAAGGGTGGGATGCTTGTCGATCGCCTTGGGCAAAAAACTTTTATTTTTATATTGAAAATCATTACCGTATATGCTATCCTATACATACATTGCTGGAGGTGATGATTTTGGGTAAGGATGGTTTCGAGCGTATGCTCTGCTTCCACTGTGCGCCGACGTTCGCGGGGATCAAGCCTGCGAGCCTTGTTTCTTTCCAGAAGAGCCGCTTCGAGGATTTCGATGCGCTTCTTGAATCGTATGCGACATGCTTCGAGTGCAAAGGCATCACGCCCGTCCGCTTGACGGAGGGCGAGGAGTATGTCCTCATGCTATTCTACCGCAGGAAGCTCCTCGAACGTATCTTGGAGCAGCCGGCGGTGCTTGCGCTTCTGGCGCGATTCGGCTACCGTGCAGGTGATGCGATCGAAGCGCATTTGGAGTATCTTTCCATGCGCATCCAACTCCAGAAGAGTTTCCCACATGAGGTCGGCCTCTTCCTCGGCTATCCGGCGGAGGACGTGGAGGGCTTCATTGAGAACAAGGGGCGCGATTTCGCTTGCGCGGGCTATTGGAAGGTCTACGCGAACGAGGAGGAGACGCGCGCTCTCTTCCAGCGATATACGGACTGCACGGAGCGTCTTTGTGCGCGTCTGGGGCGCGGCACGCCGATGGCGGAGCTTTTGGAAGCGGTCTAGCGCGCAGGGACGATCAGCGGTTCTTTGCAGCAAGAAAAAATCATCAGGAGGTCTTTGACATGGGAAAAGTAGCGGTTGTATATTGGAGCGGCACGGGCAACACGGAAGAGATGGCGAAAGCCGTCCTTGAGGGCGCGAAAAAGGGCGGCGCAGAGGCGGAGCTCTTCACGGTCAGCGATTTCAGCGCGGACAAGATGGCCGACTACAACGGCTTCCTCTTCGGCTGCCCCGCCATGGGCGACGAGGTCTTGGAAGAGGACGAGTTTGAGCCGTTCTTCACGGAAGCGGAAAAGAAGCTCTCGGGCGTTCCTGTCGGCCTCTTTGGCTCGTACGGTTGGGGCGCTGGCGCTTGGATGGAGGCTTGGGCGGAGCGCACGAAAGCTGCCGGCGCCAAGCTCGTCTCCGACGGCGTGATCGTCGAGAATGCGCCCGATGACGACGGCGTGAAGGCCTGCGAGGAACTCGGCGAGGCCGTCGCCAAGGCGCTCTGAGAAGTTTCCCTTACCAGCTTCAACTCGCGCAAACTACACGCACAAAAAGACTGCCGCGCTTCGGTGCACGGCAGTCTTTTTACTTGCGCTTTTTCAACGAAAAAAACGAGGCGGCAGCTTTGAAAGAGCAAGCTTCCGCCTCGCAGATTTACCAACTTGTCGTCACTTGGAGAATGCTGTCACGAGATTTTTGAGGCGTTCTGTGCCTTCCTTGAAGCCCTGTACTTTTTCGAGGATGTCGGCGTACCGTTCTGCCATGCCGACGATGTTCTCGGCGATGCGCGTGTTGCCGTCGGCGCTCTCGTGCGTCGCGCGTCCGATTTCGTCCATCGACTGGTTCATGTTGCGCACGGAAGAGAGAAGTTCTTCGGAGCTTTTCGTGCTGCCCTTGGCCGTCCTGTGGAAGAATTCTGCGTCTTCCTTGTACTGTACGGCGGTCTCGTCCATCTGTTCATAGTCCTTGCGGATGTCTTCATCGATGAAGTGCAGGAGGTCGAAGGCGCCCTTCGATAGGGCCTCCATTGCGCCCATGACCTGGCCTGTGAGACTCTTGATTTTCTCTGCCGTTTCCTGTGACTGCTCGGCGAGCTTGCCGACTTCGCCGGCGACGACGGCGAAGCCGCGTCCCTGTTCGCCGGCGCGCGCGGCCTCGATGCTCGCATTCAGCGCGAGGAGGTTCGTCTGCTCGGCGACGTCCGTGATGGCCTGCGTGAGCGTCTCGATCTCCTGCACGACCTTCGCGGCTTCGATGGCATCTTCCACGGAGGTTTTCGTCGAGCCGTAGACGTGGTTTGAAGCTTCCTGCGACTGCTCCATCTTCGCCTTTAGCTCGGTCGCGCGCGCGGCGATCTCGCACGTGTACGCCTCGCTCTTCTTCATTTCCTGCACGGTGTGCTGGATCTCTTCGCTCAGGTGGCCGCTGACCTGCTGCATGCTCGCCGTCGAGGCTGCCGTCTCTTCCATGCCCGCAGACATCTCTTCCGTCACGGCGGACATGTCCTGCGTTTCGTTGTTCATCGCGTTGATCATCGCTTCGAGTTCGCCGACGGCGGCGTCTGTCTTCTCGGCTTCCTCGTGCACCTGCTTCATGAAGCCCTGCATTTTCATCAGAGCCTTGACGACGACGCCGATCTCATCGGCGCGGTTCGACAGTGCGGCCGGAATCTCGCGGTTCAAGTCGCCCGTCGCGACGGCATTGAGGTGGTCGATCGACGTATTCAAGGGCGCCGAGATGTTGTCCGCGATGATGCGCGACATGAGGATGCCGAGAATCAGGCTGATGAGGATGATCGCGGCGAAGATCTTCAGCGTGCGTGCATACTGGATGTTGTTCGCCTCGAAGAGCTGCTTGCCCTGGAACACGTTGTCCGGCGTCAGAACCTGCATGTTGGTGCCGATCGCCGTCAGGGAGGAGAGCTGATTGTACGCTTCTGCCTTGTCCTCGGGCGCTGTGCCGAGTGTGCTGACGGCCTTGACCGCGGCGTCCGCCGCATCGAGATCCTTGTCGAGCGCGGAGAGCGCTTCCTTCGTGCGATCGCTCTGCTCCATCTTCTGGATTTCTTCCACATCGTGCCGGATGCCAGCGAGGTTGCCCGCGATGTCATCGAGGAGGATCTGACGATTCTCCTGCGTGAAGTTCTGCTGCACGATGTAAGATACATTGCCGTTGATGCTGCGCAGTCGGTTGTTCGCGTCGTTCAGATACTGCGTCGTCATCAAGTTGTGGTGATACATCACGTCGAGCGCCTGCTTTGCCGAATGGCTCGAATAGATGCCGACGACGGCGACGAGTGCCATGGTAAGGAGGAGGAAGACGGAAAGGATCGCAACCTTCGTCTTTACGCTGTAATCCTTCAGGATCTCGCTGCCCAAAGTAAAATTGCTCATATTTTCCAGCCCCCTTACTTCACGAACTGCGCGACATTTTCGCGCGTGATGGACGTGAACGGAATGTTAAGGCTCTCGGTCGGCGCCTTGCCGCTTAGGAAGCCTTGGACGAGCGTGACCGCGCCCGCCGCCTGTCCTTCGGCGTCCTGCTTGACCGTCTGCGAAAGCTCGCCCGCTTCGACCGCTGCGAGGCCTGCAGGCGTAGCGTCGACGCCCGTCACGAGGCAGCCGTTGAGACGGTTCGCCGCTTTCAAGGCCTGGATAGCGCCCAAGGCCATCTCATCGTTTGCCGCGACGACGCCGTTGATTTCGGGGAAGAAGTTCAGCCAGAGCGTCATGGCCTTCATTCCTTCCGCCTTGCTCCAGCTTCCGTCGACGGAAGCGAGGAGCTTGACGTCGGGACGCTTGTCGAGGCACGCTTCCTTGAAGCCTTCCCAACGCTTGACGGCGACGCCCAGGGAGCTTTCGCCCATCAGGTAGACGACCTTGGCGTTCGGCGGCAGATGGCTTGCCATGAACTCGCCCTGCATCCGGCCGGCCTCGCGGTCGTCGGAGAGCGAGCCGATCACTTTCGGATCGTTCACGTCGCGGTTCATGATGACGACGGGGATTCCTGCCTCGCGCGCCTTCTCGACCGTAGGCACGATGCTCGTTCCGTCCATCGCGAGGAGCACGATGGCGGCCGCCTTGTTGCTGATCGCCTCGTTCAGCTGGTCGATCTGCAGATTGCTGTCGCCCTTGGCATCGAGGAATTCCACATCAAGCCCTGCCGATTTCGCCTTCTCGGCAAAAGTGTTCTTGAGCTGCATGGCGAAGGCGTCGGCATCGTTGTGGTTCGCGTAGATCACCTTGCCCGATCCCCCGAGACCAGAAGAGCCGCAGCCCGCCAAGAGGAGACACCCCAAGACGGTCAGGAGAAAGAGCAGACATTTTCTTGTCAGACTCATGGTTTCACGTCCTTTCCTGCAGAGCTGCGATTCCTGCCGCATCTCTGCGCTCAAATATAGTCCTTCAGCTCTACACCTTCTTCGACTTCTAATGAAATTCTCCTGCTTCATCGGGAAATATATTCTTCCTTCTTGGGTATATTGGGAAAATATGATTTTTTTCTTGCATTTTCTTTCGATATGCAGTATACTTGCGTAGTACGACATGGGGACGTAGCTCAGCTGGGAGAGCGTTCGGTTCGCATCCGAGAGGTCGAGGGTTCAATCCCCTTCGTCTCCACCATTTCGACAAGTGGGGAATCGGCAGTTTGCCGATTCCTTTTTTGTGTTATAGATGAGGCTTTGGCTTTGCGGGAGCGCGGATATAGCTTGCTCGTCAAGGAAGCGGTCATTGCAAATAACGATATTGTGGTTATCTGCGATAAAAAATAACCACAATATCGTTATTTTTGATATAATAGCTGCAAAGCTTTTGCAAAAAGGGAGGGATTTGATGATCACCGACGGGCTTTCCTATGTTTCCGTCCTTGTGTTCTTCGCGTCCGTGGTTCTTGCTGCCGAAAGGGTGACGGGGTGGGCGGTCTTTCGCTTCGTCCCCGGCGTCGTCTTCATCTACATCGGTTCGATGCTGCTCGCTACGCTCGGCGTCTGGAGCATGGCGGCAACGAAGCCCGTCTATCGCGAGCTTTCGGCGCTCCTGACCTATGCGATGATTTTCACGATGCTCCTGCGCTCGGATGTCCGCAAGATCTTTCGCATTGGGCCGCGCATGCTCCTCGGCTTCTTCTCTGCGACCGTCACGATCGCCGCCGGGTTCGTCGTCGCCTTCCTCATCATGAAGGATCATCTCGGCGCTAACGCGTGGATGACGCTCGGCGCACTCTCCGGCTCATGGATCGGCGGCTACGACAATATCATGGAGATTCAGACCGCGCTGCACATTCCAACGATCGACATGGAAGGTGCGTTCATCGTCGACTCTATCGACTATACGATCTGGGTTCTGTTCCTCTTCTGGCTCGTCACGCTTGCTCCGCGCTTCAATCGCTGGATGGGAGTGGATACGGCGAAGCTGGACGCCGTATCGCAGGCGATCGAGGACGATGATGCGAGGAGGACGGGAGATATTTCTTTTCAAGGAATCTTCTTGATCTTTGGCACGTCGCTCCTCGTTTCCTCCGTTGGCGCAGATCTCGGCCCCTTGCTTTACGTTGCCATGCCCTTTCTCACGCAGTCCATCTGGACGATTCTCTTCATTGCAGCCTCCGGACTCATCGCCGCCTTTTCTCCGCTCGGGCGCATCGCCGGCTCCATGGAGGTTGCAAACGTGATGCTCTACTCGCTCATCGCGCTCATCGCCTCGCGCACATCCCTGCTGCAGTTCGGTGATGCGCCCGCCTGGGTGCTCGCGGGCTTCATCATCCTCGGCGTGCACTTCCTTCTCATGGCATTGATCGCACGCATCTTCCGGCTCGACATGTTCACGCTGTGCATATCCTCGATGGCGAACATCGGCGGCGCAGCGTCAGCGCCGATTCTCGCGAGCCTGTATTCCGGCGCTTTGATCCCCGTCGGCATATTCCTGGCGATCCTTGGACACATCATCGGCACGCCGCTCGGACTATGGATTGCACGCTTGCTGGAAATGCTCGCTTGAAGGAGTGTACGTTATGGAAAAGAAGAGAACCTGCCGCTGGGCGACGATCGGCTGCGGCACGATCGCGCATGAAATGGCGCAGGCGCTGCAGCGGCTCGGACGCGGCTTCTGCGCTGCAGCGGGGCGCACGCCGCAGAAGGTGAGGGACTTCGCGGCAGAGTTCGGCATAGAAAAAGTGTACGATACGCCGGCGGCTCTCTTCGCCGACCCGGACATTGACATCGTCTACATCTCGACGCCGCACAATACGCATGCGCCCTACATCATGCAGGCGCTCTCCGCCGGCAAGCATGTACTCGCGGAAAAGGCCATCACGCTCAATGCGCACGAGCTTGCGACGGCGGCCTCTCTCGCCGAGGAGAAGGGACTCGTCCTCGCTGAGGCGATGACGATCTACCACATGCCGCTCTATCGTGCGCTCGCCTCGCGCATCGAGGCGGGTGAGTTCGGCTCGCTTCGTCTCGCGCAGCTGAGCTTCGGCAGTTATAAGCCTTACGATATGGAAAACCGCTTCTTCAATCTCCGTCTCGCGGGCGGCGCACTCCTCGACATCGGCGTCTACGCTTTGTCCTGCGCACGTTTTTTCTTTGCGGAAAACCCTGAGGAAATCGTCTCTCGGGCGCGTCTTGCACCGAGCGGCGTCGATGAGCAGGCGATCATCGTGCTTAAGAACAGCGCCGAGGAAATGGCCGCCATCACGCTGTCCCTTCATGCCAAGCAGCCCAAGCGAGCAGTGTTCTCCTTCGACGACGCTTATATCGAGATCTGCGACTATCCGCGTGCCGACCGTGCTTCCATCATCTGGGCGGCGGATGGACGCCGGGAAGATGTTGCGGCGGGCGAGACGGAAAAAGCGCTCGATTACGAGGTTCTCGCGATGGAGCGCGCCGTCCGCGGGGAAGGAAACGAGATGCGCTTCGACTATACGCGGGGCGTCATGGAGGTCATGACGAAGCTGCGGGCGGCCTGGGGCGTCAAGTACCCCGAGGAAGAAGCGGCTGCAGAAAGATCTTGAGGTGAATGAATGAAATACCGCTATTATCTGTTTGATTTCGACTATACGCTCGCAAATTCGGAGAAGGGCATCACAGGCTGTTTCCATACGACGCTTAGGAAGCTCGGCTACGACGACGTGCCCGACGAGGCGATCCGCCGCACGATCGGCCTGCCGATGGACGAAGCGATCCGCCGCATTGCGGGCATCGAGGAGGCGGCGGAATGTGAGCGTTTCCTCGTCAGCTATCGCAAGGAGGCCGACAAGGAAATGACGCCGAATACGCACTTCTATCCCGAGACGCTGCCGCTCCTCGAAAAATTGCGTGCGGCAGGCGCGAAGACCGCCATCATCTCGACGAAGACGCGCCATCGCATCATGGAGAAGTTCATCGCTGAAAATGTCACGCATCTTCTCGACTTCGTCATCGGCTGCGAGGACGTCGAGACGTTCAAGCCCTCGCCCGAAGGCATTCTCGCCGCCTGCCGCCGCTTCGGCGCGGCAAAGTCCGAGGTCATCTACACGGGGGACAACTTGGTCGACGCCGAAGCGGCGCAGGCGGCCGGCGTCGATTTCGCCGCCGTGCTCACGGGCACGACGGAAAGAGCCGCCTTCGAGGCGCTGCCGCATGTGAAGATCATGAAAAATCTCGCCGAATTGCTGGCATAGCGAAGTGGGATTGAACCGCTTTGGACGCATGGCCGACATGCGAAAAGACAGCGGCCATCGCTCTGTGCCTGCCCGGATTGCTGCGATGTATTGACGCAAATGCAAAGAACGAATAACCGCCGCGCTTTCGCGCGGCGGTTATTCGTTCAGGCACGATTCTTTCGTCATTCACTTCTCATCCGACTTTTTTTCGAGACTCACCGTCCCATCGGATTCTCCTCCTTTCCGAGTATTCGGAGGCTTCCTTTGACTGCCCCCGTCAAGCGCAGGTACCGGTCACTTCATCCGCCGGCCTCTTTTTCCCCCTTTGCTTGCCTTCATTATACAGCAAATGGTTTGACTTGTCAAGATTTTCTGACGATTTACCGTAAAAATCCAAGGGGTCAAGCCTGAGGGGGAGACCGATGGACTTTTCATGCAAGAGGCGTGCACAATCCCTGCAAAGTGAGCATTTGCGCGTATATTGAGTTGAGAAAAGTCCAAGCGCTCCGTTTGCAAAAGCCGCTTTTCGATCATCGGCTTCGCTTTGCCGCCAACTGCTGCTGCTGTTTCGCCAAGTCGAGGAGCGTCGCCTGACGCTCGCGCCGCTCGCGCTCGATGCGCGAGGCGACGTCTTCCGCCTGTGGAGCATCCTCAACCGTATGCTTGGCGATATCCAAGATGTCCGCCTGCGCCTGCGTCCTGTCTCCCGCGATGCGTGCGGCGATGTCCTCGGGCGACTCCTCGCCAGATGCAGCTTCCCCTGCCGCCGCCCTGGCTGCTGCTTCCTCCTCGCGCTTTCGCTCTTCTTCTGCCGCTCGACGCGCCGCTTCTTCCGCCTCGGCCTTCTTGCGCGCCTTCGCCTCGGCCTTCTTCAAGCGCCGCTTCGCCTGCTCCGACATATACTTCTGCCACTCCATCGGATCGACCTCGATCAGGCGCGGCTCGGCGATGAACGCTTCATATTCAATGGAATGATTGCCCAGGTATACCTTCCTGCCTGTTGTCACATGCTCCTTTTCCATGGCATAATCTCTCCCGTTCCCTGGAATCGCTGTATCGTGTGCGGGGCGAATCCACGACCGCCCGCTCTCTGCCGTACGCTCTGCAGAGAAAACCCTTTTGCTATAATTCCCCGTCGATGATTGGAAATCCTTCTTTTTTCTATAGGCGATGCTAAGATTTTCTGATAGAATGAGGATGGACGATAAAGGGGAAGGTCAGAGGGATTCGGGTCGTTCTCCGAAAGGCGGTGCAATATGACCACAATCGACAAGGCGGCGCTTCATATCCTCGACGCGGCGGGCTCTTCGCTTCTTTCGGCGGCGGAGCTGCCGCTTACGGGCGAGACGAGCGAATACCTTCTCGCGCATATCGAGAAGAGCCGCAAGAGTCCCGACAAGAAGGCGGGGACATTTTACGAGGGCAGCGAGTGCAGGAAGGAAATCGCCGCCTATCTTGCGGGCGAGAAGGATTTCCTCGCCTTTTCGCGCACGCTGGCAGAGAGCTTTCTGCGTGCGTTTTCCCATGCGGCAGAGGCGGCGAGCATGATGCTCTTTGTGCTCGACGCGCACGAAGATGAGCGGCGCGAGCTCATCTTCTTCCTCTGCCGCAGCCATGCGGGCTTTTCGCCCGCTGTCGTCGATACGGAGAGCGGGCTTTCGGCGGAGCTTTCTTCCTGCGGCTCGCTGTTGCCGAGCGCTTCGGCGACGATGGACGAGTTCGCCTTCGTCGATCTCGCGACGCTTGCCGTCCATGTGCGTGCCAAGCGCTACAGCGTCGACGGCAACGCCATCTTCGTCTTGCCCGAGCTTGTCTTGGAATGCGGACAGGCGCCTTCGGCGCGCGAGGCTTTGAAGAAGGCGAGCGATACGGCGAAGAAGGTCGCCGAAGCCTACGGCGGCGATGCCGTGGAGACGGCGGCTGCCGTCAAATCCTTCGTCGCGGGCGAGCTTGCCGAAAAGGATGCCGTGAATCCCTTGGAAGTTGGCCGAGAGGTATTCAAGGGCAATCCCGCGATGCAGGCGGACTACGAGCGGGCGATCGAGGAAGCAGGATTCGCTGCGCCCGTGGAGATGGACAAGGAATCCATCCTCAAGAAGATGAAGAATCACAAGCTCAAAACGGACACGGGCATCGAGCTTGTGATCCCGACGGACTACTTCGACAACACGGAATTCGTCGAGTTCCGCCGCGGCGAAGACGGCACGATCTCCATCACGCTCAAGCAGATCCAAAATATCGTCAATCGAGGGTGAGGCGTACTTTTTTCTGAAGGGGGATAGACAGGGCGTGGTGGATATGATAAACTGAAGCCAAGCAAGAAAGATGTCTGCCTCTATGAGGCGCAAAGGAAAAGCCCCCGACAACTCGACAAAGTCGGGGGCTTTTCTATGCCGTTTGGTTCGGGTGGCTTAGACCCTAGGTTGGCTGCCAGTCAGCTATCTGTCCAACCGTTTGCAGAGGTAGTAAGCGACTACGCTTGCCGTGACAGATAGCAAGAAAGATGTCACAAGCTCCATAAGGCGCACCCCCTTCCTTTGCCGGTATGGGGGAGGCAGCGCTTACAGTGTAGCATACAGACAATGGATGCACAATACGGACGAGAATGGTCATCGGACAGAAGGAGGCGTCATGAAGGACAAAAGAATCCAGGGCGAGATTCAGAATCTCAAGCCGCATATCATGCGAGAACTGCAGAGCCTCTACGAGCTCACGGTTCCGGTCGGGCAGCTTTCGACGAAGGAACTGAACGAGAGGCTCATCGCCGTCACGGAGGAAATCGGGCGCGAAGTCGCCGTCTACGTCGACCGCAAGGGGCGCATCATCGAAATTTCCGTCGGCAACACGTGGACGGTCGATCTGCCCGCCGTCGATGCCCGCTCGGAGGTGCGTCTTTCGGGCGTGCGCTGCATCCATACGCATCCGAGCGGCGATACGGAGCTCAGCGATCCCGACATCTCGTCGCTTCGCCGCCTGCGCTTCGACGCGATGGCGGCCATCGGGCGACTCGCGGGCGAGAGCGTCGGCTGCCTCGGCTTCTTCACGGGCGAGAAGGAAGAGGACGGCACGCTCGAAGTGCAGATTTTCGGCCCTGTGCGCGCCGATCATCTGAATCGCATTCGCCTGACGCCGCTCATCCAGAGCATCAACAGGCGTCTTTCGAGGGAGCGTACGCAGGCGACGGACGATGAGGAGGAACGTGCCGTGCTCGCTGGGATCGACGCGCCCATGACCTGCGCTCTGTGGACGACGGAGGATTCGCTCGCCGAGTTGGCGGAGCTTGCACGCACGGCGGGCGCGACCGTCGTCGGCACGTTCATCCAGAAGAAGGCGAAGCCCGACACGGCGTTCTTTTTGGGGCGCGGCAAGGTTGAAGAGATGGCGATGTTCATCCAGAACGAGCGTGCGACGCTCGTCATTTTCGACGATGAGCTTACGCCGTCGCAGCAGAGGAATCTCGAAATGGCGCTCGGCGTGAAGATCCTCGACCGCACGGCGCTGATCCTCGACATCTTCGCGCAGAGAGCGCGCACGGCGGCGGGCAAGCTGCAGGTCGAGTTGGCGCAGATGAAGTACAGCTTGCCGCGCATCTTGGGACAGGGACTCGTGCTCTCAAGGCTCGGCGGCGGCATCGGCACGCGCGGCCCCGGCGAGACGAAGCTCGAAGTCGATCGTCGCCGCATCCGTCGTCGCATCCACGACATCGAGGGCGAGATCGAGCGGCTCAAGAAGGAGCGATTGCTGCATCGCGAGCGCCGCCGCGCCGCGCGCATCCCCGTTGCCGCTCTCGTCGGCTATACGAACGCCGGCAAGTCGACGCTCTTGAACGCCTTGACGGGCGCAGAGGTCTTCGCCGAGGACAAGCTCTTTGCGACGCTCGACCCGACGACGCGCTCTCTTCGGCTCGCGGACGGCCGCGAAATCCTCGTGACTGACACCGTGGGCTTTATACAGAAGCTGCCGCATACGCTCGTGCAGGCCTTTCATGCAACGCTCGAAGAGGTCGTTGAAGCCGACCTTCTGCTGCATGTCGTCGATGTGTCGAACGAGGCTGCCGAGTTCCAGATCGAGGCCGTCACTGAAGTCCTCAAAGAGCTTGGCGTCGCCGAAAAGCCCATGCTCTATGTGCTGAACAAGCTCGATCGCCTGACGAACGGCGCAGGCGGCACGGGCGAAGGCGACGCAGCGGCGCATGTCGATACGGCAGACGATGCGAGACACGAGGCAGCGGGGGACGACGCGGCGGGCGGTTTTTCCGAGGGCGAGATTCCGTCCTTGGAAGAAGTGCATCTGCCGCCCGCCGTCCTGCGCCTCCTGCGCGGCCGCGAGGGCTGCGCCATTTCTGCGAGGACGGGTGCGGGGCTTGCCGCTCTGCAGGAAAAGATCGCCGATTTCTTCCGCACGGGCGAGGTCGAGCTTACGCTTCATATCCCATTTACGGAGAACGCAGCCGTCACGCGCCTGCACGAAGCGGGGCGGGTGCTTCATACGGATTACGATGAGCGCGGCACGCGCGTCCGCGTCCGTCTGAGCGAAGAAGAAGCCGCTCGCTTTCGCCGCTATGAGATTTCGTAATTATAAAAAGTCTTTTGCCCTTGCTGCAAGATAGAGGGGCAGGTTCGTGATGGCGCCGTCCTTCTGATAGCCAAGCCGGGAAAAGCGCAGTGCACACTGCGGCGCTCGGGTGGCGATATAGCGTTTGAACGACGGCGCCGCCTTGCGCTTTCCGCCCTTGACTTCCACGGGCACGATCTCCATGCCGTTTTGCAGCACGAAGTCGATCTCGCTGTTCTTGTCGGCGTAATAGCGCGGCGCGAGCGGAAATTGACCGCGAAGCTGCTGCAGGATGTAGTTCTCTGTCAGCGGCCCTTTGAATTGGAAGTCGCTCTTGAGGAGAATCGCACCGTTGTCGACGCCTGCCATGTGCTTCAGCAGCCCCGTATCGAAGAGGAAGAGCTTGAATTGGTCGAGCCGGTCGAAGGCCGCTAGGGGATGCTCCATCTTGGAAGCATTGCAGACGCGGCTGAGGATTCCTGCCGAAACGAGCCATTCGATGGCCTCTTCAAAATCACGCGCCCTGCCGCCCGTGCGCACGGCGCCGTACATGAACTTCTCGTTCGCCTTGGCGAGCTGGGAAACGATGCTTCGGAAGACCAAGAGGATGCGCGCACTGTTGACCTTGCCGTTGTGCTTGGAAAAATCGTTTTCGTAAATCTCGACGAGTTCATGCTGGATGCGCGCGATCTGCAAGGGATCCTTCGCTTCCTGCCAGGACGCGACGCATTCGGGCATGCCGCCGATGATCAGATAATGGTCGCAGGCTTCAAGCAGACGGTTGTGGAAGATTTCCTCAATCGGCTGCCCTTTTTGTATGCCCGCGTAATAAGCGTAAAGCGCCGGATTCGTCGCGGCAAGAAATTCATCAAAGGTCAAAGGCCCGAGATCGAGCAGATTGACCATGCCGACAGGATACGACTTCGGCTGGGCAAGGAGCGTCCCGAGCAGGCTGCCCGCCGCGATGGTCGCATAGTCGCTCGCTTTTTCCTTGAAGTATTTGAGTGCGTTCAGCGCTGACGGGCATTCTTGAATTTCATCGAGAATCAGCAGGGTCTTTTCCGGCTCGATTTTCCTGTTCACAATCAGAGAGAGCAGTTCGACGATGCGATGCGGGTCTTTGTTTGTTTCAAAGATGGACTTGAGTGCCTCGTCCTCGTCGAAGTTGAAATAGACGAAGTCTTCGTATGCGGTCCTGCCGAATTCTTTCATGAGCCAGGTCTTGCCGACCTGCCGCGCTCCCCGCAAGACGAGCGGCTTGCGATTCTTGCTGTCTTTCCACTGCTGCAAGGCGGCCATGGCATTGCGCTTCATGCGGAACGCCTCCTTCCTCGTTCGATTTCGTTGTCCTGCCACGGGAAAGGCAAGCCCCCAAAGGGAGCAGGACTTCATGCAGGACAAGCATCACGATTTTCTTCATAATATAACTGTATTCTTGCACGTTTTTCTGTATTCCACAAGCCCTTTTTGCACGTTTTTCTGCATTTCATAATATATTTTTGCACATTTTTCTACAAAACTGCGATGAGAAGTTTTATTGAGAATATCTTGCGACATAAGTCGTCCTTGGGCTTGACTTCTTGGACTTTCATAGTACACTAAAGGAGATGCCGCATTTTCCAAATCATGCGGCGACTTTTGCAAGCTGCACGGTCTTGCCTTCGGCTTGACCGCTTGGTTTTTCCAGTCAAAGGAGATGTTTTTCCATCATGAAAAGCGAGTATTTGCGGGGCATTGCCTACGCTCTGCTCTTCGCCGTTCCCGCATACGTTCTCGGGAAGTTCTTCCCCATCATCGGCGGACCCGTCTTCGGCATCCTTCTCGGCATGTGCTTCGCGCGCCTTGCGCGTCCGAAGAACTTCGAGGCGGGCATCAGTTTCACGGGCAAGAAGATCCTGCAGTATGCGATCATCCTCTTGGGCTTCGAGATGAACCTCTATCATGTTCTGTCGGTCGGCTCGCAGTCGCTCGCCGTCATGGCGTCGACGCTCGCGACGGCATTCCTCGTCGCCTGGGGCGCGGGCAGGCTTTTGGGCGTCGAGGGTGATGCGCGGACGCTCATCGGCGCGGGCACGGCGATCTGCGGCGGCTCTGCCATCGCGGCGGTCGCGCCCGTCATCGGCGCGAAGGACAAGGACATTGTCTTTTCCATCTCGACGATCTTCCTCTTCAACGTCATCGCCGTCTTCATCTTCCCCTTCCTTGGGCACTTCATGGGCATGAGTGATCTCGGCTTCGGCATGTGGGCGGGCACGGCGATCAACGATACTTCGTCCGTCGTTGCGGCCGGCTACTCCTACAGCCACGAGGCAGGCAGCTATGCGACAATCGTCAAGCTCACGCGTGCTTTGTGCATCGTGCCCGTGTGCCTTGCCTTCGCGCTCTTTGCGGCACGCGATTCCAAGGCGGAGGGCAAGGGATTCAGCCTCAAGCGCATCTTCCCCATGTTCATCCTGTGGTTCGTCGTCGCTTCCATCGTCAATACGACGGGCGTCCTGCCCGAAGCGCTCTCGCACTTCCTCGGGGAAGCGGGCAAGTTCGCCATCGTGCTCGCCATGAGCGCCATCGGTCTCAACACGGACTTCGCCGCGCTCTTAAAGAACGGCGTGCGCCCCATCACGCTCGGTCTTTTCTGCTGGATCGCCGTCGCCGTCGTCTCTCTCATCGTGCAGCATTTCATCGGCATCATCTGATACACGTTTGCAGAAAAAGACGGCGAGACTGTACACGGGAAGGCGGCCGTTTTTCCAAACGGCACGGACATATCTTGCGCCTGATTCATTATCCACATTGTCCACAATCCTGTGGATAAGTTCTGCACAGAGCGGCTGATGGTTGATTTTTCTTGAGAAATCGGCGACTTTTCCACAGGGTTTATGCACAAAGTGGACAAATCTGGGGATAAGTTCTAGGGAAGCACTGATAAATTCAGCCCCCCTTCTTCGCACATCTGGCGACTTCATTTTATCAGCGCTTCCCTAAGCACATCCATCTTGGAAGGAGGCCCTATGGTATCGGAATGGGAAATACTCTTGCGGCTGACGCTCTCGTGTGTTCTCGGCGGCGTCATCGGCTACGAGAGGCAGTCGCGCCGCAAGTCGGCGGGGCTTCGCACGAACATGCTCGTGTGCCTTGGCTCGTGCCTCGTCATGCTCATCTCGACGGCGATCTACCAAGGCGTCGAGGGCAGAACGAACGCTGATCCTGCACGCCTTGCGGCACAGGTCGTCTCCGGCATCGGCTTCTTGGGTGCAGGCGCAATCATGAAGGAGGGGCTGACGGTCACGGGACTGACGACGGCCGCCTGCCTCTGGGTCGTCGCGGGCGTCGGCCTCGCCGTCGGCGGCGGCTACTACACGGCGGCTCTTCTGGCGACAGGGCTCGTCTTCGTGACGCTCGGCGCGCTTTCGCGCATCGACGAGTGGGTGCTGCACGATAACCACATCCTCTTGACGGTCTTCACGCGCGACTTGCCCGGCCAGATCGTACACATCAACGAGTGCCTGGAGGATATGAGCCTCACCGTGCATACGGTCAAGACGATGCGCTCGCATGACAGCGACCATGCTCTCGTGCTGGAATTCGAGCTTTTCAACCACGCGAAGATCAAGGGCGTCGCGCTCGCCGAAGCCGTCAGCCGCATCGAGGGCGTCACGGGTGTCAATATCGCCTGAGAGAAAGAGTCGCCGTCCTGAGACGCCTTCGAGCTAGGCGGTTTGCCCTGCAAGGCGCGGCACGATGGTATTCTCGGTCGATTAGACGCAAAGGAAAGAATTTGCTATAATGAAATGACCATAAGACAGTTCCGCGCTTTTCCAAGAGAAACCCTCTTGGAGGAATTGCTCCTAATATCTATATTTTATGAAAGGGTGTGGAAACCTTGAATCTTTCTGTACGCATTTTCATCTCGCTCATCCTCGCGGTCGTCGTCGGACTTGCCGTGGGAGAAGAGTACATCGGCTTCATCAACTGGTGGATCGCGCCGATCGGCACGATCTTCATCAACCTCATCAAGATGATGATCGTGCCTGTCGTATTCTCGTCGCTGATCGTGGGCGTCACGAGCCTCGGCGACACGAAGACGCTCGGGCGCATCAGCGCCAAGACCGTCGGCATTTACCTCTTTACGACGGCGGTCGCTATCGTCATCGGCTTCGCCGTCGCGGGCGTCATTCATCCGGGCGTAGGGCTTGAGATGAGCGGCACGGCGCCCGAGGTGAAGGAAGCGCCGTCCATCATGCAGGTCTTCGTCAACATGATCCCGACGAATCCCGTCGCGTCGATGGCGAAGGGCGACATCCTGCCCGTCATCATCTTCGCGCTCTTCATCGGCGTCTCCATCACGCAGGTCGGCGGCGAACGCGGCGAGAAACTCATCCACTTCTTTGACGCCTGCGCCGAGGTTTGCTACAAGGCGATCGGCATGATTATGTCGTTCGCGCCGTACGGCGTCTTCGCGCTCCTCCTGCCCGTCGTCGCAAAGAACGGGCCGAAGGTGCTGCTGCCGCTCCTTTCCGTCATCGTCTGCTCCTTCATCGGCAGTGTCATCCACGCGGTTCTCGTTTACTCGACGATGGCTTCCGTCTTCGGCAAGATGAGTCCCGTGAAGTTCTTCCGCGGCATGTCGGAAGCGATGATGCTCGCCTTCACGACGTGTTCGAGTTCGGGCACGCTGCCGGTCAACATGAAGAACTGCGAGGAGAAGCTCGGCGTCTCGCGCAAGATCTCGTCCTTCGTCCTGCCTCTGGGCGCGACGATCAACATGGACGGCACGGCGCTCTACATGGGCGTGTGCTCGCTCTTCATCGCGAACGTCTTCGGCATCGATCTCACGTTCCAGCAGATGGCGATGATCGTCCTCACGGGTACGCTCGCTTCCATCGGTACGGCAGGCGTGCCGGGCGCGGGCCTCATCATGCTCGCGATGGTTCTGCAGGCGGCGCAGCTGCCGTTTGAAGGCCTTGCCCTCGTCGCCGGCATCGACCGCATCCTCGACATGATCCGCACATGCCTCAACGTCACGGGCGATGGCGCTGTCGCCGTCGTCGTCGCGGCATCCGAAGGCGAGCATTCCTCATCGAAGAACTAAGGAGAATGCCATGCGGCACGGTCTTGCAAGGATTCTGACGCGCGTTCTTCTTTTCGCCCTTCTCACGGCGGTTCTTCCTTTGCCTGCAAATGCAGCAGAGAGTGCGGCAGCTTCTGCCGTCAAGGTCGCAGCCAGTGAGAATGCGGCTGCCAAGGCTGCAGCCGCCGAAAAGGGGTCTGACGCAAAATCTTCAGCGGAAAGCGCGGCCGACCCAAAGGCGGCGTCCGGAAAGGAGATGCTTTCCGCGCCGCTCGGCCAGCGTCATATCGTGCTGCTGCGTCCCGTCGTGCCGCGCTCGATGCCGCCCGAGATCATCGAGGAGATGAAGTCGCGCTTCGTGCGCGACTTTCATGTGCCGCTCAATGAGACGCTGCGCGCCGTGGTCTATGCAGACGACGCCGGCGTGCAGCAGGCGATGAAGATCATCTACGACGGCAAGGGAAAGCTTGAGGAGCGTGTGCGCGAAGCCGCGAAGGCGACGGACGCCGACTATATCGCGGGTTTCGTCGTCACAAATTACGGGGAGTCCTCCTACCGCAACTGGAAGGGCGATCTCATCCTGCACAGCTACGTCAGTCTGCAGCTCATCGGCTACGACCGCGAGCGCGATCTCGTCATCGACCTGCCTGCTTCGCGCAGCTACAACGGCGAGTACACGAGAAGCGGCACGGCGCGCATCCTCGCGCTCTTCGAGTTTGACCGTTTGATGGACGAAGCGAACTTTTCCTCGACGCTCTTTCCCGTCACGGACTGGATCGACAAGCCGCGCGAAAAGAGTGCGGATGCAAAATGATACAGGAAAAGGGGATGTGAAATAGCACGTCTCTAAATAACAAGGGGCTGTCGCACATAAATCATGTGCGGCAGCTTTTTCATGCATAAAAAGCCTCCGCCCTAGCAAAAGGGCGGAGGCGGGTGTAAAAAAAGAGGGGCTGTTGCATAAGTCGAATTCGACTCATGCAACAGCCCCTTACGCTAAACCTTCAGGACATACGTTCAGCCACCAACCGAATCAGATCTCCGCGTCAGTGGATCTCAATCTGCTTGCGTTGAGGCTCGCCCGCTGTTTTTGGCAGCTTCACCTGCAGTACACCGTCCTTGAACTCCGCGTGGATATTCGCTTCGTCGATGCCGTCGATGTAGAACGAGCGGCTGACCTCGCCCGTGTGACGCTCACGGCGGATGTAATTGCCCGCCTCATCCTTCTCGTCCTTCGACTCGTCGTGCGAGGCGGCAACGGTCAGATAGCCGTTTTCATAGTGCAGAGCGACGTCTTCCTTCTTCATGCCCGGCAGATCGGCAGTCAGTTCGTAATGATCGTCCATCTCCTTGACGTCCACCTTGAAGGCGGCAGCGCCCCAATTCGCGGCGGGAAAGCCGTCGCGGAAGAAAGAATCGCGCATCGCGTCGAAGAGTGCGAACGGATTCGCGCTGCTGCGCTCCGCGAGATCATGACGTCCGGCAAAAGGTACCAGTCCAAACATAACAATCAACTCCTTGAAATTCATGCGGCGGCACGGCTCTCTATGCCGTCGTTCATTGTTTGCATTACCGAAGGTGTTCTTTACCATGAAGCCCCGAGAGGTCAAGCCGAAGGCGCAGACCGATCGGCTAGGCTTCTGTAAGGCGTGAGGACATATGTACAGCGTGCCTCCTTGATGACACCGTTGTCAGAAGCGGCGGTGGAAGCAAGTCCTGCCGCTCTGCTTCACGGCTGAACATATGTCCTGAAAGTTTGCTCACCTTCTGATTCTTATTATATGCATAAAAGTCAAAAAGTCAATAGGTCAAAAAGAAAAAGTTTAATTTTTTTGCCGCTCATCCTTGTGGATACACGCTGACTTCCACGAGATTGCCGTCGGGGTCGCGCAGATAGATGCTGTCGATGCGCCCCCGCGCTCCCGTGCGCTCGACGATGCCGAGTTCGATGGGGGCGCCCTTCGCCTCAAACTCGCGCTGGATGTCCTCGATCGAGCCGTCAGCAATCAGACAGAGGTCAAGACTGCCGCAGGTCGGATGCTTTGCGGCAGGTTGGAACTCGCCCTTTTGCACATGGATGTTGAACTTCGCATTGCCGAAATGCAGCGCATGGCGGCCGTCCCTTTTGCGATGCTCCATGCCGAGCACGCCTTCGTAGAAGGCAAGGCATTGTGCGAGATCCTGCGTCGTGATGACGATGTGGTCGATGTGCTTGATGGTCATTCGAGACTCTCCTTTCGAGCAGATAGATTATTCATATTTATTCTACCATAGGTTTCTGACAAATGGGATATCTATCATCTTGCATTTGCCAGAATGATTCAGTCTTGGAAAGTCCACTAATATCCTGTATCTCCGAGAGTCCCATGAAGCTCTTTTGTATCCAGATGCATAAGCATAATTTATGCAACTGTGTATAAAATGTATTTGCGAGAAAATTCCCGTTATAGTATGCTTAGAATATAGGATGTAACACGGACATGCGGCTGCCGCAGGAAAGCGGGCAGCGCAGACGGGAGGTTTTCCAATGACCAAGGCAGAGTGGCAGGGATTCAACGGCGGACTTTGGCAGGAGGAGATCAATGTTCGCGACTTCGTGCAGAGGAACTACACGCCCTATGACGGCGCAGAAGATTTCCTCGCCGCGCCGACGGAGGCGACAAACCGCCTCTGGCAGAAGCTGCAGGAGCTGCAGCGTACCGAGCGCCGGAAGGGCGGCGTGCTCGACATGGATACGGACATCGTCTCGGGACTGACCTCGCACGGCGCGGGATATATCGACGAATCGCTCAAAGATCTGGAACGAATCGTCGGCCTGCAGACGGACAAGCCCTTGAAGCGTGCCTTCATGCCCTACGGCGGCATCAAGATGGCGGAAGAGTCGTGCAGGAACTACGGCTACGAGCCGAGCGAGCGTCTGCACGAAATCTTCACGAAGTACCACAAGACGCACAACCAGGCGGTCTTCGACGCCTACACGCCGGAGATTCGCCGCGCGCGCCACAGCCACATCATCACGGGGCTGCCTGACACCTACGGCCGCGGGCGCATCGTCGGCGACTACCGCCGCGTCGCGCTCTACGGCATCGACCGCCTCATCGAGGCGAAGAAGGCCGACCATGCGGAAATCGGTTCGGACGGCGTCATGTCCGACGACGTCATCCGCCTGCGCGAGGAAGTGGCCGAGCAGATCCGTGCGCTCGGCGGCATGAAGGAGATGGCGGCAATCTACGGCTTTGACATCTCGCGTCCTGCGCGGACGGCGCAGGAGGCCGTGCAGTGGCTCTACTTCGGCTACCTCGCCGCCATCAAGACGCAGAACGGCGCGGCGATGAGCGTCGGGCGCATCTCGACCTTCCTCGACATCTACATCCAGCGCGACCTCGCGCGCGGCACGCTCTCCGAGACGGAGGCGCAGGAGCTGATCGACCACCTCGTCATGAAGTTCCGCATGGTGAAGTTCGCGCGCATCACGAGCTACAACGAGCTGTTCTCGGGCGATCCCGTCTGGGCGACCCTCGAAGTCGCAGGCATCGGCATGGACGGGCGCTCCATGGTCACGAAGAACGATTTCCGCTTCCTGCACACGCTTGAAAACATGGGGCCTGCGCCCGAGCCGAACCTCACGGTGCTCTACTCCGAGGCTTTGCCTGGATCGTTCAAGCGCTATGCGGCGAAGATCTCCATCGACACGAGTTCCATCCAGTACGAGAACGACGACGTGATGAAGCCCGCGTGGGGCGACGACTATTCGATCTGCTGCTGCGTCTCCGCCACGCAGACGGGCAAGGAAATGCAGTTCTTCGGCGCGCGCGCCAACCTCGCGAAGTGCCTGCTCTACGCCATCAACGGCGGTATTGACGAGAAGACGGGCGAGCAGATCGCGCCGGCTTTCGCGCCCGTGCGCGCGGACGTGCTTGACTACGACGATGTGCTGGCGAAGTTCAGCCGCATGATGGAATGGCTTGCTTCCGTCTATGTGAACGCGCTGAACCTCATCCAGTACATGCACGACAAATATTATTACGAAGCGGCGGAAATGGCGCTCATCGACACCGACGTGCGCCGCACCTTCGCGACGGGCATCGCGGGCTTCTCGCATGTCGTCGATTCTCTCTCCGCCATCAAGTATGCGCGCGTGCGTCCCGTCTACAGCGAGCGCGGCTACGTCGTCGACTACGAGGTCGAGGGCGACTTCCCGCGCTACGGCAACGACGACGATCGCGCCGACGACATCGCGCGCTGGCTCCTCAAAACCTTCATCGAGAAGGTTCGCGCCCGCCACACCTACCGCAATTCCGAGCCGACGACCTCGATCCTCACGATCACCTCGAACGTCGTCTACGGCAAGTATACGGGCGCCATGCCCGACGGCAGGAAGGCATGGACGCCGCTCGCGCCCGGCGCAAATCCGAGCTACGGTGCGGAAAAGTCGGGTCTGCTTGCCTCCTTGAATTCCGTCACGAAGCTGCCCTACGAATGGGCTCTCGACGGCATCTCCAACACGCAGAGCATGACGCCCGAATCGCTCGGACACACGGAAGAGGAGCGCATCGATCAGCTCGTGCGCGTGCTCGACGGCTACTTCACGCAGGGAGCGCACCATCTCAACGTCAACGTCTTCGGCCGCGCGAAATTGCTCGACGCCATTGACCATCCTGAGAAGGAAGAATATCAGAACTTCACGATCCGCGTCTCGGGCTACGCTGTGAAGTTCATCAGCCTCACGCATGAGCAGCAGATGGACGTCATCGCACGCACCTTCCATGAGGCCATGTGACGGCGTGCCGCTTGGCCGCATCTGCTCCGTCGAAAGCTTCGGTTCGGTCGACGGCCCCGGCCTTCGCTACATCGTCTTTCTCGCGGGCTGCCGCCTGCGCTGCCTCTACTGCCACAACCCCGAGACATGGGGCGCTGCGGGGGCAGAGGAGAAGAGCGCCGAAGCCGTGCTTGCCGCCGCGCTGCGCTTTCGTCCCTATTGGAAGGGCGGCGGCGGCATCACTGTCTCGGGCGGCGAGCCGCTCGTGCAGGCTGACTTCGTCGCGGGGCTTTTCCGCCTCGCAAAAGAGGCGGGCGTCTCCGCCTGCCTTGACACGGCGGGCGAACCGTTCTCGCGCACGGATGACGCCGTCCTTCGCGCCGTCGCCGCAAGCGACCTCGTGCTGCTCGACATCAAGCACATCGATCCCGAGAAGCATGAAGCGCTCACGGGCAGACGCAACGAGAACATCCTCGACTTCGCACGCTATCTGGCCGAAGAAAAAAAGCCCGTATGGCTGCGCCACGTCCTCGTGCCCGGCCTTACGGACGATGCGCTTTCACTCAATTGCCTCGCACGCTTCGTCCGAAGCCTCGGAAACGTCGAGCGCTTCGAGGTTCTGCCCTATCATGCCATGGCGCGAGCGAAGTATGAAAAACTTCATATTCCCTACCCGCTGCCCGAGACGCGCGAGCCGCGTACCGATGACATCCGACGCGCCGAGGAAATCCTCGGCACCGCCGACTATCAAGGCTGGCGAAGGAAATAGGCGCTCCCTGCCGCAGCAGCTTTTCGCTGCTGTGGCAGGGAGTTTTGCTTACAGCGAATCTTACAATTTGATTTTTTAATTATTCATATTATTCTCTCTTCATATTTTTATCTATATTTTACCGGTTTGCCATGTACCGCAGATTACATGAAAGGGTTTTATGCTATCCTTGTAGAAAGGATATAAAAGGACTAGGATTCGTCAAGGTTTAACAAAGAAAGGAGAAGAAGAACATGAAGACATCTTGGAAGAAACTCCTCACGGTCGTAAGCACGGCGCTCCTTTGCGGCGCGCTCCTCACGGGCTGCGGCGGTTCAGGGGGCTCAGGCGGCTCCGACGGCTCGGGCGGCGGCATGCTCGGCAGCAAGAGCCTCGGCCCTGACGCGCCGAAGGAAGTCGTCGCCCAGCTCAAGCTTGGCGACAAGGACGTGCCGCTCTACGAGTACAAGGGTGCGGCGCTCCCCGAGAAGCTTCAAGGCTTCCATTCCAACCTCGCCGTGACGAAGAACGCCATATACGGCATCAGTTTCGTCGCCGCAAGCAAGGAATTCCATCTGCAGAAAATGAACCTCGAGAATGGCGCCATCACCTCGGTGGAAGATCTCGGCAATGTAGAAAATGAGCCGATCACTTCAGATGGCACAAACACCTATTTCATAACCAAGAAGGACGACAACATCGGCGTCTATGACGGCAACGCCGTATCGAACTTTAGCAATAAGGACGCGGCCGTCATACGCGCCATTTTCGGCGAGAAGACCGCCTATACGAGCGGCACTTTTGTATCACGCAGCGGCATCATGGCCGGCACGATCTCCAAGGACGGCACGAAAGACATGAAGTCCGTGCTCCCGAAAGATGAGTTTGCCACACTCCAAGATGCCAAGGATGCAAGTGCAGAAAAAAATTCGTTCCTCGCCTGCGCAGATAAAGACGGCTTCTACATCACGACGCTCGCCACGCATGGCGGGGACAGCGGAAAGTGGACCAAGCCTCTGCACATGTACGGACCGGACGGCAAGAAGATCCGCACCTTCGAGTGCAACGAAGGGATCCCCGACTCGGCACAAAAGCGCAAGATTTCCGAGCGTCAATCCATCGCGACGAAGGACTACGTCGTGTTCTACGATAGCGGCTTCCTGCGCGTCTTCAACAAGAAAGACGGCAAGTATGTCGGCGACGTCGAGCTGAAGATCAACGGCAAGAACATTGAGCCTGCCGGCGCCGCAGTCGACGATGAGAACCACATCTACTTCATCGATCACAAGACGGACGCGAACATCTACCGCATCGACCTCTGATAACGAGGGGGGCGTCTCCATGTCAGCAAAAAAATTCGCTTGGGAAAGAGCGCGGACGCTCGTGTCCGTCCTCTGCCTCCTGCTCATTACAGTCTTCATGACAGGATGCTTCAAGGGCGAAGCGAACCTCACGATCCGCGCCGACGGCTCCGCCGCCTTGAAGACGCGGCTTCTCGGCACGGATTTCCTCAAGGAGGCGATCATCGAAGCGACGAATGAGATGAAGAAGAAAGACTCTGCCGCTGTCGTCAAAGAAATCAGCGAAGGCGACAAGACGGGTTTCGAAATCACTTCGGAATACCCCGACATGAAGACGCTCGCCGAAAAGGGCGGCGACCTCTTCACGCGCCGTGACGGCAAGGCGGCGGGCATCCAGCAAAAGAAGACGTGGTTCTACGACGCCTACGCACTCGATCTCTACGCAGGCCCTAGTGAAACAGGAAATGATGCCAATGGCGACGATCCTGCGGCTGCCGCCATGATGAAGGGCTTCCTCGATCAGATCCATTACGAGTTCTGCCTGACGCTTCCTGAAGCACCCGAAAAGCACAATGCGGACCGCACGGAAGACGGCGGAAAGACACTGCGCTGGGATCTCGCCCCGACGCTCACCGCAGGCGGCGACAAGCACATACAAGCGGAATTCCGTCTGTGGAACAAGCCGCACATCATGCTGACCGCCGCAGTCGCCATCGTCTCCCTCGCGCTCGCCGTCCTCTGCTTCATCCTCAGGCAGAAGAGCGCACCAGAAAAGCGCGGTATGAAGCAGATCCTCGCCATCGTCTTCGCCGTCCTCGCGCTCGTCGTCTTCGCCTTCTCCGCATGGCAGCTGACAGCGGCTTTCGGATTTGCAGCAGAGGATTCGATCTCGCCCGCATACGTCAAGGACGTGGCAAAGTAATCGGCGGCATCGAGCCGATCTCCGACAATAAGAAAGGATCTTCTCTATGAAAATCAGAGCATTCTTCCTCGCGCTGCTCTTCGCGCTCCTCCTTCTTCCCGCCGCAGGCGGTGCAGCAGGGCTCGCGGACGAGGAGATGGAGCTCGGCGGCATTCGGCTCGGCGATACGATGGAGGAGGTCGAGGCATTCTACGGCGAAGGCGATCACATCGCGGACGGCGTGACGGAGTGGGGTGGCACGACCGTCCACATCTTCGCTTGTGACTACGGCGATTCCCTCGTCGTGCAGTACCGCGATGAAGGTGACGCCTGCCGCGTCATCAGCGTGCATCTCGGCGTGAACGACGTGAACAAGTACAGCCAAAGGCCGTCCGATGAGGCTAAGATGATCGAGACGCCGAGCGGCATCCATCTGGACAGCACGATTGAGGACTTGGAAGCTGTCTACGGCTATATCCCCAAGCCCGAATGCGGGCATACCGCACCGCCCGTCTGCGGCTATTTCTACGACAGCGCAGACGCCGTGCTCGCCTTCTACATCTGCCGGGAGTACAGCCCCGGCATCCGTTCGATCTGGCTGCACGAGAAGTGGACATGAGATAGGGTATTCCTTTATGCAAAACCAATCGGTCTGCGCCTTTTGGCTTGACCTCTTGGGGTTTCATGGTAAGCTACACGCACAAACGTCCACTTTGTGGACATTGTGCGCCGCCCTTA
>ERZ772948.257-NODE-257-length-33585-cov-4.587951_pt1 | contig 33585 bp, 26 predicted proteins | sample MGYA00511945_ERZ772948 | MGnify/ENA primary metagenome ERZ772948 (study PRJEB29015, sample SAMEA2737927) | human oral metagenome | biome: human oral; feature: human-associated habitat; material: dental | place: China | collected 2141 ... | reverse complement strand
CTATTAGCTTTGCCCCTGGCCAAACAGGCCAAGTCGGTTACCCTTGTGGACATTTCGGAGAAAATGCTGGAGCAAGCCCGTTTGAAAGCAAATCAGCAAGACATCAAGAATATCCAGTTTTTGGAGCAGGATTTACTGAAAAATCCCTTGGAGAAAGAGTTTGATCTCATTGTTGTTTGTCGTGTTCTTCATCATATGCCAAATGTTGAGAAGACTCTAGCAATGTTTAGAAATCATCTTGTAGAGGACGGACAGCTTTTTATTGCAGATTTTGTTAAAACAGACGTAAATCATCATGGCTTTCATCTTGCTGATTTGGAAGGAAAACTGTCTCAAAGTGGCTTCTCATCCGTCAAATCTCAGATAATTTATAGTGCAGAGGAACTCTTTTTAGAGAATTATGCAGAGCTTTTCTTGACATTAGCACAAAATCACTCGTTTGCATGATGAGTGATTTTGGTTTGTCTTTATAGTAAATTTCTTGATTCTTTTATGGAAATAGTAGAAAATGCCGCGTGGATATAGTATAATGGGATTATATGATTTTGAAGGAGAATGAGATTAAGTGAAATCTTCGGATTTATTGATTATTATACCTGCCTACAATGAAGAAGGCTCTATTGAGAATGTTGTCAACAATATCATCAGGAATTATTCACAGTATGATTATGTGATTATCAATGACGGTTCAAAAGATAGAACATCAGCCATTTGCCATGCAAACAGTTATAATATTGTGGATTTGCCGGTCAATTTAGGATTGGCAGGCGCATTTCAAACAGGACTTAGATATGCTTATGAGCAAGGCTATAAAAAAGCAGTGCAGTTTGACGCAGATGGTCAACATTTGCCTGAGTATATCTCAGTTTTAGAAGCAAAAATGAACGAAGGCTATGAGATGGTTATTGGATCTCGTTTTGTGACGGAAAAGCGCGAAACGTCTTTGCGGATGATGGGGAATATTCTCATTAGTGCAGCCATTAAATTAACCACAGGAAAGACAATCAACGATCCAACCTCTGGTATGCGGATGTTTTCTGAAGGACTTATCAAAGAATTTGCTCTCAATATCAATTATGGACCTGAGCCAGATACCGTCTCATATCTAATTCGTCATGGTGTGAAAGTAGCAGAAGCCCAAGTGCGAATGGAAGAGAGACAAGCTGGTGAGAGTTATCTGACACTTTCTCGCTCTATTCAATATATGACGCACATGTTTGTATCTATCTTGATTATTCAGAATTTCAGAAAGAGAGGGTAGACATTAAATGACTATTTGGTTTCAAATTGTATTGATTTTTGTCTCTATTATGACTTGTGCCTTTATTTTACGTAGCATTCGAAAATCACAAGTTCAAATCAACGATGCTATATTTTGGGTATTTTTCTCTTTAATTTTATTAGTATTTAGCATTTTCCCAGGTCTAGCAGAAACTATTGCAAGTGCATTAGGAATTGTATCAGCAGTCAATTTTATCTTTTTATTTGTCATTTTCTTATTGCTCATCAATCAATTCCAACTCACTCTTAGATTATCTAAATTAGATACGAAATTTAAAAATTTAGTTCAAACAATCGCACTGAGGGAGAAAGATGAAAATAAAAACTAATCCTTCTGCTAAAGAGATTTATTTTTGGAATTTACTGGGGAATTTAGCGGCAGCGGCAGTATCAGTTATTTACCTTTTAATCGTAACTAGATTGCAATCAGCAAAAATTTCTGATCAGTATAGTTTAGCAATGTCAATTGGTAATTTATGGGTTATTATTGGACTATTTCAAGTTAGAAATTATCAAGGAACGGATGTGAAAAAACATCATTCTTTTGATAGTTATTTCTTAACGCGTATGTTGACAATACTTATAATGATTTTGACAATTATTCCGTATTTGCGTTTAGTTCATTATGATATGTCTTGTCCCTCTTTGTTAATTATGCTATTACTACTTTTATATAGAATCAGTGATGCATTCTCAGATTTATTTCAAGGGCTTTTTCAGCAAGAGGAAAGACTAGATATTGCTGGGAAATCAATGGTTTATAGATACAGTTTAAGTATTATTATCTTGTTTGTTGGTCTTTTATTTTCTAAGTCATTGATTTTTTCATTATTAATATTGGGGTTATTCAATATTTTCTTTATTATAATATATGACTATCAATTTTCAAAAAATTTTGTAAAAATAAACCTTAGTTCATTATTTGTATTAGATAATTTAAAAAATTGTTTTCAAATAATAAAAATATGTTTTCCTTTGTTTTTTTATGGATTTGTATTGAATCAAATCTTTAACGAACCACGTTTGGTCATTGCATTAGAACTTCAAAAAGGTCTTTTAAAAAGTGGCCTTCAAAGAGATTACAATATTTTATTTATGCCCGTTTTTTTTATGAGTTTGTGTGTATTGGTGATACGTCCTCTTATTACCGAATTATCGAAATGTTGGTATGAAAAGAATTTACAAAAATTTGATAGTATAGTGAAGAAACTGTTAATTATGTTATTAGGACTTGGAATAATTGTGACAACTGCAGCTTTTTTCATTGGTGTGCCCATTTTAAGTTTAATATTTGGTATTAATTTGTCTGACAATACTTTAGCATTAACTATTCTTGTTTTCTCTGGTATACTCTATTCTGTTGCTCTAGTGTTTGAAAATATTTTAACAATATTTAGAAAACATTCTTATTTAATAGTTGTATATATTTTGATGTTCATTGTTTCTAAATGTATTACAAAATTTCAAGTTGAAACGAATGGAATATTAGGAGCAGCGATAAGTTTTATGATAGTCATGTTTATTTATATGTTAGGTAGTTTTGGAATATTTATTTGGATAAGAAAAAGGAAAATATAATGACAAATAGCTATGATAACCATACATTTGTAATATGTGCTTATGGAGAAAGTTCTTATTTAGAAGACTGTATTCAGTCGTTACTAAATCAGTCACTTCGTACAAAGGTGATTTTGTATACATCTACACCAAATCGGACTATTCAAAATCTTTGTCAAAAGTATAACCTCCCTTATTATCATAAACAAGGCGGTTCAATTGGTAAAGATTGGAATAATGCTCTGTCATTTGTTGATACAAAATATGCAACTATTGCTCATCAAGATGATTATTATAATCCAGAATATATAAAGTTAGTTTTGGAAAAAGCTCTAAAAAAAGAAGATACACTAATTATTTATTCTGATTATTTTGAAGAGAAAGATAGGCAGAAGGTTGCAACAACAACTAATTTAAAAATTAAAACTGCTATGCTGACTACAATGAATTTATTTCCTAAATCTGTATTTTGGAGAAGAAGAATTCTTTCATTTGGAAATGCTATTTGTTGTCCGGCTGTCACTTATAATTTAGATAGATTAACTGATTTTCGTTTTGATGAGACTTTAAGAGGAAATCTCGATTGGATTGCTTGGTATCAAATCGCTCAAATGAAAGGACATTTCACCTTTGTAAATGAAAAACTGATGTGTCATCGTATTCACAGTGAATCAGAGACTTCAAAAACAATTGCAGATAATACTCGAACTAACGAAGATTTAGAGACATTAAAATTATTTTGGCCTAATTGGATTGCTAAGTTGATTATGAGATTTTATGTTAAAAGTCAAAATACTAATGCTTCTTAGAAAAGCACAATTATGATTATGTTAGTAAGAAGATAGGAGAGAAAGTTGATAAAAAGAATAAAAAGATTTTTAGATATATCTAGCAATAAATATGCTGTAGCAGTTGTTGTTTTATTGTTGGCTTCATTTATTATAGGTTTGTCATCGGTTTTTTTCCGTTATCCAATGTCGTGGTTTGACGAACAAGTGCATTATGCTAGGACAATGACTTATGCAGATAACCCTTTGTCTATTACAAGAGGAAAAGTTACAAAAGATGAACAAACTTTTATCCAAAAGCCAATGGAAAAAATTGCTCGTTCATTAGGACAACCTACGACTGAAATTATTAGCTCTGATTGGCAAAAGGAATTTGATGAATTAGGTAAACATCAAGAAAGAATTTCTACCAAAGATGCAACAGCGGCTGCTATTTATACTCCGTTTGTATATGCTCCTTACATTATTGCAGCATGGATTGGAAAAGTACTGCATTTAAATGTTGTAACAACATTTCTTTTGATGAGATTATCAGGTTTTTTACTGGTATTTACAATGCTTGTATTGGCAATTAGGAAGATACCTTTTGGAAAACTTACTTTAGCAATTATAGGAAGTTTACCACCAGTTACTATTTCCTTTGCTGCTATTTCGGCGGATGAATTAAGCTATGGATTTAGTTTTTTGTTTATATCTTATGCTCTATCTCTTTATTTAAGTATAATTAAAGATAAAAAATTGAATATTAAAGATATTTGGTTATTTATATTACTTTCATTTTGTGTTGTCCTGACTAAAATACCAGCATTTCTAATTTTAGGACTATATCTACCAATTTTATATGCAGGGTTTAAAACGAAAGCGATTAATAAAAAAGGTCTAATTACCTTGTCTGTAGTCTTATGTATTTGCGCTATCATCACTATAGGTTGGTATATGATTGTAAGAAATATGAATGGAAATGTAGAATATTATGGCCGTGAAAATGTTGACCAAGTAAGACAAATTAAATTTATGCTTTCACATCCTTTGAGAACACTGAGAATTTTTGCTGATAATATTTTGAGCTACCCATATAATAGTATGCAATTAGGGTATTCAGATTATACAAAAACAATGTCTGTTCCAGCAGGTTTGACGTTACTTCCTTTTGCTGGTTTGATTCTTAGTATTTTTATAAAGGATAAGGATGATGAACTTAACTTTACTGACAATCAGCTAGTAATGCTTTACAATCATGTTTCTAGATTATTATTTGTGGGGGCTATTTTATTAATATTTATCATTTTTTATCTGCAGAACTCAGAAGTAGGTTCAGATACGGTAGTAGGGCTGCAGCCAAGATACTTTTTACCGTTCTTACTGTTATTACTTCCGTTTACAAACAGAACTTTGGAATATAATGCACGATTTATGACTGGTTTAGTGATTATTTCAGCCTCTCCCTTAATTTATTATAGTGCAATTTTTATCTTTCAATTATTGAATTAATAAGACAACTATTTTTTAATTACCATTATATGAATTCTTATTTTGGATTTTCTTTAGCTTTGATTATTAAAATGTACAAAACTATTTAAAGTTAGGCTTTATTCCTAACTTTTTATTTTTATGTTAGAATATATTTAACGACATAAGGAGGCTAAAATGACAATTTCAATCATCGTTCCTTGTTTTAACGAGGAAGAGTCGCTTCCGTTGTTTTATGCGGAAATGGAAAAAATTAAATCACAAATAGATGATAATTTTGAATACATCTTTGTCAATGATGGTTCAAAAGATAGAACTTTACAAGTTCTACGCGACTTAAATCAAGCAGATAAAAATGTTCACTATCTTTCTTTTTCGAGAAATTTTGGAAAAGAAGCAGCTCTGTATGCAGGTCTCAAACATGCAACTGGTGATTTAGTGACTGTCATGGATGCGGATTTGCAAGATCCTCCGGAACTTTTACTTACAATGAAATCCATGCTGGAGAAGAATCCAGATTTGGATTGTGTGGGGACACGACGAACAACGCGTGATGGAGAACCTCCAATTCGTAGCTTTTTTGCTAAGATGTTTTATAAATTGATCAATAAAATTAGTCAAGTCGAGATGGTGGATGGTGCGCGTGATTTCCGTCTCATGCGCCGACAAATGGTAGATGCCATTTTAGAAGTTTCTGAGTACAATCGTTTTTCCAAGGGAATATTTGCATGGGTTGGATTTAAAACAAAATATTTGGAATATAAGAACGTGGAGCGAGTTGCAGGAAAAACCAGTTGGAATTTCTGGCAATTATTGAATTATTCTCTAGAAGGGATTATAAACTTTTCAGATGCTCCTTTGACAATAGCTTTTTGGGGAGGTATTGTTGCCTGCTTATTGGCATTTTTCCTTATCATTATTGTCATTATTCGTACCTTGATTTTTGGCGATCCAACATCTGGCTGGCCTTCTATGGTGTCGATTATTCTTTTTTTAGGTGGTTTTCAGTTGTTGACAATTGGCATTCTTGGTAAATACATTGGAAAAATTTTCATGGAAACCAAAAAAAGACCAATTTACGTGGTTAAAGAGAAGAGCGAGTAGAAAGCAGATTTTTTCTGCTTTTTTTGATATAATGGATTTGTTGAATGTTTATTGTTCAGAAAGGAATTTCAAATGATTTTAATTACAGGTGCTAATGGACAACTTGGGACAGAACTTCGTTATCTTTTAGATGAACGCAATGAAGAGTATGTGGCAGTTGATGTAGCAGAAATGGATATTACCAATGCCGAAATGGTAGAGAAGGTTTTTGCAGAAGTGAAGCCAAGTCTTGTCTACCACTGTGCTGCCTATACAGCTGTGGACGCAGCAGAAGATGAAGGTAAAGAACTGGATTATGCAATCAATGTCACAGGAACTGAAAATGTTGCTAAAGCAGCCGAAAAGCATGGTGCAACACTTGTTTACATTTCTACAGACTATGTTTTTGCTGGAGATAAGCCAGTTGGGCAGGAATGGGAGGTAGACGATCAACCAGACCCTCAGACAGAATATGGTCGCACGAAGCGCATGGGAGAGGAATTGGTTGAGAAATATTCTAGCCGTTTCTACATTATCCGCACAGCTTGGGTCTTTGGAAATTATGGAAAGAACTTTGTTTTCACTATGCAAAATTTAGCGAAAACACATAAAACTCTGACTGTTGTCAATGATCAACACGGTCGTCCGACTTGGACGCGTACGTTGGCTGAATTTATGACGTACTTAGCAGAAAACCAAAAAGAATTTGGCTATTATCACTTGTCGAATGATGCCACAGAAGATACGACTTGGTATGACTTTGCAGTAGAAATCTTAAAAGATACAGATGTCGAAGTTTTGCCAGTAGACTCTAGTAAGTTTCCAGCGAAAGCGAAGCGGCCACTCAATTCTACCATGAGCCTAGCTAAAGCTAAGGCAACAGGCTTTGTCATCCCAACTTGGCAACATGCCCTCAAGGAATTTTATAAACAAGGAAAGAAATAGGGTAGAAGCAGCCGAAAGGTTGCTTTTCTATTTTATGTTACACAAACGATTTATAAAGTGATATAATAGATTAGATTGCAAAATCTTGAATTGAGGGAAATCATGAAACATGTATTCATCATCGGAAGTCGTGGGCTTCCTGCTAAATATGGTGGGTTTGAAACCTTTGTTGAGAAATTAGTGGAGAACCGTATATCTCCTCAAATCCAATACCATGTAGCTTGTTTATCAGATGATGAAGCTTATCATCATTTTGATTACAAAGGCGTAGATTGTTTTACGATTAGAGCGCCAAAACTTGGTCCAGCTCGCGTTATTGCCTATGATATGATAGCAATCAACTACGCACTTACATTAGTCAAGCAACAACAGATTGAGCGTCCTATTTTCTATATCCTAGGAAATACAATCGGAGCTTTTATCGCACCTTTTGCTCGAAAAATTCACCATGCTGGTGGTATCTTTTATATCAATCCTGATGGACTTGAGTGGAAACGTGCCAAGTGGTCTAAGCCCGTTCAAAAGTACCTCAAATATTCTGAGAAAGTGATGACCAAGCATGCCGATTTGGTGATTTCGGACAATCAAGGAATTGAAAGCTATATCCAGAAAGCTTATCCGTGGGCTAAAACCACCTTTATTGCCTATGGGACCGATTTGCGCTTGTCATCTTTAACTGCTCAGGATGAAAAAGTTCGACACTTTTTTGACACGTGGGCAAGTAAGGAAAAAGATTATTATTTGATTGTTGGGCGTTTTGTTCCAGAAAATAACTATGAAATCATCATTCACGAGTTTATGAAGTCACAGACGCAGCGAGACTTGCTGATTGTCTGCAATCATCAAGGTAATGCTTATTTTGAAGAACTACGACAAAAAACAAATTTTGACCGAGATGAGCGGATTAAGTTTGTCGGTACTGTTTATGATCAAGATTTATTGAAGTATATTCGCAATCAAGCGTTTGCTTATATTCATGGTCATGAGGTCGGCGGCACCAATCCTGGTCTCTTAGAAGCCTTAGCTCAGACAGATTTGAATTTGGTCTTGGGTGTGGACTTTAACCGACAAGTGGCAAAAGAAACAGCTCTTTACTGGGATAAGAAAGAAAACAGCCTAGTTGATTGCATTCATCAGGTAGATAAACAGTCCGACTTTTCAGATCTAGGTCAAGCTGCGAAAGAAAACATGAAAGAACACTACACTTGGGAAAAAATTGTGGGTGAATACGAGGAATTATTTTTATCATGAAAGTGACTATTCTCATGTCCACCTACAATGGTGAACGGTTTTTAGCAGAACAAATTGAAAGTATTCGGCAGCAGTCCCATACAGACTGGCAGCTGTTAATCCGAGATGATGGTTCTAAAGACAGAACGCGTGAGATTATTCAAGATTTTTGTCAAAAAGATAATCGCATTCATTTTGTGAATCCTGATAGCGTTGAAAATCTTGGTGTTATCAAAAGTTTCTTTTATCTTTTGAAATATCAAGAGTCAGATATTTACTTTTTTAGCGATCAGGATGATGTCTGGCTGCCTGAGAAAGTAGAAATGCAGCTGGAAGAAGCGATTAAACACGATACCAGTCAGCCTTTGCTGGTTTACACGGATTTAAAAGTTGTGGATCAAGAGTTAAATGTCGTACATGAAAGTATGATTCGTACACAGTCTGACCATGCAAACACGGAACTGCTCCAAGAATTAACAGAAAATACTGTTACAGGCGGCGTTTCGATGATTAACCAAGCTCTGGCTGACTTGTGGACAGGCCAAGAAGCTCATGATCTTCTCATGCATGACTGGTATTTGGCTTTGCTGGCAGCAGCTTTTGGTCATTTAGTCTATATAGACCAACCAAGTGAATTATATCGGCAACATTCCAATAATGTTTTAGGTGCAAGAACCCTCAGAAAAAGAATGCAGAATTGGATTCGCCCGCATATTCTCTTCGCAAAATATTGGAAATTGATTCAAGATAGCCAAGAACAAGCAAGGAATTTATTAGCTTTGCCTTTGGCTACTCAAAATAAAGAACTGATTGAAAATTTTGTGACAATCATGGAAGTCCCGTTTATGGAACGCTTGCGTCGTCTTCAAAAATATGGTTATCGAAAGAATCGTGCCTTCCACACTTTTGTCTTTACAACACTCATTCTTACAAAATTTGCTTATAAGGAGTAATGATGGACTTATTTAGTCGAAAAAATATGATTCTCTTACGCGAGATGATTAAAACAGATTTTAAATTACGGTATCAAGGGAGCTTGATTGGCTATCTTTGGTCAATTTTAAAGCCCCTTCTAATGTTTACAATTATGTATTTTGTTTTTATTAGATTTCTTCGTTTAGGTGGGAATGTACCTCATTTTGCAGTAGCTCTTCTTTTAGCTAATGTTATCTGGTCTTTTTTTTCAGAAGCGACTTCAATGGGCATGGTTTCAATTGTTACCCGTGGAGATTTACTTCGTAAGCTGAACTTTTCTAAATATATTGTTGTCATTTCAGCGGTAGCAGGAGCAGCTATCAATTTTTCAATTAACCTTATAGTTGTTTTGATTTTTGCGCTTGCTAATGGGGTTCGCTTTACCATTTCTGCTTTATGGCTTCTTCCATTATTTGTAGAATTATTTCTCATTGCAAGTGGTTTAGCCTTTATCTTAGCGACTCTTTTTGTTCGTTTTCGTGATTTATCTCAAATTTGGGAAGTCATGTTACAAGCTGGATTATATGCAACCCCCATTATTTATCCAATTAGTTTTATTGCAGATAAAAATCCTACGGCTGCAAAGCTTGTCATGATGAATCCATTAGCTCAAATTATTCAGGATATGCGTTATTTCCTGATTGATAAGGCAAACACTCCTATTTGGCAAATGATAAATAATAAGTTTATTGTAGCTATTCCATATTTATTGCCATTTCTTATCTTTATAGTTGGCTTTTTGATATTTAATAAAAATGCTAAAAAATTTGCGGAGATTTTATAATGTCAGATAAAAAAATTGCAGTAAAAGTTGATCATGTTAGCAAATATTTTAAACTACCTACAGAAGCGACCAATAGTCTTCGTACAACCTTAGTGAATCGCTTCAGGGGCATTAAGGGGTATAAAGAGCAGCATGTTTTAAAAGATATCAACTTTGAAGTTGAAGAAGGTGACTTCTTTGGGATTGTTGGTCGTAACGGTTCTGGGAAATCAACACTTTTGAAAATTATTTCTCAGATTTATGTTCCTGAAAAGGGCAAAGTCACGGTAAACGGGAAAATGGTTTCCTTTATTGAACTTGGTGTCGGCTTTAACCCAGAATTAACTGGACGTGAAAATGTTTATATGAATGGTGCACTTCTTGGTTTTAGTACTAATGAAATTGATAATATGTATGACGGTATTGTTGAATTTGCAGAACTCGAAGAATTCATGAACCAAAAATTAAAAAACTACTCCAGCGGTATGCAGGTCCGCTTAGCTTTTTCTGTTGCTATCAAGGCACAAGGTGATGTCCTGATTTTGGATGAGGTCTTGGCAGTGGGTGATGAAGCTTTCCAACGCAAGTGTAATGATTACTTCATGGAACGTAAAAAATCAGGCAAGACGACCATTCTGGTCACTCATGATATGGGTGCAGTTAAGAAATATTGTAATAAAGCTGTGTTGATTGAGGATGGTTTAATAAAGGCTTACGGAGAACCTTTTAATGTTGCTAATCAATATAGTTATGACAATACTGAGCAAATTATTGAAAAAGATGAAGTCGAGAATATCAAGGATGAAGTTATCCAAGTTGAAAATGTTAGTGTTAGTCTTCATTCTCCTACTCGTATAACGCCTAACGAAAAGGTATCTTTTACAATCTCTTATGATGTCCTTGAAGATATTCCAACTTATATTGCTTTATCTTTGACGGATATTGACCGCAATATTTGGATTTATAACGATAATTCAATGGATTTGCCAACATCGGGAACAGGTCATAAGCAAGTAACTTATGAGTGTTCGTTGCCAAATGTTAATAATTTGAAAATGAAATTAGAGGTTACTGTGCGTGATAAAGCAGGACAAATGCTTGGTTTTGCTGATAGTATACAAACACCGATTATTTGGATTAACCGTGATGATATTGCGCCAGATGACAAATCTGCCTTGGATTCTGCTAGTGGTTTAATTCAGCGAAATGGAAATTGGATCTTTAATGATTAAAAGTTGAGGATATAAGCATGCCAAAAGTATCTGTTATTTGTACAAATTACAATAAGGGAAAGTGGATAGCAGATGCTATTGATAGTTTTTTGCGCCAAAAAACCAATTTTGAATTTGAAATTATTCTGGTTGACGATTGTTCTACAGATGAGTCAGTTGATATTATCCGCAATTATGGACAGCGCTATCCTGATAAAATTCGTACTTTTTTCAATTCTGAAAATCAAGGGATTGCCAAAACTTGGGTTGCTATTTGTAAGGAAGCTCGCGGTCAGTATATTGCCCGTTGTGATGGGGATGATTACTGGATAGACGATGAGAAGTTACAAAAACAGGTTGACTTGTTGGAAACTACACCAAATTCTAAATGGTCTAATACAGAGTTTGATATAGTGGATTCCTTTGGTAGAACAACACAGGCAGATGTCTTTAAAAACCAAGTTATTCCACTATTGACTTCTTACGAAGAGATGCTTGTCTTGAAGGGAATGACCATGGCTTCAACTTGGCTGGTTGACACTGATCTGATGCGAGAAGTTAATGACCTCATTGATGTTAACACTGCGGACGATACTTTTAACATCCAACTAGAATTATTTCGACGAACGACATTGAGTTTTTTGCCAGATTCGACTACGGTCTATCGAATGGATCCAGAGTCGGATTCACGTACTCAGGATGATGCCAAGCTTCAACGGCGTTTTGAGCGTTTATTACAAACACAGTTGGAATATTTAGAAAAATATCCTTGCAACTACCAGCGTGCGCTTGAGCTATTACTTAAACAAGATAATCGTTTTGAAATTGCTCTGTCTCAGAAAAGTAATCTGGTATCACAGGTTGATAAGCAGTATGTGACGATTTATTTTTCAGGTGATGATGAAGAGTTTAGCCAAGAGCGAGTGCTGGAAATCCCTATGAAGTATCAGGATAGTTTTTCATTTGATTTGCCAGAAGATACAGTGCGGTTGCGAATTGACCTTTCTGAAATTGAAAGCTTTTATAAACGTGTTTCTTTGGTTGCTAATGATTATCAAACAGAAATCCTTCCAAGTTTAACTAATGGCAAGTTAGTTGGTGACTATGTCTTTTTCAATCAACCTGATCCACAATTGATTTATGATATTTCGAAAATTAGAAAGAAAGATTTTACATTAAACTATTCAATGTTTAATGTAGATAATATTACTTCAAATGACTTTGTGGCAAAACTTCTGGCTAATGATCTTTTTAAAGTATCACAAGAACTAAAAGAACTTAGTTCTTATAAAATTCAGTTTGAAATAGTTAACCAAGAGCGTCTGCACTACAAGCGAGCTCTGGAAGAAATGATTGTTCGCTACGATTCGGTTACCCATTCACGTCGTTGGATGATTCCAACAAAAATTATCAACTTTTTTAGGAGAAGAAAATGAAGCGTCTGCTTTTATACGTGCATTTTAATAAATATAATCGTGTGAGTTCGCATGTTTATTATCAACTGACACAAATGCAACCACTGTTTTCAAAGGTTGTTTTTATCTCAAATAGCCAAGTTAGCGAGCGTGATTATCAGAATTTAGTTGATTTGCATTTGATAGATAATTTTATTCAACGTGAAAATGTCGGTTTTGATTTTGCAGCTTGGCGTGATGGCATGACTCATGTCGGCTTTGATGATATTACAACCTATGATGTTGTTACTATCATGAATGATACTTGTTTTGGTCCTCTTTGGGATATCAAAGATTATTATCTCAATTATGAAGCCAACGACCAAGTTGATTTCTGGGGCTTGACCAATAATCGTAGGACAAAAAAATCTCATCAGACGCAGGGCTTTCCTGAGCATATCCAAAGTTACTTTATCACTTTTAAAAAGCCGGTTATTGCATCTTCGGCTTTTAGAAATTTTTGGGAAAATGTGAAAAATCATACAGATGTCCAAGAAGTTATCAATGATTATGAAACCAAGGTAACAACGACTTTTTTGGCTGCTGGTTTCCGCTACCAGACGGTCTTTGATACAGTTAATGAAGATACAACAGGCATGCTTCATCCTGACTTTTCTTACTATAATCCAACGGCTATTTTAAATCACAAGGTTCCTTTCATAAAGGTTAAAGCGATTGATAATAATCAGCACATAGCCCCCTATCTCTTGGAAGAAATTGCTAAAAAGTCAGATTATCCAGTGGATTTGATTGTTTCACATATGTCTGAAATTAATTTCCCTGATTTTAAGTACCTTTTAGCACGCAAATATATTCAGACAACGGCACTTACTTCTTTGTCAAACAAGAAAATTGGAGTGCATCTGCATGTCTTTTATGTTGATTTGTTAGAAGATTTCCTAAAAGCATTTGAAAACTTCCATTTTGCTTATGATTTATTCATTACAACTGATAATGATACTAAGAAATTAGAAATTGAAGCAATTTTAAATCAGAATCATAAAAATGCTCATATTTTTGTGACAGGTAACATTGGTCGTGATGTTTTACCAATGTTGAAATTGAAAAAATATCTGTCAACTTATGATTATATTGGACATTTTCATACAAAGAAATCTAAGGAAGCTGATTTCTGGGCAGGCGAATCTTGGCGTAACGAATTAATTGATATGTTAATCAAACCTGCTGATAATATCCTTGCTAATTTTGAAAATGATAAGCTAGGCCTTGTTATTTCAGATATTCCAACCTTTTTCAGGTATAATAAAATTGTAGACGCATGGAATGAACACTTAATCGCTCCTGAAATGAATGATTTATGGTACAAAATGAAGATGACTAAGCCAATTGATTTTAATACTTTTCATACTTTTGTTATGAGTTATGGAACTTTTATTTGGTTTAAGTATGATGCATTGAAACCATTATTTGATTTAGATTTGACAGATAAAGATGTTCCTATTGAACCATTACCTCAAAATTCAATTTTACATGCTATCGAAAGATTAATAGTTTATGTTGCATGGAATGAACATTATGATTTTAGAATTTCTAAAAATAAAATTGAAATAACACCTTTTGTCGATAATAAATTATACAATGAACGTGGCGATAGCGCACCACACACTTATGTGGATTTTACATACATGGGTGGCATAAAAGGAGCCTTCAAATATATCTTTATTGGACCAGCCAGAGCGATTAAATATATTTTTAAAAGAATTCTAAATAAAAAGAATTGAGAGTGCTATGAAAAAAATTAAAATTGATTATATCTATTTGGCAGTTATATTTTTTCTTTTTTATATTTTAGGAAATTATAGTTTGATAAGAAGTGATCAAGGAAGTTTAATTACTCGAAAAGTAGAATTTTTTTCTGGAATATTACTTGAAGGTTTATACTATTTTTCCATTTTGATATTGGGTCTTTGTGTATTCTTTTGTAAATTTCGTAAAAAATTTTATTTCAAATTAGTACTTATTCATATTATCTATTGTATATTCTCTTATCTTGTTACCATATCAATGAATATTAATAATCCAAACTTTAATATTTGGAGCTTTAACAAAAATCATTTACTGCAATATAAAGCTTTGCTTCCAGTTCTTTTAATTTTAAGTATTTCTATTTTAAGTACATTTATTTATAGGATGATAAGTCCAGGGAAGAGAGGCAAGAAAATAATTGATGTTGATAAACTTACATTTTTATTTTCTACTAATTCACTCTATGAGAATTTTTTCCTTTCTCAATTTTTCCTTTTATTTTGTATTAATGATAGTAAAATAACTTGGGTTATTTCAAATGATGGAATCTTTAATCAGTTTGGAACGGTTTCTTATTTTTTTGAAACATCGTTAGCTATGGTTTTTGTTCTTTTTATCATATATTTGAGTATTCGTGGTATTGAAGATATTGTAAACAATAGAGGGACAGTTTATTCATCAATTGTGGTTAGTATTTTCTTTGGCTTGTTTTTTAATGTACTTATACAAATGAGTATGGGATTGGGTGTTGGTGATTATTGGGGACTTTATACGTTGCCGGGTTCGACTAGTTTCCAAATTATAACAATAGCATTACTATCTTTATTTATTTATTTTGTACTCAATAGATTTTTACTAGCTAGCATATTATTAGTTACTATACTTTCAATTTTTACTTATGCTAATTTTTTGAAATTTAGTATGCGAAGCGAACCAATTTTACCGAGTGATTTAGCTTGGTTGTTATCGCCTAAAGTGCTTTTATCTTTTGTTAGCACAAATAACATAAAATATCTTGTAATTGTATTATTAGTAGGAGCAAGTCTTTATATTGGCTTGAGAAAATTTCTTTTTAAACAAAATATTTTTTCATCAAAAAGATATCAAATAACATCATTGACTATGATTATTTTAGCATGCTTGTTTGTTCATTTAATATTCTCAAATAAAAAAGATAATAAAATTGTAAATGGTATTCCAATTTTATCTAAAATTAATAATAATCAAGATATTACATGGATGGGAAATACGACTCATGCTCATTTTAAATCTCTAAGTTTTGTTTGGCTTAATCAGCTTACAACCCAAAATATGCAATATCCCAAAAGATATAATCAAGAAAAAATTAAAAGTATTGAAAAAAAATACAAATCTTTGACTAATATCATGAATCAATCTCGTAGTGAGGTTATTGAAAAGCAAACAGTAATTTATGTTTTAAGTGAAAGTTTTGCCGACCCTAGGCGCATAGATGGTGTATCTGTTAGTGAAAATCCGATTCCAAATACTGAAGGAATTAAAAATAACGTAACTAGTGGTCTCATGAAATCGGATGGCTATGGTGGTGGAACAGCAAATATGGAGTTTCAGACATTAACAGGTTTGCCTTTTTATAATCTCTCTCAAAGTGTATCTGTAATCTATACTGAAGTTGTTCCAAAAATGAATAAATTTCCTTCGATTAGTGATCAATATAATAAAAGTAATAAAATTGCTATCCATTTAGAAAGCTCAACAAATTATGCACGTAATGTTATTTATGAAAAATTAGGTTTTAAAGATTTTATTACACAAGATACTAAAAATATTAAATATGAAAATGAAGGTTATCATCCAAGTGATGCATCAACTTATCAGTTTGTTTTAAATAATATGAATGATAACGGACAATTCTTTTCTGTTATTTCAATGCAAAATCATTCGCCATGGGCTGAACAAGAACCGAGTGAATTAAAGGCAAGCAACGATAGTTTCTCTAGTGATGTAAACGATCAATTAACTAACTATACTCGTTTATTATACCACACAGACGTGGCCACAAAGGATTTTCTTAATCAACTTTCAAAATTAAATAAAAAAATTACAGTTGTTTTTTATGGAGATCATTTACCAGGGCTTTATCCACAGTCAGCTTTCAAAAATAATCCAGATAGCCAATATTTGACCGACTATTTTGTGTGGAGTAATTATGAGACGCCTAAATTGGACTATCCGATTGTAAATTCAAGTGACTTCACAGCTCTATTATTAGAACAAACCAATTCAAAAGTGTCACCTTATTATGCTTTATTAACAGAAGTTTTACACAAAGCAAGTGTTGATAAAAAAGATTTGGATGAGGAGGGGCGGCAAATTGCAGAAGACCTGAAACTTGTTCAATATGATATGGTGGCGGGTAAGGGCTATTTGTCAAAAGATTTTTTTAAAGTACATAGTGAGTAAAAAGCTATAATAAGTAGCTCTACAAATCTCTATAGTTGGCTAAAAATTCAACTATGGAGTTTTTTCTTATGAAATGAGTTATGAATAGAATATAACAATATGTAAAATTGATTTTGTCATTATTTTTTGTCGAAAAGAATTCTTCATCTTTTTATGACATGAAAAGAAATTGGCATCAAGAACAATAAAATTTTCTTTGGTATGTTAAAAGTTAAGATGCTTTATAGATTTGAAAACAGATTTAATTACTAAACGAGTTAATTAGTTAATTCGATGATTACAACAAAGTTAGAGTTCAAAATAAAAAGAACCAAAACCAATACAGGCTTCAGTCCTTAAATCAACTATTTTAGCTTCTTTTTCAGTATTTTAATCAAAATAGAGTAAATCTTTGCTTGTACTTGTAAAGACTTCAAAGCCATTTTTGGTGACATGACCGCAGTCTTCGATACGAACACCAACTTTTCCTGGAATATAAATTCCAGGCTCAACAGAGAAGCACATACCTTCTTCGATAACCATATCGTTTCCTTCCATGATAGATGGAAATTCATGTACGCTCATACCGATACCATGTCCCAGACGATGATTGAAATATTCACCATAACCGGCTTTTTCGATGACTTCGCGTGCTGCGCGGTCTACTTCATGAGCTGTTACTCCTGGTTTGATGAAGTCAAGAGCTGCCCGTTGAGCTTCAAGCGTTAGATTGTAAATGTCTTTTTTAAACTGATCTGGTTTTCCAACAGCAACTGTCCGTGTCATATCGCTGGCATAACCATTGACCATACAGCCAAGGTCAAATAGAAGCAGGGCATTGTTTTCGACTTTGTTTGCACCCGGAATGCCGTGCGGATTAGCAGCATTATCACCTGTCAAAACCATAGTCTCAAAGCTCATCTCATAGCCGAGTTGTTTGATACCAAAGTCAATTTGAGCAATAATATCTGTTTCTGTTTTATCGAGAGAAATAGTCTCAAAACCAATCTTAACAGCCTTATCTGCATATTCTCCAGCAACAAACATTTTCTTAATTTCATCGGATGATTTGATGAGACGCATACGATTGATACAAGGTGTTAAGTTTGTAAATTCAGCTTGTTCAAAAACAGTACGCAATCCATTGTATTTGGTCAAAATCAAGTTATCAAACTCAACAGCAACTTTGTGGGCGCTGTCCGCTGGCAAGGCTGCTTTGATTTTTTCCCAAGGATTTTCAGAATCAACATAGCCCACAACCTTAAAATCAACAATCGCACTAGCGCGATCTACTTCAAGAGCTGGGACAAAGAGTAGTGGTTCATGATTTGTGAAAATAAAAAGAAACATCTGGCGTTCATGAGGGTCGCTATAAAATCCTGTTAAATAATTAATCGTGACAGGATCAGAAACCACGGCAACATCTGTTTTCTCTGTTTCTAGATAAGAAATAATTTGATTTATTTTGGTCATTCTATTACCTTCTTTCTACTCCTCTATTTTTGCAAAAAAATAAGTAAAAATCAAGAGGACAGTAAGAACTTTTTTGTCGCTTCAAAAATTTCACAGATTGGGTAGATTTTTCTTGTAAAATCATTGATAAAATTGCTAGAAATTTGCCTAAAGAACAAGATTTTTCAAAAAGTTATCAAAATGCTTGAAAGTGTTTCCAATAAGTGATAAAATGAGTTTGGTAGGAATGTGAAAACGATATTTTCAATATAGAAAGGAAGAAGCATGAACACAGACGATACAGTAACCATTTATGATGTCGCGCGTGAAGCGGGAGTTTCAATGGCAACCGTTAGCCGTGTGGTAAATGGAAATAAAAATGTAAAGGAAAATACAAGAAAAAAAGTTTTGGAAGTGATTGACCGCTTGGATTACCGTCCAAATGCAGTGGCGCGTGGTCTTGCTAGCAAAAAGACGACGACTGTTGGAGTTGTCATTCCAAATATCACAAGCAGTTATTTTGCAACGCTTGCAAAAGGAATTGATGATATCGCAGAGATGTACAAATATAATATTGTCTTAGCCAATAGTGATGAAGATGATGACAAAGAAGTTTCTGTTGTTAATACGCTGTTCTCAAAACAAGTAGATGGTATCATTTTTATGGGTTATCATTTAACAGAAAAGATTCGCTCCGAGTTTTCTCGTTCGCGGACGCCAGTTGTGCTTGCAGGCACAGTTGATGTGGAGCATCAATTACCAAGTGTGAATATTGACTATAAGCAAGCAACCATGGATGCAGTTGAATGTCTTACGAAAAATAATCAAAAAATTGCTTTTGTAAGCGGACCTTTGGTGGATGATATCAATGGTAAGATTCGTTTAGCTGGTTACAAAGAAGCTTTGAAGAAAGCTAAACTTACCTATAGTGAAGGATTGGTTTTTGAGTCAAAATACAGCTATGATGATGGTTATCAATTAGCAGAACGGGTCATTGCTTCTAAAGCTACAGCAGCCTTTGTGACTGGTGATGAACTGGCAGCTGGATTGTTAAATGGATTATCAGACAAAGGTGTAAATATACCAGAAGATTTTGAAATCATTACTAGTGATGATTCGCAGGTAGCACGTTTTACCCGTCCAAATTTGACGACTATTGGTCAGCCTTTGTATGACCTCGGTGCGATTAGTATGCGCATGTTGACTAAGATTATGCACAAGGAAGAGCTAGAAGAACGCGAAGTGGTATTAGCTCATGGTCTTATTGAGCGCCGTTCAACAAGAAAGTAAGTAGAGTTAGACAGAACTTGAAATTTTCAATTTTAAGTTCGTTGTCCAATCGTTTTGCTACTCGTTTATTATAAGAGTAGTTTATGTCTGAGATGTTATTGTCCCAGACATTTTTGTTTTCAAGAGGCTTTATATCTTTGTGGTTTTATTTTTTCTATCTTTTGGGTATAATAGAAGACATGAAAGTATTACTTTATTTAGAAGGCAAGGCAGTTTTGGAAAAGTCAGGTATTGGACGAGCTTTGCAGCATCAGATGAAAGCACTGGACTTGGCTGGGATTCCATACACGACAGATCCTTCAGGAGATTATGATGTAGTGCATATCAATACCTATGGACCTAGGAGTTTGCAACTTTTGCACAAAGCAAAAAAGCAAGGAAAAAAAGTGATTATGCATGGGCATTCGACTAAAGAAGATTTTCGAAATTCTTTTATCGGGTCAAACTTTTTTGCGGAGGCCTTTGGGAAATATCTAGCTCACATGTATCAAATGGCGGATTTTATCATTACACCGTCTGAATACTCCAAAAAGTTGATTCAGGGCTATGGTGTGACAACACCAATTGTGGCGGTTTCTAATGGGATTGACCTTCATAAATATCAAAAAGATCCACATAAAGAAGAAGTGTTTAGAAAACATTTTCATATCCAAGAAGGAGATAAGGTGGTTGTCTGTGCGGGACTTTATTTCAGACGCAAGGGAATAGAAGACTTTGTAGAGGTAGCCCGCAGAATGCCAGATGTTCGCTTTATTTGGCTGGGTAGTATTAACAAGTGGATCATTCCTCGGAAAATCAGAAATCTTGTACTTTTTGATCATCCTAAAAATGTTGAATTCCCGGGTTATTTTAAAGGTGCCGTTTTTGAGGGAGCTATGAGTGGTAGCAGTCTTTTCTTTTTCCCAAGTTATGAGGAAACAGAAGGGATTGTAGTGCTAGAGGCGTTGGCTAGTCATCAACATGTCGTTTTACGGGATATTCCTGTATATGAGGGCTGGATTGGTGAGCAATCAGCTGAATTGGGGCATAATGTAGATGAATTTGTAGACTCTATCAAAAAGATTTTGGATGGTAAAGTAGATAAGCGAGAAGCTGGCTATAAGGTGGCGCAGAGTCGTTCAATTGATGATGTGGCTTATAAACTTGTGGATGCTTATCAAGAAGTATTGGAGATGTAGCATGCGAATTGGTCTTTTTACGGATACGTATTTCCCTCAAGTTTCTGGAGTGGCAACGAGTATTCGTACTTTGAAAACAGAATTAGAAAAGCTTGGACATACTGTTTTTATTTTTACAACGACAGATAAGGATGTCAATCGTTATGAGGATTGGCAGATTATTCGAATTCCCAGCGTGCCGTTTTTTGCCTTTAAAGATCGGCGAATTGCTTATCGCGGTTTTTCAACGGCTTTAGAGATTGCTCGCCAATATCAATTGGATATTATCCACACCCAGACTGAATTTTCTTTGGGTCTGTTGGGTGTTTGGATTGCGAAAGAACTGCGGATTCCAGTTGTTCATACCTATCATACACAGTATGAAGATTATGTACGTTATATTGCTAAAGGCATGGTCATTCGTCCTAGCATGGTCAAATACATTGTTCGCGGTTTTATGAGTGATTTAGACGGTGTGATTTGTCCGAGCGAGATTGTTTATGACTTGCTCGTGAAATACAAAGTAAAAGTAGAAAAACGTGTTATTCCGACTGGAATTGAGTTGGCCAAATTTGAACGTCCAGAAATTACTAGTGAGAACATTGCTGATTTACGGGGAAAATTAGGCATTTCAAATCAAGAAACTATGTTGCTTAGCCTATCACGTGTTTCGTATGAAAAAAATATTCAGGCAGTTTTAGCTGCTCTACCGGCTGTTTTAGAAGAAAATCCAGATGTGAAATTGGTAGTGGCAGGAGATGGACCTTATTTGTCTGACTTAAAAGCGCAAGCCAAACGGTTGAATATTACGGATGCAGTGATTTTCACAGGAATGATTGCACCCAGTGAGACAGCCTTGTATTATAAAGCAGCTGACTTCTTTATTTCCGCTTCAACGAGTGAGACGCAGGGCTTGACGTATTTAGAAAGCCTAGCTAGTGGCACTCCAATTATTGCGCATGGAAATCCTTATCTAGACAATGTTATCAATGATAAAATGTTTGGAACGCTTTATTATGAAGAACGTGATTTGGCGGGAGCCATTTTGGAAGCTGTTATTGCAACACCAGACTTGGATGAAAATAGTCTTGCTACAAAATTATACGAAATCTCTGCTGAAAACTTCGGCCGTCGTGTCTATGAATTTTATTTGGATTTAACCATTTCAAAAGATTTCAACAATGATTTATATCCGGAGGAATCTGTTAGTAAGCGATTAGCGAAATCTGTCATTTATCTTCCCCAAAAAGCGATTGCCCTTCCTGTAAATGGATCAGCGCGAATGTTTAAAGCATCTAAACGACAAATCAAAAATATACAGAAATACCTGAAATAAAATTCCAAAACTAGCGAGGTGGGAAAATGAAACGCGATATTCCTTTTTTAGCCGTACTACTCTTTTTCTATTTGTTATTTTATGGAATTGTTTACGTGATACCGATGGACGAATTGTTACGAAAGGGATTGGTGGTGAATAATGTTTTGATATATTCACCGCTGGCAACATTCCTTGTGGCAACTGTCTATGCTGGGCTATATGGTTTTTCTTACCGTTTTTTGCTTTTGGCAACGCTTATGTTCTTTGTGACGATTATGATCTTTGGTGAATGGATTTTACTGTATCATGTAGCCTATTTTATCTGTTTATTGTTGGGGACGCTGTTAGGTTATGGGATATTTCGCTGGAGAAAGACAAGTAAATAAACATCAAGCAGTTCAGAGCATTTGCTTCTTTAGAAAGTTACTACAGTAACAGTGAAAAGTGAAGACAATTCAAGTGTGTCTTGTAATTTTCAACTAAAAATTTAATGGATGGTCTAAGATTTTTGTCTTGACCTTTTTTGATATTCAAAAGCCTATCTTCACGAAGAGAATGTGTTATATTTTGAACATATTTGTTCTAAAGTTGTAAAGTAAAGAAATGATGTTTTATAGGTTAAATTAGTAAATTTTAAGGAAATTTTGGTATAATGAAAAGATAGAAAAAGGTGAATAGAATGAAAAAAATATTAGTTGTAGATGATGAGAAACCAATCTCAGATATTATAAAGTTTAACATGGTAAAAGAAGGTTATGAAGTAGTGACTGCCTTCGACGGTCGCGAAGCGTTAGAAATGTTTGAAGCAGAACGTCCAGATATTTTGATTTTGGACTTAATGTTGCCTGAAATGGACGGCTTAGAGGTGGCGCGAACGATTCGGAAAACGAGCAATGTGCCAATCATCGTTCTTTCTGCCAAAGACAGTGAGTTTGACAAAGTTATTGGTCTTGAGATTGGTGCAGATGACTATATGACAAAGCCTTTCTCTAATCGTGAGTTGCAGGCGCGTGTCAAAGCTATTTTGCGTCGCACAGATTTGACAATTGAAAATCAAGAAGCAGAAGCTGCTCCGACAGAAATTGTGATTGGAGATTTGCAGATTTTGACCGATGCTTTTGTCGTGAAAAAGCATGGCGAAGAATTGGATTTAACACACCGTGAGTTTGAATTGCTGCACCATTTGGCAACGCATATCGGACAAGTGATGACGCGTGAACATCTGCTAGAAACGGTGTGGGGTTATGATTATTTTGGAGATGTGCGGACTGTTGATGTGACAATTCGTCGTTTGAGAGAAAAGATAGAGGATATTCCTAGCCGACCAGAGTACATTTTAACGCGGCGCGGCGTTGGATATTACATGAGAAACAATGATTGATAATATTAGACAATTTATTGTATCAAAAGACTTTGTATTTGTTTTACTTATTTTAGGGTTCATCTTGGTGATTACCTTGCTTTCCTTGGAAAATAGGCGAGACAATATTCGTATTCGCCAATTGAATCAAAAAGTAAAAGATTTAATTGCAGGCAATTACTCAGAAATTTTAGATGTACAAGGTGGTCCAGAAATTACGGATATTACCAATAGTATCAATGATTTATCTGAGGTAATCCGTCTAACGCATGAAAATTTAGAGCAAGAAACTAAGCGCCTGTCGAGTATTTTATCCTATATGACGGACGGTGTTCTTGCGACCAATCGTCGTGGGCAGATTATCATGATCAATGATATGGCGACCAAGCAGTTGGGGGTCAAAGAATCCGAAGCACGAAAGATGAATATCTTAAAACTGCTAGATATCGAAGACGAATATGACTTACGAGACTTGATTACGAAAGTTCCAGAGTTGACCATTGATTCGCAGGATGAAAATGGAGAGTTTTTAAGTTTACGTGTCCGATTTGCCTTGATTCGTCGAGAATCTGGCTTTATTTCAGGGCTGGTTGCGGTGCTGCACGATACAACGGAGCAGGAAAAAGAGGAGCGTGAGCGAAGACTGTTTGTTTCGAATGTCAGTCACGAATTACGTACTCCCTTGACCAGTGTCAAGTCTTATCTGGAAGCACTAGATGAAGGTGCCTTATCAGAACCAGTCGCACCGGATTTCATCAAGGTTTCATTAGACGAGACCAATCGGATGATGCGCATGGTTTCGGACTTGCTGAGTTTGTCACGTATTGATAATGCAACCAGTCATTTGGATATTGAATTGACGAATTTTACAGCTTTTATCACCTTTATTTTGAACCGTTTTGATAAAATCAGAAGCCAGAATGATGATAAAAAGTACGAAATTATCCGAGATTATCCTATTAACTCTATTTGGGTCGAAATTGATACAGATAAGATGATACAGGTGATTGATAATATTATCAACAATGCCATTAAATATTCTCCTGACGGTGGTAAAATTACGGTCAGTATGAAAACGACGGATACCCAAATGATTTTGTCGATTTCAGATGAAGGCTTAGGAATTCCTAAAAAAGATTTGCCGAAAATTTTTGATAGATTTTATCGTGTAGACAAAGCAAGAAGTCGCGCACAAGGTGGATCCGGACTGGGCTTAGCCATTGCCAAAGAGATTATCAAGCAGCATAACGGATTTATCTGGGCAAAGAGCGAGTACGGCAAAGGCTCGACGTTTACAATCGTTCTGCCATATGACAAAGAAGCTGTCAAAGATGATGATTGGGAAGAAGATGAATTAGAAGGATAGCATGAGCGAGAAAGGATTTAAGTATAGTATTTTAGCATCGGGTTCTACTGGTAACTGTTTTTATTTAGAAACTCCAAAGAAGAGGTTGTTGATTGATGCGGGCTTGTCTGGGAAGAAAATTACCAGCTTATTGAGTGAAATTGACCGTAAACCAGAGGATTTGGATGCTATTTTGGTGACGCACGAGCATAAGGATCATATCCACGGTGTGGGCGTTTTGGCACGGAAATATCATTTAGACATTTATGCCAATCAAGAAACATGGAATGCTATGGAAGTAGCGCTTGGGAAGATTGATGTCAGTCAGAAGCATATTTTTGAAATGGGAAAAACCAAGACATTTGGCGATATTGACATTGAAAGTTTTGGTGTTAGTCATGATGCGGTTGCGCCGCAATTTTACCGATTGATGAAGGATGATAAGAGTTTTGTTCTACTGACGGATACTGGCTATGTTAGCGATCGTATGGCAGGGATTATTGAAAATGCGGACGGGTATTTGATTGAGTCTAACCATGATATTGAAATCCTTCGTAGCGGAGCTTATCCTTGGAGTCTGAAGCAACGGATTTTATCTGACCAAGGACATTTGTCGAATGATGACGGGGCAGAAACCATGATTCGTACGTTGGGTTATCGCACTAAGAAAATCTATCTAGGGCATCTTAGCAAAGAAAATAATACCAAAGAATTGGCTCATATCACAATGGTCAATCAATTGGCACAGGCTGATTTGGCGGTTGAGCATGATTTTCATATTTGTGATACATCGCCAGATACGGCGACACCTTTAACAAATATTTAGGAAAAAGAATGCGAATTTTTTACTTAATGATTGGTTTTATTTCAGTAGGATTAGCCCTTTTGGGAGTAGCTTTACCGCTATTGCCGACACCCCCCCTTTTTTGCTGTTGGTGATTGCATGCTTTTCACGCTCTTCCAAACGATTTGAAAAATGGCTATACCATACTAAGTTGTATCAAATCTATGTGGCGGACTTTCGCGAAACAGGTGCTATTGCTCGGGAGCGTAAAAGACAAATTTTTATTTCCATTTATATTCTAATGGGAATTTTTATCTTCTTTGCACCTCTTATCTAGGTGAAGTTTGCTTTGGCTGCCTTAACCCTTTTTATGACGTATTATTTATTCAAAGTCATTCCAGATAAAGAATGAAAATTCATTTCATCTCTGATGAACTTTTCCTATCAAATTCTTGGTATCGTTGGAGTATCAAGGATTTTTTTGATATAATAATAGAGAATTTGTTTTCATTTTATACTCTGTGAAGATCTCTTCAAACTTCGTCGGATTTCACAGTTCGGGTGACTGTGAGAGGTGGCAAAGAAGGAAAGCGAAACTTTTGCCAACCTTGCTGTACTCTTTGTTGCTGATTTCGTTGATTGCACTAGCAACTTCAAAAGCTCTACTTGAGCTTTTGCCTCACACGCAGCTTGCTTTCTAGTTCCAATTGTCGGGGAGACAGCTGGAGGTGATTGTCAAATTTTTGATGTTCATTAAGTATTAAAAGAAAAAGTTCTTCTTGAAAGGAGAAAAAATGAGAGATTTACATAAAGTTTTGAGTCAGCAATTTGGAATTGTCTTCCAAGATGAAAAGTTGCTGGAGACAGCTTTTACACACACTAGCTATGCCAATGAGCACCGCCTCTTAAACATTTCACACAATGAGCGCTTGGAATTTTTAGGAGACGCTGTTCTGCAATTATTGATTTCAGAATATCTGTATAAAAAATATCCGAAAAAACCAGAAGGGGACTTGTCAAAACTTCGCTCAACGATTGTACGTGAAGAGAGTTTGGCTGGTTTTAGTCGAGATTGTCAGTTTGATCAATTTATCAAATTGGGTCGTGGCGAAGAAAAATCAGGTGGTCGCAATCGTGACACCATTCTCGGCGATTTATTTGAAGCCTTTTTAGGAGCTTTGTTGCTAGATAGGGGAGTGGAAGCGGTCAAAAACTTCCTATATCAAGTCATGATTCCAAAGGTAGAAGTTGGAGACTTTGAGCAGGTGGTTGATTACAAGACCAAGCTACAAGAACTGCTCCAAGTCAATGGTGATGTCGAGATTATCTATCAAGTCATCTCTGAGTCTGGTCCAGCTCATGCCAAAGAATTTGCTGTAGCGGTATCTGTTGATGGCAGAACGGTTGGACAAGGACAAGGACGTTCGAAAAAATTAGCAGAACAGGAAGCTGCTAAAAATGCATTTGAAAAGGAAAGTCATTCATGTATTTAAAAGAAATTGAAATTCAAGGTTTCAAATCTTTTGCAGATAAGACCAAGGTAATATTTGATCAGGGAGTGACAGCAGTCGTTGGACCAAATGGCTCAGGAAAGAGTAACATTACTGAAAGCCTGCGTTGGGCACTGGGAGAGTCCAGTGTTAAAAGTCTTCGTGGCGGGAAAATGCCAGATGTCATTTTTGCGGGGACTGAAACTCGCAAACCACTGAATTATGCTTCTGTTGTTGTCGTTTTGGACAATAAAGACCGTTTCATCCAGCAAGCTGCAGATGAGATTCGTGTGGAGCGTCATATTTATCGTAGTGGAGATAGCGAGTATAAAATAGACGGCAAGAAGGTACGTTTGCGAGATATTCATGATTTGTTTATGGATACAGGGCTTGGACGAGATAGTTTTTCCATTATTTCCCAAGGAAAGGTGGAAGAAATTTTCAATAGCAAGCCAGAGGAGCGCCGTGCCATTTTTGAAGAAGCAGCTGGCGTACTGAAATACAAGACGCGGCGCAAGGAGACTGAAAGTAAGCTCAGCCAAACACAAGATAATCTAGATCGGCTGGAAGACATTATTTATGAGCTCGATAGTCAAGTGAAGCCTCTTGAAAAGCAAGCTACGACAGCTAAGCAGTTTTTGAAATTGGATGAGGAACGCCGTGCTCTTTATTTGGATGTATTGATTGCTCAAATAAAGGGAAATAAAACACAGCTGAATGATACTGAAGAACAGCTGACGGGGATTCAGCAAGCTTTGTCTGCTTATTACAGCAAACGTGACCAGCTAGAGCAAGAAAACGCTCTTCTGAAAGAAAAACGCCATGATTTGCAGAAACAAATGGCAGATGACCAAGCGAGTTTGCTTGAATTAACACGCCTCATCAGTGACTTAGAACGCCAAATCGAAGTTTCCAAATTAGAATCTAGTCAAGCTGCCAACAGTCGGAAGGAAAATGAAGAACGCCTGCAAGGATTGACAGAAAAATTAGAGACAGTCCAAACAGAATGGCAGGGAAAAGATGAGCAGTTGACTGATTTAGCTGTAAAATTGGAACAAAATCAACAAGCGATTCATAAATTGGAAGCTGAAATTGAATCATTTTCGGATGATCCTGACCAGATGATTGAAAAATTACGTGCTGAATTTGTCCAATTGATGCAGGAAGAAGCGGACTTGTCCAATGACTTAACTGCTTTAGAAAGTCGCTTAGCCAACGAATTACAATTATCTGAAAGCAAACAAGCAGAATTTGCTAAGTTAAAAGAAAATTTAAAGAATCTTCAAATCAACGAGCAAAGTCAACTGGAAGATTTAGAAACAGCTCGGCAGTCGGTTCAGCAGTTACTGGCAGATTATCAGGCACAGCTAAAGCAAGTTCAAACTGTAAAAACGAATTATCAGCAAAACCAAACGGCAATGTTTGATTTAATGGATGATGTAAAAAATAAAAAGGCGCGTGTTGGTAGTTTAGAAGCTATTCTGAAAAATCACAGTCATTTCTATGCTGGGGTGAAAAGCGTTCTTCAAGAAGCAGAGTGTCTGGGCGGTATTATCGGTGCTGTTAGTGAAAAATTGAGCTTTGATTCGCATTACCAGACAGCACTTGAAATTGCACTTGGAGCAAGTAGCCAGCATATTATCGTAGAGGACGAACAAGCTGCGACACGAGCAATTGAATTTCTGAAACGCAATCGAACAGGACGGGCAACTTTTCTGCCACTGACAACGATTAAAGCGCGGCATTTACCAGATCATCATCAAGCAAGCATTGAAAAAAGCACAGGTTTTCTTGGTTTGGCTTCGTCTTTGGTGCACTATGATAAGAGTTTAGAGCATATTTTCCAAAATTTGCTAGGTACAACAGCCATTTTTGATACAGTAGAAAATGCGCGAGCAGCTGCTCGCAAAGTTCGGTATCAAGTACGAATTGTCACGCTAGATGGAACAGAATTGCGGACAGGCGGTTCTTATGCAGGTGGCGCTAATCGAAACAACAATACGATTTTCATCAAGCCGGAGCTAGACGCTTTACAAATGGAACTTTCTGAGAAGAATGCGACTTTAGCAGAGCAAGAAAAACAAGTGGAAGATTTGCACACGCAACTAAGCCAAGCCAACAGTCTGTTAGAAGAAATAAAAGTAAGTGGTGAGGAAGCACGATTAGCAGAGCAAAAGGCTCAAATGGCTTATGAGCAAACACATAAACAGGTTGAAGACTTATCCGAGCTCTTAGCGCTGCAAGAAAGAGAGCTATCTCGTGAAGTTCTTCCTGATATGGCGGAGCAAAAAGAAAAGTTAGTCAATCGCCTTGCAGAAATTGAGCAAGAGAAATCCGAAACAGAAGCCGAGATTGAGCAGATTAAGTCGGATAAAGATGCTGTTCAAGCACGTTTAGACAAGCTAACAGCCCGCTTATCTGAGCTTCGTTTGGCTCGTACCGAGCTGACGGGGCATCAGCGTTACGTTCAGACGGATCTCACGCGTTTGTCCAATGAAAAATCTGAATTGGAAAAAGAGATTTCTACTTTACAATTTCTAATGGAGCAAAAGGAAGAGACCGCTTCAAAAGTGGATATTGCTGTTTTAGAAGAGCAATTAACACAGGCAGAGCAGGAAAAGACAGCTTTGAACCAAGCCAATATTCGGTGTCAGTTTGAACTGGACGATTTGGAAGGGCAAGCAGAAGATCTTACCAGTCATCTGGAACAAGCCCGCCAGCAAAATGAGGATCTGATTCGCAGTCAAGCCAAGGCAGAAGCTGAAAAAGATAAGATTGCAGATGTCCTTCGACGTCTTTTGACGAATTTGACAGATGACTATCAAATATCTTTTGATGAAGCTAGTAAACAGGCTCGTCCACTAGAAAATCTTGCGGTTTCTGAAACTAAGGTTAAGGACTTAGAAAAGGCTATTCGGGCTTTAGGGCCAGTCAATCTTGATGCGGTAGAGCAATTTGAAGAAGTCAGTCAACGACTGCATTTCCTCAATACTCAAAGAGATGACGTACTCTCTGCGAAAAATTTGCTTTTAGAAACCATTGAAGAAATGAATGACGAAGTAAAAGAACGCTTCAAATCAACCTTTGAAGCGATTCGTGAGTCCTTTAAAGTAACCTTTAGACAGATGTTTGGTGGAGGCCAGGCAGATTTGATTTTGACTGATGGAGACCTGCTGACAGCTGGGGTTGAGATTTCTGTTCAACCACCAGGTAAGAAAATCCAGTCTCTCAACCTCATGAGTGGTGGTGAAAAAGCCCTATCGGCCTTGGCCTTGTTGTTCTCTATCATTCGAGTCAAGACTATTCCTTTTGTTATCTTGGACGAGGTAGAGGCGGCACTTGATGAAGCCAATGTTAAACGTTTTGGGGATTATCTCAACCGCTTTGACAAGGATAGTCAGTTTATCGTTGTGACCCACCGTAAGGGGACCATGGCGGCAGCGGATTCTATCTATGGAGTTACCATGCAAGAATCAGGTGTGTCTAAGATTGTTTCGGTTAAGTTAAAAGACTTGGAAGAAACAGTAGACTAGTTACCAAACGATAGCATCTCTTAGGAGGTGCTATTTTTTTAAAACGAATACCTTGAATTGTCTATAAAGGTCAGTTCAGGCGCAAAAAACGACATTTGGGATTTCCTCTTAGCGAAAAGACAGGCTCTATGATATAATAGTTTCATGATTACAACAGTACCTATTAAGAACGAAAAAGACATTGCAGTACCGGGTAAAACGGTCCTTGTACTAGGTTATTTTGATGGCATTCACAAGGGGCATCAGAAACTTTTTGAAGTGGCCAGCAAGGCTTCGATGAAGGATTATCTGCCAGTTGTCGTGATGACCTTTACGGAGTCGCCAAAACTTGCCTTACAACCTTATCAACCTGAGCTCATGCTTCACATCGTCAATCACGAGGAACGGGAGCACAAGATGAAGTGGCACGGAGTAGAGGCTCTTTTCTTACTGGACTTTAGTAGCAAATTTGCTAGTTTAACGGGTCAAGAATTCTTTGATACCTATGTTAGAGCTTTAAAACCAGCCATTATCGTAGCAGGATTTGATTACACCTTTGGCTCAGATAAGAAAACTGCGGATGACCTGAAGGACTATTTTGATGGAGAGATCATCATTGTTCCTCCAGTTGAGGATGAAAAGGGCAAGATTAGTTCTACACGGATTCGTCAGGCAATTCTTGATGGAGATGTAAAGGAAGTCAATCATCTGCTCGGCACTCCGCTCCCATCTCGTGGAATGGTCGTTCATGGAAATGCACGAGGGCGTACTATTGGTTATCCAACAGCCAATCTGGTCCTAAGAGATCGAACTTATATGCCAGCAGATGGTGTTTACGTAGTCGATGTAGAAGTACAACGTCAGAGATATCGTGGCATGGCAAGTGTTGGGAAAAATGTTACTTTTGATGGAGAAGAACCACGTTTTGAAGTCAATATTTTTGACTTTTCAGATGATATTTACGGTGAGACCGTCATTGTTTACTGGCTGGACCGTGTCCGTGATATGGTCAAATTTGACTCCGTAGAGGAACTGGTAGACCAACTCCAGAAAGACGAAGAGATTGCTCGGAACTGGAAGGGTGAAGAGTAGAAATGTTTAAAAAAGTGAACCACATATTGTGTTTGCTTTTTTATTTTTGAAAGAAATTTTAATAGAAAGAAATATAATTTAAGCTTGATTGAAAATTTGTTAAAATAGTGATATTCATAACTTAAAAAACCAAAGAAAAGAGACTAGAGGAAATGTGAATCCTCTAATAAATATTGAATATATGATAGAAAGAGCAAAATCATAATTAGCAATTCAAAAATCTCTGAAAGAATTGGATCATCAGGTTTCTTATGTATCTGATGATGCCTTTAACTTAAAATTGGATACAATTTTTGATGAATACGACGATGTTTTCAAAGCTTTGGTGGAAAATGACAGTCTATCTAACAGAAAACAAATTGAAAAAATCAATGCTTTAGCAATTCAACGGTATTCTACAAATGAGCAAATTCAAACAGTTAGTCCTTCAGCGTTAAATATGATTGTGAACTTACCAGAACAATTTGTTTTTGGCAAGCCTCTTTATCCAACAATTTTTGATAAAGCAACAATATTATTTGTCCAATTGATAAAGAAGCATGTTTTTGCCAACGCCAATAAACGAACAGCCTTCTTTGTTTTGGTGAAGTTTTTACTATTCAACTCTTTGAAAAAGCTGAGGATAAAATTGGAGCAGACGGGGTAAGAGCTTTATTACAAAATGGGAAGTAGTCCAACTGAGCTGAAGAAAAACAGTAAAAAAAGGAGATTCATGGCGCAGAAAAGAGGCTAGTTCATAATTTCAACAACTGGAAGTTATAAACTAGCCTCAAAAGTTTGACAGAAAAAATCCAGTTATGGGACTTAGTGCATTTATATTGTGTCTTCATTTTACAGAAACCGAAAGTAAATAACTATTTTTAATATAAAATTTTGTCTTTTATCATATTTTTTTGAAAAAAGCTAGTAATTTGACTGAAAAAATTTGCAATTCTCCACAAGAAAATATATAATATAGTTGAGATGGAAAAACGTTTTTCAAAAGGAGGTGCACATTATGTTCTTAGGATTCTACTTCCGTTTTTGGTTCAGCATTTGGTGGCGTTAATAGAGGTTAGTGGTTGTTAAATTAAACTCAAATAGCTTTATGCCAGTAAGAAACTGAAATATTCAGTTTAATATGAGTTTTATTTTTCTAGTAAATTAACGTTTTCTATCACAACTCTATTGCAGTTAAGCTATGATATGTGATGATTATCAACCCTATCTTGTTAACATTTTTATGGTCTCGAGAAATCTTATTTCTTGGGACTTTTTCTATTGTTTGAAAGGTTGCGTGTTGATTTTGTTGAGCTAGGAGAAGAAAAAAGACAAGCTACTTTAAAAAGTAATTTGTCTGTTGTTGGGTCACTTTTTATTGAAACACACGATAAACGTAGGGATTTTCTGGTTTGTCTACTTTTGTGAAACTCTCAACTTCCAGTGTTGGGAGTTTTTGTTTGAGTTCTTTATGGTAGTGGAGGGTCAGGGTTCCCCTAGCGGTAATCCAGGTATTGTCAGGATACTGGCGTGAGTTTCCCTTAGTCAGGAGTCCGTATACTCCAGAGTCGGCGATACAGTGGATGATTCCAAAGCGAAAGAGGAACTGGCTATCTGGATGGCTAGGATCGTTATAGACAAAGCCTGTAAACTCGATTTGCTTTCCTTCAAACTCTTGTGGATAGTCATAGAGAACTTCCATGACCTCCATATAGTTTTCATCTGTAACCTGAATGGTTGATTGGGAGAGGTATTTATCAGCTGTAGCCCTCATTTCCTTTTCATAAGCAGATTTGGAAAAATAGGTACTGGTATCGGGTTTGAGGTATTGACTGGATGTCCCCTCGCTTGCCTGAATAGC
>ERZ772948.256-NODE-256-length-33619-cov-4.889971_pt1 | contig 33619 bp, 30 predicted proteins | sample MGYA00511945_ERZ772948 | MGnify/ENA primary metagenome ERZ772948 (study PRJEB29015, sample SAMEA2737927) | human oral metagenome | biome: human oral; feature: human-associated habitat; material: dental | place: China | collected 2141 ... | reverse complement strand
GCAATGCTGGCGCGCTCGGTCAACTCATTCAAAAGATTTTTGACATCGCTATTTTGTGGGTCGGTGCGCACATGGTGATGGCGGGCAGTTTGACTATCGGCGGGCTGATTGCTTTTCGAATGCTGAGCGGTCGGGTGAGCGGGCCGGTGCTGCGGTTGGTGCAATCGTGGCAGGATTTTCAGCAAACGGGTATTTCGATGAAGCGGTTGGGCGATATTTTTAACACTAAGCCTGAACCGACGCTTGATCCGAGCAAATCGCGCTTGCCGAGCATCACTGGTGATGTGCGGTTCGAGCATGTGCGTTTTCGTTATGCGCCAGACAGTCCGGAAGTTATCCGTGACGTGTCATTTGGTATTCGCCCCGGCACGGTGGTTGGCGTGGTTGGGCGCAGCGGTTCGGGCAAAAGTACGATTTCCAAATTATTGCAGCGGCTATACGTGCCAGAATCAGGCAAGATTTTGATTGATGGCGTCGATATTGCCACTACTGACCCGAGCTGGTTGCGCCGGCAAATCGGCGTGGTCTTGCAAGAAAACTTTTTGTTTAATGCCAGCGTGCGTGATAATATCGCGGTGCATGTGCCGAGTAGCAGCATGGATGACATAGTGAGGGTGGCAAAAATTGCTGGCGCCCATGAGTTTATCACCGAATTGCCAAATAGTTACGATACGATGGTTGGCGAAAAAGGCGAGGGCCTGAGCGGCGGACAAAAGCAGCGCATCGCTATCGCTCGGGCGCTGCTACATAATCCTAAAATCCTCATTTTTGACGAAGCAACATCAGCGCTTGATTATGAGTCGGAAAATATTATTCAGCGAAATCTCAAGCAGATTACGGCTGGTCGAACGGTCATTATTATCGCGCATCGTTTGTCAACACTCAAGTCGGTCGATAAAATCATGGCGATCGATCGCGGCCAATTGGTTGAGTATGGTACGCCGTCGGTGCTGCTGAAAAAGAACGGTTTGTATGCATATCTGCATCAGCAGCAATTAGGAGACGAAGCATGAGCTGGCTAAAACGCGACCGACTGCAGTATGAATTTTTGCCAGCGGCGGAGGAAATTGTTGAAACGCCAGCCGCGCCGCTGGGTGCGTTGGTGGTTTGGCTAGTTGCATTGTTGTTGGTCGTAGCATTGGCGTGGTCATATTTTGGCAGGATTGATATTGTAGCGGTAGCTAACGGTAAAATCTCCACCGAAGGCAGTACCAAGGTTATCCAGCCGGCAGTCTCTGGCGTGGTGACAAGCATTAACGTGCATGAAGGTCAGCGTGTCAAAAAAGGCGAAACTTTGCTGGCGCTTGATAAAACCACTGCCGAAAAAGATGTTGCTACTGTCAATCAAAGTCTGAACACGGCACGAGTCGAGCGCGATATTTTGCGGCGGCTAGCTGTTGGCAGTAACACCGACGATATTATTAATAATGCAGATTTGCCAGACGAGACCAAAGCCATGTTGCGACAATTTGCCAGTTCGCAAACCGCACTTTCTGCAGCCAGGCAGCAAGCTGTAAATAGTACGATTTCTAATTATCAGCAGCAATTACAATTTAACCAGCAAGCGAAACACCAGCTGGAAACCAACGCGCAGAATCTGAAAAATCGCAAAGCCGAGATCGAAAAGCAATTACCAAACGTCAATCCTGTCGACAAGCTGCGCCTACAGAATGAGTTGAGCAATATTGACCAGCGAATAACCAGTGCTGACAGCGCTGTCCTTGGTCAAAATCAGCAACTATTACAATCGCAATCGGCGCTTACTCAGGCGCAAAATCAGTCGCAAACCCAAATTGCCGAAACCAATAGTGCTTTTAACAATCAAATCATCACGGCAGAAAAGAGAATTATTGAACTGGAAAATAATCTGGTCAAAGCCAAACAAATTTTAGCGCAAACTACCATCACTGCACCCGTCGATGGTACGGTGCTGTCGCTAACGGTGAAAACAATTGGCGGCGTGGTCAATGCTGGGCAGCAGCTAGCACAAATTGTGCCAGAAAAAGCGCCACTCTACGTTGATGCGGCGCTGGACAATCAAGATGTCGGCTTTGTTAAGCCTGGCCAGCGCGTGGTCGTCAAAGTCGCTACTTATCCATTCCAGCGTTACGGCTACCTGGAGGGGACGGTTGAAAATATTAGTCCTGATGCTATTCAGGACGACAAGAAAGGTCTCATTTATAAAGCTAAAATTAAATTGAATGATGATAAAAGCTCCAAGCAAAATCAACTCAAATTGCTGCCAGGCATGAGCGTATCTGCCGAAATTACTACCGGCCAGCGCCGCATCATTGAGTTCTTCCTCGACCCGCTGATGACCAAGGCGGATGAGAGTTTGAAAGTGAGGTGAAATAATGCTTGGCACGCTGTCGATTGATTTTGACATCGGTCGGTAGTCGGCAATGCTAATATCAAACTTAGCCAGGGGGATTTGCAGTGACAGCATAAATGTCGGGCGAGCAATTAATTCATAAATATCTTTTTCTGGATGCAAATAAAAATTGCAGACATTGTTCGATAATTATTGATGCCTAAGCTAATAAATGAAGAGGATGTTTTGGCAGGTGAAGCCGTACCGTAAATACGAATTGATTGAATGGGCAGCTCACTATACACAGTAGAGTTATTTTGGTGGCGCGACCAGCAGGGACAGATGCATAGAATCACAATACGCAGAGGAACCAAGCGATTGATACAGTACACTTAGTTAGTCGGCTAGACAGACCTATAGGATACTGTTGATAACGTAACTATCCGGCACACATTGAGAGAGGATAGAGATACGAACGCTCGAATATTTGCACAAAGGTAATATCCAACTATACGTATAAATAGACGCCAGCAAAGATATGCGCACCCACTGCAATAGACCTACTATGGCGCACCTGGGTAAGGGCCTTACATAAAGTAAAGGAGCGATATGGCTGTCTTAATATTTGATTATAATGAACAGTTTATCGAACTTACCAGAAATAAAAAACGTTACCAACACCTTTAACTTAGAGATTATGATATCAGACTGTCCATACCCAAACACGATCACCGTAAACTCATGGCATCAAATCGATATTGAAATCTTCACTTCTCGTGACAGAAAGTAGCCGCCAGTACGCGGACTAAAAGCCTCGCTCAAGCTATGTCCAGTTTAAAAAAGAACCTGGCGTGTCTTGGTAGTGGGCCTTACTCACCCAGTCTTCACGGGTTTACTCAGCAACTCAAGAATACTGGGCTACGCCAACCTCCCAGCCTCGACTAGGGCCTATGATACCTCCCGAGCAAAACTATGTCGGCAATAAACCCTCTTGAGGTCAATGTTGAAAAGCCTAGCAGAGGATTAAAAATGAATAGGGCATATAACATACAGGCTGAATGAACGGTATCGGCAGAATTGATAATCACCCAAGGTGAGCGTTGCGGGCCGCTGACAACCATTCTTCAAGTGTTAATTCTGATGGTTTTTTATTTTTAGGCACAGTCGTTTTAGCAAAAGTACGTGGATCGGCATAACAACGCTCAATCCAATCCATATAAGACCGCATCTGCTGGCGTGGCAATAGGGGAATATCTCGTAATTTTAGCTCAAGCAGTACAGTGTCAACCGCTGGTGGTGGAGTAAAGTCGGTCCGACGGAGCGGGCGACGAATTCGCGCTGTCCACCAAGGAGCAACCCCCATGCCAAGCGCACTATGAAAATGAGAGCCCTCGACAATCATCTTTTGTGCAAATTGTTTTTGGACTATCAGATATATAGCTACCGGCGGCCTAACGCCACCTGTCAAACGACGAACTATCGACGAGCTGAGGTGAAAGGGGATATTAGAGAAAACCTTGTATCGCTCTGCTGGCAACTCAGCGCGCAAGAAGTTACCTCTGACAATCTCTACGTTCGAGAAGCGTTTCATGTTATGCTCTAGCCGTGAATATGCCGACGGCTCTGACTCATAGGCAACTACTTTTTTTGCACGACGTGCCAGCACAGCAGTGATCGCACCACTACCCGCACCGATATCAATCACCGTATCATTTTTACGTATATTGCTATGACCAACTAGCTCAGCAATAAACGCACTGCCACGCAAAAAATGCTGAGAGTGACTCGCAACAAGTCGTTTCATATTTATATCGTACCATTACCTAAAACAATAGACAGCCACCTCCAGGCGTCGTATACTAGCAGTATGAAGAAAACCATGAGCGGATTTACACTTATAGAAATCCTCATCGTTGTTTTTATTATCGGCATCCTCGCGGGCATCACGCTAGTCACTTATAACGGCGTTCAAGCGCGTGCTCGCAATTCACAAACACTTAGCGCTGCCAATCAATGGGTTAAGATTCTAAAAACCTATCAGCTACGAAATCATCGCTATCCCGAATTATCTACCTGCTTAGGATCGGGGTATGGCTATGGCGTAAACAACGACAAAGGTTCAACCGGTGTCGGACAGTGTCGCCAGACGAGTGCTAGCTCTGGTATCATAACCGACCCAAACGTATCAGTTACGATCGCAAAATATTCATCAAATACACCTAACCCTGCGTTTGTCACCGCCGCAAACAGCGATACCGACTGGCACCGTGGCATTTATTACTCTATAAGTGGCACTGACGCGTTATTTACTTTCGTACTAGACAGTAGTGGAGCATCAGAGTGCCCACGTAAATTTGCCGACATGAGCCTGACTAGCTCCCAGAGGTCAACTCGTGATGGTAATCATATATGTACTTATAAATTAGGAAACGCCGACAGCACATTCACCAATCCAGAAGGTCTGTAAGCGTCTTTTGATTGTCAAATCACGCCCTCAGAGGTTATACTAAGCATTAGCATGAACAATCACGAAAAACACTCAATGAATCAGTATTTGCGTGCAGCAAATTATCTAACTGCGGCGCAAATCTTTTTAGCAGACAACCACCTCATGAAGCGCGCGATCAAGCCAGACGACATCAAAAATCGTCTACTTGGACACTGGGGGAGCTGTCCAGGTATCAACTTTGCCTACGCCCATTTATCGCGTTATGCCAAGAAATACGACCAAGATATGATGTTTGTCCTCGGGCCAGGACATGGATTCCCGGCACTACAAGCCAACCTCTACCTCGAGGGTACTCTGAGCCACTTTGACCCAACCTTGCCGATGAATCTTGACGGTATTCGTCGCCTATGTCGTGAGTTTAGCTGGCCATACGGATATCCAAGCCACTCCAACCCAGAAACTCCAGGCGTTATCCTCGAAGGAGGCGAGCTTGGCTACGCCTTAAGCACTAGCTATGGTGCCGTCATGGATAATCCAGACCTTATTGTCGCTGCGCTAATCGGGGACGGCGAGGCAGAAACCGGGCCAACCGCTGGCGCTTGGCACTTAAACAAGCTTATCAACCCGAGAAAAGACGGTGTCGTTCTACCGATCCTCCACCTAAATGGCTACAAAATTAGCCAGCCAACAATCTTTGGTCGTATGAGCAACTACGAACTGATGACGCTATTTTCAGGCTATGGCTACGAACCACGAATTGTCGACGCGACCAAGGGTGACGTCAACCCTCATGACGCAATGGCAGAAGCACTCGACTGGGCGCACGATCTAATAGCCGAGGTTCGCTCCAGTCACGATACTGTCAGTCCTCGTATGCCAATGATTATTATGCGCACACTCAAGGGCTGGACAGGCGTCAAAGAATTGCCAGACGGTGAAAAAGTTGAAGGCAACTGCCTTGCACACCAGGTTGTCCTAAACGAAGCCAAGACCGACAAGGAGGAGTTGAAACTGCTCAACGAGTGGCTCGGTAGCTACAAGTTTGACGAACTATTCACAGAGGCAAACGGGTTTGGCTCATATGTCGACGATATCTTACCAGAAAATCCGGAAAAACGACTAGGGCGCAGTCGTCATGCACACGGTGGCAACGCCGTCTACAAGCCACTCGATCTCCCAAGAGCCGAAGACTTCGCCGAAGACGCAACCGTACCTGGCACAATGGGTTCAAGTAGCATGCGCCGAACTGGTCTATACCTAGAGGAAGTGTTTCGTCGAAATGCTGATCACAAAAACTTTCGCATGATGAGCCCTGACGAAACATACTCAAACAAACTTGACGACATATTCAAAGCCACTAGCCGTAGCTGGCAATGGCCTATCATGAGCTGGGACAAGGACCTCACCCAAGATGGCCGCGTTATGGAGATGCTCTCAGAGCATAATATGCAAGGTTTGATGCAGGGCTATGTCCTCACTGGGCGACACGCTATGTTTGCTAGTTACGAAGCATTCCTCACTGTTGTCTCGAGTATGGTAGATCAGTACGCCAAGTTCCTAACACAAAGTCGTGGCGTCGAGTGGCGCGGAACTATACCGAGCATCAATTATATCTTGACAAGTAGTGGTTGGCGACAGGATCACAACGGATTTAGCCACCAAAACCCAGGATTTATCGACGACATCTTGCGTCGTCAAAGCAACTTTAGCAATGTCTACTTCCCGGCAGATGGCAACTGTACACTCGTCGCTGTTGAGAACATGCTAAAAAGTGTCCGCCAAATCAATGCCGTTGTCGCCGGCAAAACAGTCGAGCCACGCTGGCTAACTCCAGAGCTAGCACGTAAACAGATTGATACCGGGTTGATGATATGGGACTTTGCGAGCGATGAACAGCCTGACATCGTCATGGCGGCCGCTGGTGATTATCCGACCAAAGAAACCATGGCGGCAATCGACATCATCAAGACCGAGCGTCCTGACGTAAAAGTCCGTTGCGTCAACGTGTCGTCACTGACAACACAAGGATTTGGAACGCTTGCTAACACCGCCAGCCAGCAACTCTTTGACGATATATTCACCGAAGATAAGCCTGTCGTCTTTAACTTCCACGGCTACCCACAGACCGTTAAGAGTATCCTATTTAACTACGCGGTCGACGGAACACGCTTTGATGTCCGTGGCTACAAAGAGATTGGCTCCACCACTACACCGTTTGATATGCATGTCCGAAACGAGACCAGCCGCTACGACCTCGCTATTGCCGCGTTCAGGAAGCTTGGTCAAACGGGCGCTATACCAGTCCAAGAGGCCGAACACCTGATAGCGAAATACCGTGCTCGAATCGAAGCCAATACTGCCTACATCAAACAGCACGGCATCGACCTTCCCGAGCTTGACGCATGGGTATGGCCAGCAGCACGCGACCTCGAGCGCACAAAAGAAGAAGAATGGCGCGGCCAAACTAACTAAGATAGGAGAAATGGGTGGGACTGATACTTGTCGCAAATCCTGGAAGTTCAAGCCGTAAATACGCGCTGTACGAATCAGACAAACTCGTGCTACGAGCTGAACTTCATGTTGAATCGTCAGATGGCCAAATAGTCGCAACACTTCGCACAAATAGCGGTTCACGACAAGTCGAAACCACACTGTCAGAGGTTCATGATGCGCCGCGAGAAGTGAGAGGTATATTGGTTCGCGAAAATATATTAAACGAAAACGAAGCAATTACCGCAATAGGTCTGCGCGTCGTCGCCCCTGGTTCATACTTCATGGAAGACCGCGTCATATCAGACGAGGTCATCGCGAAGCTCGAAGAAACCAAAAGCCTCGCTCCGATTCACATTTTTGCAACACTCGAAGAACTAAAAATACTACGCGAGTATTTCGGCCAGACACCAGTCGTAGCAGTCAGCGATAGTGCGTTTCATCGCACAAAACCACCATATGCCTGGAACTATGGTATCAATATCCAAGACGCCGACAGTCTAGAGATTAAGCGATACGGATACCATGGCATATCAGTAGCAAGCGCTGTCGATGAGCTGTGGAATCGTGGCAAACTACCACCAAAAGTCATAGTCTGCCACCTCGGTAGCGGTAGTAGTGTGAGCGCCATTTTTCACGGCAGAAGCATCGACAACACCATGGGGTTCACACCACTCGAGGGTGTACTCATGGCGACAAGGAGTGGTGACATCAGTCCAGGAGCTGTGCGCGCTCTACAAACCAAACTAGGCATGGACTGGTCAGGAATTGAATCCTATCTAAATCAACGAGGTGGTCTGCTCGGAATTGGTGGCTCAAACGATATTCGCGATCTAATCGAACGCGAAAAAAATGGCGACCACCTGGCACACCTAGCCCTGACAACTCTCGTTCATACAATTCACAAGGCGATCGGCAGTATGATAGCAACCTTAAACGGGTGCGACCTACTGGTGTTTACTGGTACGGTTGGCGAGCGCAGTGCAATTTTGCGAAAACGCATCGTCGCTCATCTGGAATTTGTCGACTTCATCATAGACGGCAATCTAAACGATGGCTGTACGGAACCCGACCAACTCACCAGCATCTCTCAGTCTGCAAAATCCAAGCCTATCATCGTCATACCGACAAACGAAAGTGTTGAGATCGCAAAACGGACCCTCAAGGCGGCCAAACGATAAGGTAAACAGGCTTCATCTGCAAACACCTGCGTAGTCACGAGCTTTTATATAAATCAGTTACACGCTAGAATAGGGTGATGGCTAAAAAACCTCAATTTGAAACGCTAAAACTAGATGTTATCGTAGGCGGAGGACAGGCTCTCGGCACTCTTGAAGATGGCCGAAAAGCCTTTGTGTGGGGTGGACTGCCTGACGAACGCGTCACTATTCGCATAACAAAAAAGAAATCCCATTTTGTAGAAGGTGTAGTAACCGAGATCCACGAAACATCACCTAAGCGCCTCACACCAAAAGACCCTACCAGTTACCTAAGCACTAGCCCATGGCAAATTATGGCTTTCGAGGACGAGCAACACTACAAATCAGCCCTCATAGAAGAGGCTTTTGAATTGCACGACATCGTATTGCCTGACGCCATCGAGGTCTATACCGATGAAAAAATATATAACTATCGCAACAAAGTCGAATTTAGCTGGTTTGGCGACACCACCCCTAGTGGCAACACGCTAGATCTAGCGTTCTTTCAGCGCGGAAGCAAAGGAAAAATTGTCGTCGATTCATGCAGCCTATTGCCTGATTCAATGATAAATCTGGCTCGTTCAATCCGCGATCTGCTTCGGACAAAGCCCGTCACCGCACGCAACCTAAAAACACTTTTGATTCGTGCCGACCAGCAGGGAAATTGCGTTTGGCAACTTTATCTAAAGGATAGGCTACCTGAAATCATTTCACCAGAGGAGGCGTCAAGCCTCCCCGCACAAGGAGGGGAACTGATCTACAGTGACCCACGCAGCCCCGCCAGTCGCATCACTGAACGGCTGGCGTCATTTGGCGATATCGTCCTGTCTGACAATATCCTCGGCACCCCCTTTCACTACGCAACCGAAGGCTTTTTCCAGGTAAATATACCCGTTTATGAACAAGCTCTTCGTGATATGCAACAATGGGTCGAAAACAAACCAGTCGTCGACCTATATAGTGGCGTCGGTACAATCGGACTAACAATTGGCGGTGATGATGTTACGCTTGTCGAGATTAATGAAGACGCGGTCCGTGAGATGAACCGTAATATCAAAGACCTAGGACGCAAGGATTCCGCTCGCGCTATCTTGTCTCCTAGCGAAAAAGCCCTCGACCATATTAATACCGATCACTGCGTAATCGTCGACCCACCCCGCGCTGGCCTGCACTCTAATGTGATTGCTCGGTTACTGGAGACTGGTCCAGAACGAATCATTTACCTCAGTTGCAATCCAGTCACTCAAGCACGCGACATCGCTCTGTTGGCCGAAATTTACGGAGTCCGATACCACCGCGGGTATAACTTTTTTCCACGCACCCCTCACATCGAGCACCTGGTGATACTCGACAAGAAACATTAGCCTAGCATAAGCACCATGTGGTAAACTAACTTTATGAAGCGTTCTAAATCGCGCGGTTTTACACTTGTTGAAATTGCTGTTGTTATAGCAGTCGTCGGGATCCTCGCTACGATGACAATCGTCGTTTATCATCGTGTTCAAAAAGAATCTCGCGACACTAAACGACGCAACGATATCTTGATTGTCATGAAAGAGCTCGAGAACTACTATCAAAAGAATGGTGAGTATCCGACTCTAGCTGGCTTTCAGGCAGCAAAAATGTCGCAAGTTGCACCAAAACTGGTAGATAACGCCGTAAAAGATCCGCTCGACAATATCGCCACCATGCCAACAGGTAGACTAGGCTCGACGCAGTTTTGCGTAGGCGAGCCCCATTTACACAATAACCCCGGGCAGTCTTGCAAGGGCTATGGTTACTATGCCGACAATTCAGACTCCAGTGCTATAGTGTCTAACTGGGGCACAATGGGTACGCGACCAATTCACGGCTCGGGCTGCTCCATACTCGCCAAGCAGCACCCAGGCCCGACGCTAACCGACTGGTACGTTCTAGCCTGGTATAGCGAAGTCGACAATAAAATTCACTTCATAAAAAAAGAGCATGACGGTTCAGCAGAAGTAAAAATTCAACAAACCGAAAGCCAATCAAGCACCATCTATCCTACTCAGCAATGCGTGTTTGATAAAGAGGTATAAAAACTAGCTGGTTTTTATACGCCGATAGGCAAGTCTCACAGCCGGACGCCAACCGCCACGGGCGTCACTATCAGCGCAGCGGATAGTTCCACCCTTTATCTCGCCGACGAGAATCAGCGCCGGGCAATAAGGCGCAAGTGTGCGATAAAACCTCAAATCAGACTCATGAATGTCTTTGCGCCCTGGAAATACATCACGAAATTTTTCACGTCCGATCTCGTCGAAATAGTTCGGCTGACCTTTAGGCGGGAAAAATATCTCAGGCTTTATACCAATACGTGATGCAATCTTTTTGACATCACTCAACAAAAGACGCGCTGGCCCTTCGATATAGCAATACAGTTGTTTCTTTTTTGAAAGGTATAGCGTCGCTCGAGCTGACTGACCTACGTCCAAGTTACGAGCAATAACCTTATCGATCTCCAATGAAACCCCAAATAGCTCTTTGGCGCTCTTCTCCAGTGCGAAATCGTCGAATAAATCGCCGTTATTCATACCAGAATTATAGCACATTCACCTCTGGTGACTAGAGTATTTTTATATTTTCATATAATATTGACGAATTATCAACATATATTTTTTGTATCAACTAGTCAATATAATACAGTCATATTTTCAGGTATAATAGGGGCGATGGACGTATTTTCTAAACGATACAACAATCTAAACGACGAGCAAAAGACGGCCGTCGATACAATCGATGGACCGCTGATCGTTGTCGCTGGACCAGGCACCGGCAAGACCGAACTACTCAGTATGCGTACCGCCAACATTCTGCGTAAAACCGACACGCTTCCTGAAAATATCCTCTGTCTGACTTTTACAGATAGCGGGGCGGTGGCGATGCGCTCACGACTATCAGAGATTATTGGACCCGACGCTTATCGAGTAGCAATTCAGACATTTCATAGCTTCGGCACAGAGATTACTAACCAGCACAACAGCTACTTTTTCCGTGGTGCGCAGTTTCGTCCCGCCGATGAGCTATCTAGTTACGAGATACTAAAAAGTATCTTTGACGAATTAGATCACGCCAATCCACTCACCAGCAAGATGGCAGGCGAATATACTTATCTGCGCGATGCAATGACAGCGATTAGTGAACTCAAGCAAGCTGGCCTGTCTAGCGAAGAATTGCGTACGGTCGTCACTGCCAACGAAACTGCGCTAGACAGCATAGAGCCAGAACTACAGGCGATATTTTCTCAAAAAATTAATATCAACATGCTAAAAGCACTCAGCCCAATCGCCGAAAAAATCGCCACGTCTTCACCTCAAACGCTCCCGCCGGCCATCTTACCGCTAAACAATAACTTATCCCTCAGCCTAGCACACGCACTAAGCGAAGCGATCGAGACAGGCAAAACCACTCCAATTACTGCTTGGCGTAATCGCTGGATGGAGAAAAATATTCAAGGTGATTTTATCTTCAAAGATCGCAAACGCCACGCGAAACTTCTCTCGCTAGCTCATGTTTACGACTGCTACGTCGCGAAAATGGAGCAGGCAAAACTCTATGACTATGACGACATGATTCTCAACGCAATCCAAGCGATGGAGACATACCCCGACCTTCGATTTAATCTCCAAGAAAAATACCAATACATCATGGTTGACGAGTTCCAGGATACCAACCTGGCTCAGATGCGTATCCTGTTTAACCTCACCGATACAACACTGGGTGACGCGCCAAATATTATGGTTGTCGGCGACGACGATCAGGCAATCTACAGCTTCCAGGGTGCTGATGTCGGCAATATTCACCGTTTTCGTCAGGAATATCCGACATACAAAACAGTCTCTCTAGTTCATAATTATCGCTCATGCCAAGCCATCCTTGATCATGCCAGAGAGGTAATTATTCAAGCAGACGGACGGCTCGAAAACTCCATGGAGATTTCAAAAAAACTTATCGCTCACACTACCGCGGCGCCAACTGTCAATATAAACCACCTGGAGACACATAGCGATGAATACGCATGGGTCGCAGACGCAATCGCGAGAGACATCGCTTCTGGCACAAAACCAGAATCTATCGCAGTCCTCGCACGTCGTCACCAAGAGCTCATAGAATTATTGCCCTATCTAGCAAGCAAAAAAATCTCTGTTAACTACGAACGACGCGATAACGTCCTAGACCTAGAGTGCATCACAACACTAGAGCTTCTCGCCAATATAGTCATCGATATCGCGGCAGGTCAACACTCTAGGGCTAATAGTCGCTTACCTGAACTACTGGCCCACCCGATGTACAAGTATAGCGCAGAGTCAATCTGGCGACTGAGTCTCGCCGCACACCGCAACAACCACTCGTGGCTAGAGGCCATGATGGGTTCGACAGAGTTCAAACCTCTTGCTGATTGGCTGGTTGAGAGTGCGCGCGATATTGTACACAAACCACTCGAGGAGGCGATCGACAGGCTAATTGGCATACCAGCTGAAAAAAATGATCAAAACCCTGTTTTTATTTCGCCATACTACAATCACTATTTCGGCGACGACACAAGAGAAACCAACCCTGAAGCCTACCTCACTACGCTGGAGGCCCTACGAACAATCAGGACAAAATTACACGAATATCGACCCGACTCCACCTTGCACCTAAATAATTTTATTGAGTTTATCGAAACATATAGACAGCTAGGCGCGACGATAACCAGTGTACGAAACCGGAGTACCGAGCTTGACGGTGCAATCAATCTCATGACTGCGCATAAATCAAAAGGGCTAGAGTTTGATACAGTATACGTCGTTAATTCAATTGATTCGGTCTGGGGCGAGCGTGTCCGTAGTCGATCGCGCTTGATATCATACCCAGAGAACCTGCCAATCATGCCAAACGCCGACACCTACGATGAGAGACTGAGGCTCTACTATGTCGCGATGACACGCGCAAAACGACAGCTCCATCTCACGTTCTCATCTGTCAATGACACCGGCAAAGACACACTAATCGCTGGGTTCTTGACTGGAACTACAATTTCACAAACCACACCAGAATCACACCACTCTCTCGACACACTGACAGCACAAGCCGAACTCTCTTGGCACGAGCGTCTAACAGACCAGCCAACTGCCAGTATGAAGCAACTGCTCACGCCCGTGCTAGAACGATATAAACTTTCGAGTACTCATCTAAACAACTTCATAGATATCACTCACGGTGGGCCAGCTACTTTTCTCACCAACAACCTATTGAGGTTTCCTCAAGCCAAGAGTCCTCACGCCGGCTACGGCACAGCGATTCACGCTACGTTACAGCGTGCCCACAATTACCTGGTAGCACACGGGGAGCGACGCCCGGTCAAAGACGTTCTAGACGATTTCACCAATATACTCCGCGAACAACGACTCGATGATACTGATTTTGCACTCTTTTCAAAACGAGGCGTCGATAATCTGACTCGCTTCCTAGAAACACAGTACGACACTTTTTCAGCTAACCAAAAAACTGAACTTAGCTTCGCCAATCAAGGCGTCATAATAGACGGCGCGGCCCTCACCGGATCACTTGACTTAGTCGAGATAGTCGACAATCATATTACCGTCACCGACTACAAAACGGGCAAACCCAGCTACAGCTGGAAAGGCAAAACCGATGCCGAAAAAATTAAACTCCATAAATATAGACAACAGCTGATGTTCTATCAACTACTCTGTAATCATTCGCGCGACTACGCCAAGTACCAGTTTAAAAGGGGAGTTCTCCAGTTTGTCGAACCCGACAGTAACGGAGAAGTATACGCACTAGAAGAGCAATTCTCACAAGACGACCTGGTTCGATTCAAAAAGCTTATCAACGCAGTCTGGCACTGTATAACGACACTTGAACTACCAGATGTCAAGGAATTTGAGCAAAACTATCGAGGTGTGCTTGCCTTTGAGGATTATCTTATTGACAAATACTCAAAATAGTGTATCCTAGTTACAGGCTAACCCCGGCTAGCCCTTAAGAGGGCGACGAGAGAAAGGGAAAGCACTTGCCCAAGGTTGAGTGTAAGCACGACTACCTGCAGTTTAACTGCAGATCCTGTGAGGGAAAGGGGTGCAGGGCATGTGACGGCAACGGCAAGATTTGTAGCCGTTGTAAACAACCGCCGACCCGAAAGGGTATGGTGGAAGTATAAGTCCATGTGGGGTTGGACGAAAGAAGTCGCCGGCCGGCAAAGCCGGAGAGCCAGGTGCAATACCGGCCCCCACTCTACATCCCCTCAGGCTTGTAATTATTATGAGCCTGAGGGGTTTTATCTTTTGTGAGATAATGGATAATGATGAAATCATTCTGGAACAAACTACCTAAACCATTTTTTGTTCTCGCCCCTATGGAGGCGGTGACAGATATTGTATTCCGGCACGTAGTGACACACGCCGGCAGACCCGACGTTTACTTCAGCGAGTTTACCAACGCAACTGGCTGGTTCCGTGCCGGTGACAGGGCAATTGGCGGGCGTCTCGTCAAGACCGATAACGAAAGCCCAATCGTCGCTCAGCTATGGGGTAGCGATCCAGAGGCGATGAAGGCTATGAGCCAACATGTTGCCAAGCTCAATTATGATGGCATCGACATCAACATGGGCTGTCCTGACCAATCGGCAATCAAGGGCGGTGGAGGTGCTGACATGATTCGTAACCCCGACCGAGCCTCAGCTATAATTGCTGCCGCAAAAACATCTGGCCTACCCGTGAGCGTCAAAACCAGACTTGGCTACACTTATGTCGATGAATGGAAAAGCTGGCTGAAATTTCTCCTGGAGCAAGACATAGTTACCCTGACGATTCATCTACGCACCAAAAAAGAAATGAGCAAAGTTGGCGCCCATTTCGAGCTAATACCAGCAATCAAAGCCTTACGTGATGAGGTCGCCCCAGACACCCTGCTCATCATCAACGGCGATATCCTTGATCGTGAACAGGGTATGAAGCTATTCAAAGAACACTCTATTGACGGCGTCATGATTGGTCGCGGTGTATTCCAAAACCCCTTCTGTTTCAGAGACGACCTAAAGACAGAAGAGCGTTCCGACCGAAAAGCTGAGCTTATCAAATTGCTCCACTATCACCTAGATCAATTCGATCATTATCAGTCACTAATGGGGCGACCGTTTGAAACGCTCAAGCGATTTTTCAAAATATATATCAGGGATTTTGAAGGCGCAAGCGACCTCCGTGACAAACTCATGCACACCAGCTCAACCGACGAAGTAAGATCGATTTTAAAGCAATTCGGGTAAACCTACGACCTCAACTACGAAAAAGACATGGCCACATGACCATATCTTTTTCGTTCCTAATATAGACGCTATGCGCGTGGACGACGCCTGCGATGCAGGTCTGCGACCTTGAGGCGCACTGCATGACGGTCGACCAGCTGGTGAGCTTTTTCGAGCTCGACCTGCGTCTTGGCATCGTCACGCAATTTGATCGCACGCTCAAGAGCCGCCTGACTCTCGGCCTCTACGATATCTTCGCCATGCTCAGCCTCGTCGACCAAGACACGAACCCGATCGGCGCTAATCTCAACTACGCCACCCGAGATAGCGAAATAGTCCATCTGGTCATTGTCATGCTGTTTATCGCGACGAACCGCTATCACCCCAGATTTTGCGACCGTTACTAGAGGCTCGTGACTAGGGAACACCGATATCTCACCATCAACTGTAGGTATGATCACCTCGTACACTGACTCATCAACCCTCACCCCCGCTAGCGTCACCAACTGGAAATTCATCGACTAATCCTTCTTCTCCGAAAGTGGACCTGGCGCCATATAGAACCAGTTTTCTGGCTTGTCATCGTATTTACCAGCCAGAATATCCTTTGCGTCTTTAACTGTGTCAGACACCTTGATGTATGCACCAGGGTTGCCAGTAAATTGTGTAGCCACAAAGAACGGCTGAGCGAGGAATCGCTGGAGACGACGCGCTCGGTTGACTGTCTGTTTTTGATCGTCCGACAACTCTTCCATGCCGAGAATCGCGATGATATCCTGTAGCTCCTTGTATTGCTGGAGGACGCGCTGAGCTTCGCGTGCTACCTGATAGTGCTCCTCTCCAACCACCTCTGGATCAAGGATCGTCGAGCTAGAGTCGAGCGGATCAACTGCCGGATAAATACCGATCTCGGTTAGTGCGCGATTTAGCACGATTGTCGAATCCAGGTGAGCAAATGTTGTTGCTGGAGCCGGGTCGGTTAGGTCGTCCGCTGGAACATAAACCGCCTGGACAGACGTAATCGAGCCAGTCTTGGTACTAGTAATCCTCTCCTGCAGGGCACCCATCTCTTGCTGTAGGTTCGGCTGATACCCCACAGCACTCGGTAGACGACCCAACAGAGCCGACACCTCGGCGCCAGCCTGTGTGAAGCGGAAAATATTATCGATAAACAAAAGAACGTCCTTACCCTCATCGCGGAAAGCCTCTGCCATCGCAAGACCAGCCAGCGCCACTCGTAGGCGTGCCCCAGGCGGCTCGTTCATCTGCCCAAACACCAGCGACGTCTTGTCTAGCACGCCGGCCTCTTTCATTTCATAATAGAGGTCGTTACCTTCGCGCGTACGCTCACCAACACCCGCAAAAACTGAGTTACCTGAGTGAAACTTCGCAATATTATTGATAAGCTCTTGGATCAAAACCGTCTTACCGACACCAGCACCACCAAACAGACCAACCTTGCCACCCTTAGCAATCGGCGCAATTAGGTCAATCACTTTGATGCCGGTTTCAAGAATCTCGGTCTTATTAACTTGCTCAGATAGAGCAGGGGGCTCACGATGAATCGAAGCCTTCTTTACCTTATCAGAGATAACTCGGCCATCAATTGGCTCACCGACGACATTAAACATCCGTCCTTGAGTCTCTGCGCCAACTGGGACACTGATCGGTGCACCAGTCGGGATCACTTCTTGCCCGCGTTTTAGTCCATCGGTGCTCTGCAGGCTAATTGTCCGCACGGTGTGCTCGTCGAGGTGCTGAGCAACCTCAAGCACTATCGTCTTTTTGTCGTGCTCAACATGGAGCGCCTCATAGATCGCCGGAAGCTTGTCGCCGCTAAACTCAACGTCGACAACCACGCCCATGATCTGAATTATGTTTCCGTTACCTTTACTCATCATATCTCCTTTTGTCATTCCATCGCCTCCACACCACCTGATATTTCCGCTAACTCTTGGGTAATTGCCCCCTGACGAGCCTTGTTCATGGCAAGCGTAAGGTCATCAACAAGATCGCTGGCGTTATCGGTCGCATTTTTCATCGCCATCATACGCATACTGTGCTCACTTGCCCGAGCATCGAGAAATGCCTGATACAGCTCAGCACCCACCAATCGATAGGCGACTGCATCTAGCACCTCGGCAGGACTCGGCTCGTAGCGAGCGTCCTGAATGTTATCAGGAATCTTGGCTGGATCGCTATCGACTGGTGTACCAGCTGGAAGTAGGCGAATCCGCGACGCTTCCTGAGTGATGCTAGTTACGAAATTTGTGTAGACGACCGTCACGGCATCAACTTCTTTGTTGCGATACATATCACACGCCGTATTGAGGATAGTGTGAAACGTCACGCCTTCAGGTTTATCTGGCAGATCATCATAGGTACCGATAATCTCTGTGTCCTTTAGGCGCGAAGCAAACTGCGATGCCTTGCGACCGACAGTAATCGTTAGATTGTTTATACCTCTATCGTCATCACGCTTCAGTAGCTCAACGTACTTCTTGAGTACACTAGAGTTATAGGCACCAGCCAAACCTTTATCGGCGGCAATCACAATGATAAGGCGGCTTTTTATCGCACGCTTACGAAATAACGGATGATTATCAGTCACACCCTGGCTGGAAAGATACGCCAAAAGATCATCGGCACTCGATGTATAAGGCTTTGATGCTTTGGTTGCATCTTGTGCTCGACGCATTTTGCTCGCCGCCACCATTTGCATGGCCTTTGTAATTTGCTTGGTGTTTTTTACCGAGCGAATACGCGATTTTAATTGCTGGGTAGAGGCCATTAGCCTTCAAATCCTTTCGCAACCGACTTAGCAACTTTTGTGATCAGCTTACCGGCATCGCTCTCAACCTCAAGCTTTTCAAGCCCCTTGTTGAGTTCTTGCATGTCTTTTTTGTGATCTGTCCACAGGCGGGTCAACATGGCACGCTGAGCTTCCTTAATCTTTGAGGCAGGTACTTTATCAAACAGCCCCTCGCTCACAGTAAACACGCTAGACGCCTGCTCCCAGACGCTCATTGGTTGATACTGTGGCTGCTTTAGAAGTTCCGTCAGGCGCTGACCTCTTTCAATCTGAGCTTTCGTCGCCTCATCAAGATCACTACCAAACTGCGCAAAACTTGCTAGCTCACGGAACTGACTCAGGCCTAGCTTGAGGTTACCAGAGACAGATTTAACCGTCTTTGTCTGAGCATCACCGCCAACGCGAGAAACCGATAAACCAGCACTAATCGCAGGACGAATACCCTGATAAAAGAGGTCCGTTTCCATAAATATCTGTCCATCGGTGATCGAAATAACGTTGGTAGGGATGTAAGCCGAAATATCACCAGCCTGCGTCTCGATAATTGGTAGAGCCGTCAAGCTACCAGCGCCGAGGTCGTCAGACAGCTTACTTGATCGCTCAAGCAAGCGAGAATGTAGATAGAAAACATCTCCAGGAAAGGCCTCGCGCCCTGGCGGACGGCGGAGAAGAAGCGACATCTGACGATAGGCAACCGCGTGCTTCGTCAAGTCATCATAAATCATCAAAGCATGTTCGCCGTTATCCCGAAAATATTCACCCATCGCCGTACCAGCGTATGGAGCCAAATAGAGTAGGGAAGCTGGATCACTTGGGCCAGTTGCAACGATAATCGTTTGGTCCATCACACCCTCACGCTTCAGCGTCTCAACCAGTCGGGCGACCTTCGAGAGCTTCTGTCCAATCGCAACATAAACGTTCACGACACCAGTTTTTTGACGCGCTTGGTTGATCATCGTATCGATGGCAATAGCAGTCTTGCCCGTCTGACGATCACCGATAATAAGCTCCCTCTGTCCACGACCTATCGGGAACATCGCGTCTATCGCCATGATACCTGTCATGAGCGGTTCATGGACGTGTTTACGACCCATCACACCGACCGCCTCACGCTCTACTGCACCACGTTGCTTGGCTGTAATCGCTGGACCGCCATCAAGCACCTCACCAAGCGGGTTAACCACGCGACCAAGTAGTTCTGGGCCAACAGGAACAGATAGGACTTCGCCCTTGAGCTTCACCTTGTCACCAGCTGCCACACCCTGATCGCTACCGAGCAAGACAGCACCAATTTCATCTTCCATGAGATTGAGGGCAAATGCCTCAACCATACCAGTTTTTGTTTCAATTTCGAGTACTTCGCTATACCCAGCGCTCGACAGGCCGTGAATCCATGCCACGCCGTCGCCCACGCGGGTAACGACACCAACCGACTCAAGCTTACCGCTCGTATCTAGGTTAGCGATTGCATCGCGCAGGCCTTTTGATAATTCTGTAACTGCTATATCAGCCATCATGAGCCTTTCTTACATCTTAGCCTGGCGAAGCGCCAGAAGTTTACGTTTTATAGTTGCGTCAAGTGATTTGCCTGGCGTGTCAATCCGTACGCCACCGATCACAGTGCTATCGACAATCTCATCAAGGTGAACTTTATCGCCACCAACAAGCTTACTAATCTCTCGACGAAGCACATCGGTTAGCGGGTGAGCGGTCGTAACACGCGCCACTACTAGCCCACGCTCGGCAAATACATCTTCGATCGTACGAACTAGCAAGTCCGCCTCTCTAGTGCGCTTTGAGTCGACAAGATAGGCTGCAACCTCCTTAAGCAAGGTAGCAAGCGGTGCCCCCGATTCAAACCTGTCGACAACATAGCTCGCCAGTTTTCGCCTAGAGATTTTTTGTGTCATTGCTACTGAGACTCCTTGAGAGACTCTTCAATTACTGCATTATCAAGCCTTGTGTCAACTGTCTTGCCAACGACTTTTTCAGTTGCACGGGCTACTAGTTCAACAGTCTCGTTGTGCAGAGCCTTTTTAGCGGCAATAACCTCCTTGGCAATTTCACTTTGCGCGGCCGCAACCACTCGTTCAGCCTGCGCTTTGCTCTTGGCCTCGGCACTTGCTACCAGCGCGTCAGCCTCTCCCTTGGCAGTCGAAACTATCTCTTTAGCTTCAGACCGCGCCTCATCTAGCAGTTTCTTAGTTTCATCTTGACTAGCATCCGCTCGGGCCTGAGCTTCACGCGCCGCCTCTGCAGCTGCTACAACCTCTTGCTCACGCTTATCAAGCATCGTAACCAGTGGTGGATAGACATACTTCTTGAGAAACCAAAGAAGGATCAAAAATGCAATTGTCTGCAGCACCAACAACTTCCAGTCGACACCAATCGACGCAAACAGATCAGCTTTTCCAGCCGTATCTGCCGTTGCAAAAGTGTTAATAAATGAAAACACGCGTATTCCTTCGTCTTGCTATCTACATTACCTTACCGACGATAGCGACGATAAAACCAATAATCGCAAGCGCGTCGATAAACGAAATACCAAGAATCATCATCGTACGTAGATCGTTGACTTTTTCTGGGTTACGACCAGCTGCGTTCATAGCAGCCGCACCGACTAGACCGGCACCGATAGCAGCAAATGTTGCCGGTAGAGCGTAGGCAAGAGTAAATGCGAGGCTTTCCATAATATTGTTAATTCTCCTTAAATTATTGTTTAACTATTATTTAATACTCATTCGTGTACAGCCGTCTGGATTTTACGACTGCTCGAATGCGAACCTGAATGCGTAGATTTTTCCTCATCATCGCCATGATGCTGTAGTCCCAGTGAAATAAACACTGTCGAAAGCATAAAGAATATGTAAGCTTGGATACCGCCGATAAACAGCTCAAATATATAGAACGGCTGAAGAGCAACTGGTGAAATATATTGCGTGAGATAAGCGATCATAATAAGAAGCACCTCTCCCGCCAAAACATTTCCAAACAGACGAAAACTCAACCCCAATAAGCGCGAGAACTCCGCTATAAGCTCGAGAATTCCGATAAACGACATGATGGGATTTTTGAGTGGACTGATAAAATATCGCCCCATATTACCGCGAAAACCTAGGTACTTAAATGCGTAAATCTGAGCTGCGACGATCGTCACCCCTGCAAGAGCAAAGGTCATATTCAAATCCGCAACACCACCACGAAATAGCGGTGTATGATGCTCGCCAACTGTAATCGGACCAACAAATGGCAGCAATCCCATCCAATACTGCGCCACCACAAAGAAAAAGATCGTTATCGATAGCGGAGCTACACGTCGCGCCCACTTTGCGTCTGGAATCACCTGTCCAACAGTTGCGTACAGCCCTTCAAACGCCCAGAGAAATAGCTTTGTTATAAAATTGTGCCGTGTTCGCCCCATGGCGGCACGCTTGGTCGCAATTAGCGCCCAAACCAACACTATTAGCCCAAGAATGCCCAATAAGTGTGAGTTAGTGATCGAAACACCCGCCACTGAAAATATCTCATCAGCCTTGACAGATATATGAGGGCCAGTAGCAGCAAACCATGTAATCATAATGTGTTCCTATTCGTATTGATTGAATTAATCTGTCGCCTAGCTAAAGCAATCGCAGCGATTATCCCGACAACGATTCCAAATATCATAAACCAGGGCTTCATGTGCCACTCGCCATCGAGCCAAACCCCAAGAAGCGTCAGACCAATAGATGGAACAAACATCCGCCAGGTCGTATCCGCTATCACTGCAAAAAACATAAGACCCGACGAACCAGCTTGGCGGTCGTTAGATATTCCATCACCATCACTAGAATCAGGCAATTTACCCATGTGGGGCTATTATAGCAGTTTACGGCGTTTGTTTAAAGGGTTAGTGGGGTATAATAATCACAACATGCCACGCAAAAACCGAACCCCCAAACATAAGCCATATCAACCACGCTCAGCGACCACGCCTGACAAGAGGCGCTTTTTGAGTCGTGACGCCGCCCTTCGCGCAATAAAGGAACTTCAAAAGTATCACCTAGATCTCGAACTCGACATATACCAATCTCCGATCGATGGCGGGTGGTATCTGACTAGTAAGAAGTTGCGCTAAAGTCGTTGAGATATTTGGCACGAATTGGTGTCGAACTATTATTCATAGTGCCGTCGCCGAGCTGCCCGTGCGAGTTATTACCCACGCTATAAACCGAACCGTCCGTAGTGAATATAACCGTTGTTCCAAGTCCGACCTGAACACTCCGAGCGCTTACCGCGCTTCCATCAATCACATTCATCGCTACTGGAGTCGTCACCGCTGGTGCCGTGCTGCCGTTACCAAGCTGGCCATAGGAATTCGAACCAGCGCCATATACCCGTCCATCCGCCCCAACCGCAAACAGGTTCTGGTATGAATACTGATTTGTTGTATCGTTATTTGTTATGTAAATATATTTTGCAGCAACTGGCATAGCAAACTTCACCGGCTTGAATTGTGTCACACTTTGACTGCCGTTACCAAGATGCCCAGACGTATTTACCCCAGCACCCCAGACCTCACCATTGGATGTAAGGACAGCCACAGCCCACTGGTCAGACGCCACATCAACTACCACTCCCGAAAATACACTATTGTCAAACTGCTGAAGACTGGCATTGACAGGGTAGAATATTCGGTTGGCATAATAAGCACACGGCTCCAGATCCATTGCTCCACCAGCAACATTGTAGTCGCGGTTATTGACACATAGTCCGCTTGATGCATGCTTTAAGTAACCGCGCATCGCGGTAGTTTCTGGCTCCCAGCGAAACTTCTGCGCGGCACTCCCGTCGCAAGCTGCCATCTTGAGACCATTAGAGCCAACCGTCGTGAGACAAACGTTTTTGCTTGCATTATAGAATGAGCCGTCACTCCTCAGTTGAAACTTTTGTGAAGCCGACTCATTACAATTCCAGATATGCGCTGACGATCCATCTGTATCTAGGCAGAAATTAGTCGTATTTACCCTCAGAGACATGACGCCAGTCCCTGCTTGACCGTTACTATTTGAGCCCATACTCTTGAGGGCTCCCGCGCTATCAAGCACATAAAGCGTTAGCCCGTCAAAAGCGATCTTGGTAGCCTTTGGCTGACCAGAGTCACCGTAGGTGCCGATCTTAACTGGACTAGAGCGATCGGCAAACGACACGTCACCAAGCTGACCGTGGTCATTTGAGCCCCACCCATACACACGACCTCCAGCCATGCGAATATACGTCGTCGTACGGTCAGCAACGAGGTTGTCTGTAGGGATAGTATTTGGATCAGACGGATCTGGTATAGGCAGAGACACTCGGACCGGTATTGATTGATTCAAACACCCCGATATCGTATAAGTTGTTCCGAGAGCACCACCCTCACAATTACCAGCTGCGTACAGATTATTGTCGGTAGTCAGGAAATAGGTTGTACCACCTCGCACCGAAATATAGCGAACCTGCTTGCCTAGAGGCAATGAGACCCGGGCTGGTGATGATATATTATGGAACCCTGACCCAGTGCCCAGTTGACCATAGTGATTTGAGCCAGCAGCGTACGCCTCACCATTAGAATCGACTGCAAACATCGACGTACCAAGCGACAGAAAACTTGTGTAGCCAGCGACAATTGGCGCTGATGTTGGTGCAAGAAACTTCTTTGGCACCAAAGTCGGATTAAACGTACCGTTCCCGAGCTGGCCAAATCCGTTGTATCCAGTCGCACGCATCACACCGTCGCCACCAACCGTAGCAAAAAATGCTCCAGTTCCTTGGCCAATATACCCAAAGATAACCTGGTTCGCGCTAACCTGAGCACCAGTACGCACCTTTAAGGTCTTGCTGAAAGTCCGCCAAGCCGCTCCAGTCGAAGCCCTCGTCAGAGTTAATGTGCTCTTGACCGTTACCGTCTGAAAACCTGAACCACTATCAGTAACTGGACTAACACTATATGTACTATTGTAGGTATCCGTCCTGACGACATAGCAACTATCCTTATCTGAGCATGGCGGACCTCCGTTGCATCCAGTATTTGGATGAAGCTCATTAGATCCCCACGTACTTGCTTGGTTATTGTCCATCAAGCAACTTTTCGCGTGATTCATGCCTGATTCAGCTGCATCTGTCGCTAACGCCTCATAAAACTGCGTATTAATTGCGTCGCCTGTACTAGACACCGTACCAGTCGCAGCGACCAATATAGCAAACATCACAACAGATGTAATGATAACCGTAGGTAGGGCAAAACCCTCAGAATAGCGACGCCGCAACATATAACCCTATCATATACCAAGTGACAAAAAAGCAAAAGCACATTGCTGACGCGCTAACCACCGTGCTATACTCAAGCTGAAATATACGAGGAGAAATAGGGGAGTTCATTATGACCAGTACAAGTCGCATCATCGTCTATAGCGCACCATGGTGTGCGTTTTGCAAAACTGAGAAGCAATATCTCGAGCATCTCGGCGTCGATTTTACCGTACGAGATATCGAGCAAGACAAAAGAGCGATGGAGGAGTTGCTCGAAAAAGTGGGTGGCGAGACATCCAGTGTGCCTGTAACAGATATCGACGGTATCATCATACGCGGCTTTGATCGAGCCAAGATCGACGCCACTCTCCGAGACAAAGGTCTAATCAAATAACCACCAAGCACGCTACATATAGGCACGCTAGACCTAGCGTGCCTTTTCGTCTCCACCGACCGTAATGACCTCACCACCAAGTTTTGCTCGAAAATAATTGTCATGGCTCACATACAAAATCGCACCGCTATATCGCTCAAGCGCCACCTCCAGCTCTTCAATACTCGGCAGATCTAGGTGATTGGTCGGTTCATCAAGAATCAACAGCTGTGGGTCATTAGCAAGCATACTGATGATCTGAAAGCGTGCTTTCTGTCCACCGCTCAAGCGCCCTAGGACAATTCCGCCATCGCTCTCGGTAAATAAATAATCACCCATCAGTTGACGAATCTTTGTCTCGCTAATCGCTAGGTTGCGGTCAAGATACGTCCGCTCAATCGCATCATGCAGAGTCAAGTTGAGATAGGTCGAGGCGATCTCCTGCTCGTACACCCCCACCTTCACATGTGGATCAAGCTTTAGTGTACCGTCAAAAAAGGTGATCGAGTTAAGCCTGTCTACTTCTGATTCCATAGGCGCCAATAACGCCCGGATCAAGGTCGACTTACCGGCACCGTTTCGCCCACGCAGTTCAGCTACCTCGCCCTCGCGTAAATCTATATTTACGCCCTCAAACAACAAATTATCGCCATAACCAAGCGCCAAATCTCGCGCTTCAATCAGCTTTCTCTGGCTACGCATAGCACCATCACGAACCGACAGGCGAATATTCCGTGCCTTGTATTTGTCATATCGCCCAGCCACCTTGTAGTCAAGTTGCGCCACGTTGTCTCGGTCAATCCAAAATGTTGGCCTCTCAACCTTCTCTAGCTCTTCCAGTCGTGCCGCTGCTTGCATCTCACGACGCTTAAATTGCTTGATCGTATCAGGATCGCGCGCCCTCTCCTTGAGGCGGCGAAACTGAACAATTTTGTCGCGCAAGTTAGCTTTTTGACGCTCAACTTGCTCATAATCTCCCATCGCATTGCCGGTTGCAAGGGCATTCTGCCTGAGATAATCATCATAATTACCTCGATAGCTCACCGTAGTACCATCTTTTAACTCAATAATCCGATCGACGTGCTTCAGCACATCTCGATCGTGGGTAATTACCAGCATCGCTGTCGTCGATGACTTCATCCAGTCGATAAACTGCGCTTTTGCCACATAGTCCATGTGGTTGGTCGGCTCATCGAGTAGGGCAAGATGAGCGTCAGAATGCATGACCTTTACCACTTCCACGAGACGTTTTTGTCCACCGCTCAGCGCCCCAAACGCTCGTTCTTCAACACCCTCTAGCTGAAAATTCCTCAGTTCTTCAGCTACCAACTCTTCTATCTGATAGAATCCTCGTTGCCCAAACCGATCAAGCGCCGCCGTATACTCATCAATCAACTTCATATTGTCACCCATCTTGGCTGGATAGGTATCGATAATGTGCTTTAGCGAGGCATACTCAGGCAGTCCACGCAAAATGTACTCTATGACCGTCATGTCATCTATCTGATGATACTCCTGAGCGGTCGCCACTACGCTCACGCCCTTGCGGTAAATGACTTTGCCCATAAAGTCTTTGTCAGCTCCCGTCAAAATACCAAACAGCGTCGATTTACCAGCGCCATTACGCCCGATAACGCCAACTTTCTCTCGATCGCCCACACTAAGCCGAACATCCGTCATCAGCAACTTCGGACCAAATGATTTTTCAGTGATATGGACATCGATAACCATAGCCACATTTTAGCACACCTCTGTTGAATAGTTTGACTTATCTATACTTTTTTGATGTAATATAAATAACGCAAATGCGCGCACTTAGACAACCTCCTGCCAAGAGAAAGGCAAAAAAGATGTACCGCAACACGCTGGAAATACCGGCCCTAGACGTGAGCGTCATATACATAGCACAAGCATTTAAGGCTGCAGCCATATTTGGGCTGCTATGTCTACTGGGGTTTGAGTATCTCAAGTGGGATATGTTGTCTCTGATAACATGGAACCCATACGGCCTTTTAATGGCTTGGCCCATATTGCTATGGGCGACCGCTTGGGCAATCGCAAATTCCATAACCGGTCGCTACGACCAAACGCTCAAAGAGGCCAGAACAAGGATCTTGTCTAGAGCTGTCTGGACATCAATACAGATAGGCTTCTGGGAGGAGCTGATCTATCGATATCTGTCCTTTGGAATCGCGATGATCGTCCTTCCGCTCGTAGACTGGATCACCCGCGGGGTAACGAGGTGGGTTTTTGAGAGCTTTCTCATGCCTGCCACACATCTGATGACCTTTGGGGCACTGGAAGGACAAATCCTCACGACCCCCTGGACAGTTGGAGCCGGTATAATCACTGCAAATCTCGTATTTGTAGCAGCTCATGTCTGCACTGGCCATAGCATAATCAGCTGTGTTAACGCCTGGTTCGTGGGTCTAGTCCTTTTTTGGCTAGCCCTCCACTACGGCCTGGTCACGTCTATGGTAGTGCATAGCGCATACGACGCTGTACTGCTACTGACGCAGGCCCTCAAAGCGAAGTGTGTCAAGACTAGGAGGTTGCCAGTATAACCGCCTCAGAGAAGCCACTCCAGAATTGTCTGTTGAGCAATCGCTACCACCTGGGGCGGCTTTTCATTTTTACATCTTCGGATTTATATCGTATAAACTTTCATCTGTTATCTGTTACAATGGCCCTATGGCAAAGCCCAAAAAATCATCTTCAAGACCAACCGCACCGATCATCAATCGTCGTGCACGGTTTGACTATGAATTGGGCGACGAAATCATCGCCGGATTGGTACTAACCGGCCCTGAGACTCGATCCGCCCGAGACGGACACGTCCAGCTAAAGGGCGCCTATGTCACAATCCGCTCTGGTGAGCTTTGGCTCAACAACGCTAGCTTTGGTCTAAAAGTTACCGAACGTGGCGTAAGCAACCATCGAAGCATCGACACCTCACCGCGTAAACTACTGGTCAGCAAAAAACAACTTGAGCTATTTAAGGCCCACAAAAAAGAGGGTATGACGATCGTCCCCACCAAACTACTGACAAACAATAAATACATCAAGCTCGTGATCGCCCTAGGTAAGGGCAAGAAGCGCTGGGACAAGCGTGAAACTATCAAGCGACGCGACCTAGATCGCGAGCATAAAAAATCAGTACGACTCCACATATAGGTATATAGACGACCTCTCTCATAGCCCAAAACAGGCTACGTATCTCTTGACTTTATGATACAAAAAGTGCTGTAATATCTATACTGGTTGATCAACCCGATCGGCCCCTTACCAATTGAGGTGAATAAAATGAATCGCAACAAGCTCCGAGCCATCATGGCTACACTGCTGGCTGCATCTGTGTCTCTGACGGGTTGCACTACCGGAGGGACCCATAGGATGACCGTAGAGAGGGTAGGCGCCACACCCGGCTACTACGGCGATACTATACTTGAAGGGAGAGAAAAGGAAACCAGTGAGCGATGGCAAATCATCTGCTCCACAAGGAGCCAGTATGAGTGCGCCCTCATAAAGCCAGGGGACCAGATCGAGTTCACCCTTACTAGCCAACACGGGCGGCGGATAGCAGACGTGCGTCGTTTATCCGTATCCGATTAGCCTCAGTGGGGCCGTGTGTAGGACTACTTTTCCTACGCACGGCCTCGCACAACCACAGCTCGCTTATTCGCGGGCTTTTTCTAATTCTTTGGTTCGAATTGCTGATTCATATAGGGCAACTAGGTCTTTCGCCATCTTGGTAGAGTCAAAGTTCTTAGCGACCTTTAGCGCACCAGCCGAAAGCTCGGCCCGCTTCTTGTCATCTCCTAGCAGATCAGCAAATACTTTCGCAAATGCATCGCCCTCGATTCCATCGGTCAATACCGCGTTCTTTGGTGTCAGCCCCTCGGTCATACGCTCATCACAGTAGACAATCGGCAAACCACAGGCAGCCGCCTCTAGAAAGACCATCGGTTGGTTGTCAAAATGATATGACGCTAGGACGAACAAATCAGCCTGCTTGAGTATACTTGCTACTTGATCACCAGATAGCGCACCCGTAAAAATCACCTGATCAGACAGCCCACGAGAAGCCACCGAGGCAATCAACTCATCTTCGGTTGGACCATTGCCGACCAACACCAGCTTCACGCCTGGATCATTAAGTTGCTCCATCGCGTCGATCAGCACGTGTTGTCGCTTCTCGGCAGACAATCGGGCAACACAAACAATATATTTTTCGCCAGGAAGCTTAGTTAGCGGCGAGTTCTCTGTAGTCGCCGACGTATATCGGCTCGTGTCGATGCAGTTAGGAAATACCGAACTTGGCGTCGTCAAGCCAGCGTTTATCAGAATCTCTGCTAGGTGTTTTGATGGTGATATACAGTAGTCACAGCGATTTGCAAACTCGGCCGTCAGACGCCAGCCTTGACGCTTCATAATTGACTTGGCATCCTCTTTGCGTAGGTCACGAATCTCACTTCGATCCTTAAATGGCAAAATTGGCTTACAGCGGAACATAATAGGGTAGCCAAATGTAACCGCGATCAATCCGGCAGAGATCATGAGCGGATAATCATCAATTAGTTCGGTATATAAAGAGTGAATTGTTGTAAAATGCGGAACCCCTTGACGCTTAGCAACACTCATCGCTAACAGACCGAGGTAAAACTGCATGTGACTATGGATAACATCAAACTCATATTTATCAAGTTTCTTAGCTAATCCAGGGTAGATTACAGAGGTAGGCCGTTTTTCAAATACATAGTTGTTGATTGACGGCATCCGAATAATATGGTCATCGTGGTCATCGTGACCAGGCTTATTCGGGGCGATGATATAAACCTCATGGCCTAGGCGCTCCAGCGCCTCACGATAGGTTTTGATAGAAGTTGCAACACCGTGGATGTGCGGCAAGTAGTCATCTGTGAAGAATGCGATTTTCATAATGTTCTTTTATTATATCAGACGCTGTTATCGCGTCGGACAAGGGAGCTAATCGCCTCAAAGTGCAAAATATGCCCAGCTGAACCAGCGCTAACAAACCTAGCGTATGGGAGTTTTCTCATCAGATAAGCCCTTGCATCAGAGGCGACAACATTATCGCGCTCACCTAATACGACCGTAATCTGTCGCTGAACATCATCTGGCAGCTGCTCTCCCTTAAAAGGGTTGTCGCGAATTATCATATTTGTCAAAATCGGTGAAACATTTGGAGCAATATAGTGATATTTGCGCCTTTCGGACTCAACTAGCCAGTCATAGGACTGACGATCACTACCACGATACAAGATCTTCACACGAAGCTTCCTGGCTGGCGAAGTATTATATACATACCATGCGATACGATCGGGAACCGCTTGTCCGATACGATTAAGTAGTCGCGACATCAGCGCGACAGTTGGTGTCGGACAACCAAGGATCACATGTGTATGCTTGGACAGAAAACCCTGGGATATGTAGCTATAAACCACGCCTGACGAATAAGAATTACTGACAATCAGCGACGGTTCCACACCAATTGCCACAACCAAGTCACGGAACCATCGACCCAGATCGTCGAACTTCGTCACATGGATCATCGCTGAACCGCCATGACCGACTAGGTCGGGGCAATAAACACTATAGCCAAGCGCGATATATTCTTCGGCAAGTGGCAACATATCGTCCTTGCCTCCAGTCACGCCGTGGATGATGATGGCCGACTTTTTAGCGGTCGTATTTGCCTCGAGCCAACAAAATCCGTCACGCGAGACAGTACGAAAACCTTGGTGTCGAGCCTCTAGAGTTCTATGAGCCATGCGCCTAGCATATACTATTTGCTATACTGTTGTCATGCAGATAAGCGTACTTATCCCTGGTAAAAATGAAGCCGGCACTGTCGACAAACTTCTAAAATCACTCACCGAGCAAACTCGACCGGCTGATCAAGTCGTATTTATCAACTCCCACAGCACCGACGACACACTCGCACACGTCGAAGCATTTAGTGATCGTCTACCGCTTACGATCGTCACCGCCAAGAAACGCGGTGTCGCCAACGCCCGTAATGAGGGTAGCCAAAAAGCGACAGGCGACATGCTTCTGTTTGTCGACGCTGACATTATCCTACCTCCACAGTTTCTAGCCGACTTTGAACAGCAAGTTACCGCTAGAAATCTAGAAATTGGCGGCTGCACCCAGCGTATGCCATCGAAAAAGCTCAGCATCCGCATAGGCGCTCGTGTCATGAATGGATACCTCCGCCTGATGCAACACACACCGTGGCCGATATCGTTTAGTTGCACCTTTGCAACAAAAAAGGCTTTTGAGTCACTAAACGGCTTTGACCCTACACTCTACATCATGGAGGATTATGACCTGGCTCTACGTGGACATCGTGCAGGCTATAATGTCGGCATCGTAACATCACCGTTCATCGCATCGGATCGTCGATTCATCGAAAACCCATCACAAGGCTGGCGTGGCATCTACGGCGAGCTATATCGATACACCCACGGCCTACGTGTTACAAAACCGATATACGAGTATGAGATGGGCGGCAAGTCAAAAACCGACAAAAATGCTCCAGACTAAGCCGTATCAAGGTTGCTAGAGGCTATTTTAGGTAGTATTTGATTAACCGAATTACTGGTAGCGCCATCGTATCAAATGGCAACTCAATACTCCGATCAATAATTACGTATGGACACGAATCTGTCTCTGGCAACTTCGCAGGTAGTTCGCTCACAAGATATTTCGGCGCACCAGCTGGTGGAACAACTGGCTGGATAGCGCGTTCACGATCGGCTTGATTACGTGTTTTGATCTGCTCCATCAGCTCATCGACACGTTTTTTAGTTTCATCATCCAACTCTAGATAAGGCCTCGGCATCAGACCCAATGTCCGCTGAGCACTGACGACTGGATCGCAAACAAAAAACAACCCCAATACATGATTACAAAGGCCTTCGCTCTCTAAAGCATCACCAACCTCAGTCAGCGCCCGCCCATCAAGCAGTATCGTATCAAATCCTTCCGCTCGCGCGTCACGAAGCCACTTGCGAAGTAGTCCGTCCTTGAACGACTGACTCAGTGGGCGAGTACCTACTTTTGCGCTATTTACGCCGATCAAAGGCGTATAGAACAACGCGCTACGCTCCGCTTTTGTCATGCGATACACCTCCTTGACTCGCCTGACACCACGCTCTTGGTTGTGCGCGTCACCGAGATAAGCATCTATCGCCATCGTGTCATCTAAATCAACACCACCCTCTGTCATCATCACGACCAATACACGAAACACCTGGCCCGCGTCAATTAACATGACTTTTCGATTATCGACATCACGAAGGTAATCTTTGACGAGACTAACAATCGTCCCTTTACCACTTCTTGCGTCTCCGTCAAATGTTATTAGCTTAGGTAGGGGATTATCCATTAGTTATTAGTATAGCCTATCTCTCTAGCAAAATCGCGTGATGAGATGATCTATCTCTACTAGATTATTGACTTTTTTGCTATTTTTTATCATAATTATAGCAACGGCTCAACCTGAGCTGTAGTGCAGTTTTCGACTGCATTCACAACGTAGAAGGGACAAAATGAAAAAGTCGCGCCTTGTAATCATCCTGGTGGCAGTAGCCGTCCTAACGGCCCTGTTTGTCTGGCAGGGAGGAGGGAGTGCGAGTGAGGAAAGCACTCATCCTGCACCCCCAAGTGCATCCAGTACACCTACACAGCAGCAGGAGTCAGATATTCTCGACCTTTCTGCACCCCCAAGTGTATCCACACTTACAAAGCCTATAAGCTTCCTGGAGGCGCAAAGAGTCCTTGGTCCGTGGGTTCCTGTGGACCCACTAAGGCCGACAGGACAGAAAATCATGCTATCGCGCGCTAACGGTACCCTCGAGGAGGGGAGTCGCGTCATAGTGCGCGATGAGACTTGGCATGACACGAAAGTGCCCGTCACGTTTACCTACGACAAGCGAGACAGCTATGTTAGGCTAGCTGTGAACAATTGGTTTGCCCAAGAGGTAAACTACGAGCAAGCCTTCATCTTTGAGATCGAACCCTCAGCAGTTTATATAATCGCTGCGGACGGCAAACTATACTACAAAGAGACTGTAGCAGTCCTTAGTCCTTAAAAATGGACCCACTGGACGAGAAAAACTCTCGTCCAGTGGGTCCAACCCCCAAATAACGCTTCTTTTTCGCCCTAAAAAACCAGGGCGTTTTTTGATACCTTGATATACTTAGATATATGAAACTATACTCATGGAATGTCAACGGAATTCGCGCTGTCATAAACAAAGGCGCCCTACAACAATTTATCACCGAGCACGATCCTGATATTCTGTGTCTACAGGAGACAAAAGCCTCTCGCGATCAGGTTGAGATTGATTTACCTCAGTACGAAGAGCATTTTTTTTCTGCTGTAAAAAAAGGCTATTCTGGTACGGCAATTTTTTCAAA
>ERZ772948.255-NODE-255-length-33666-cov-4.053732_pt1 | contig 33666 bp, 28 predicted proteins | sample MGYA00511945_ERZ772948 | MGnify/ENA primary metagenome ERZ772948 (study PRJEB29015, sample SAMEA2737927) | human oral metagenome | biome: human oral; feature: human-associated habitat; material: dental | place: China | collected 2141 ... | reverse complement strand
AGCGGTCAATCGATGCGCTATCTTTGCTAATACCATTGCTTGGTGACTGGACGAAGAGCGCTTGCTGGCCACTGCGCGAGGGGTATTGATAGCTATCCTCGGATAGTCCAGGGAGGATATGGCGAATAGCCGTGCCATTAAGCGAAGTCAAAAACTGCTCGGCCGACGGATAGCGGTGCCCTTGCTCGCCCGACGTGCCGGTTGCGTCGCCGTTGTAGAAAGACTCAAGGCTGCGTGCTACTGTCTCAACAGTAGTCGCGCGAGCAGTGTCGCGCGAAGAGCGCTGCGTATTATTGAGCGTCACCACACCCAGCACCAGCAGTACCAGCATAATTGCTAGCACAATAATAATTTCCACGATTGTATACCCGCGTCGTACCCTCATGCAATTAGCATAAGGGTTTTGAGGTAAAAGTGCAAGAGGTGAGAAGTCGAATCGAGGTGATTATGGCTTACTTTGCTTCGGCTACGTCCCATAGGTCACCAAACAGGGGGCAATAAGAAAAGAATTCTCTAGTAGGACGAAATGAGCTTCGTACTCGTCCGACAGGAGAGAAGTACAAAACTGGCCGAGAATAAGCAAAAAAGCAGTGAGATACTAAATGCTCAAGAATATATAGTCAATTTTACTTTCTTGACTATATATGTATCGCAAAAATTATTGATGAACAAGTGTAAAAAGACAAAAATATCTACAGGTACTGTATGTTATTTGACTCGTCACGCCGCTGGCATTTCTAGCGGTTCTTGCACAATGGTGATGCCGAATTTTTCCTCCACTGTGCGAATAATCTCCTCGCGAGCGGCAGCAAGATCGCGGTAGCTGGTGGCTGATTGATTGATGAGCACGACTGCATTCTTATCATGCACCTTCATGCCGTGGAGAACGCTGCCTCTGAGCCCCGCTTGCTCGATGAGCCAGCCTGATGGCACCTTGACGCGCCCATCGGGCAGCGCATAGTGCGGCACTGTGGGGTAGTGCTGCTGGAGCTGAGAAAATTCTTCACTTGAAATAATCGCATTTTTGAAGAACGAGCCAGTATTGGGGAGCTTGGCTGGGTCAGGCAGCTTGCCAGCGCGGATCGTCATGACGGCTCGGCGAATGTCTTGCGGGGTGGGCTCTGCTATAGCGTTGGTGGTGAGATAATCTTGAACGGCTTGATAGAAGGGTGGCTGCGGCAAACCCTTGCGCAGGCGGAGCGTTATGCTTGTGATGATATATCGCCCCATCTCGCGGCCCCGGAAAATGCTGTGCCGGTACGAAAACTCGCAGTCGGCAGCGCTCAGCACCACAAACCGCTCTTGCTGGCGATCATATGCCTCGAGCGAGACGAGTGTGTCGGCAATCTCCTGCCCATACGCACCAACGTTCTGCACTGGCGCAGCGCCTGCTGTACCTGGGATGGCCGATAGCGCCTCAATGCCGCTCAGGCCACTGGCCACTGTTCTTGCTACGACATCATCGAGAATCTCTCCTGCACCAATGGTGATTGTTGTCGATTCGGCATCCTCAGCAATGACCGAGAAGCCTGGGATACGGTTGCGCGCTACAATGCCAGCAAAGCCGCTGTCTTGAGCCAGAGTGTTGCTCCCGCCGCCAAGGACAAAGAGCTCGGCCTGCTGCTGGCGGGCCATCGTGCATGCCGCCACGATATCATCGTTGGTATAGAGGTCGACCATAGTGTGGGCGTTGCCGCCAAGCTGCATCGTCAAATATGGTTTGAGTGAAACGTCAGTACGAATATCCATAGGTATAATATATCACCCATGATATATATCTGCAAGCCGATCCAGCCTGAATCTGGATAACAAGACGATATTATACAATATCTGTAATATATCGTGATGAAATATACCAATCGTGTCTATAGATTTGAGATGCTATAAGGAGCATGTCCCAGAGCAGCACCGATCCTTGTAGAGCTCAGCGTTAGGAAATATATAGACAAGCAAAAGAGATTGCGCGCCAATAATAGCAATACGAGAGAGCAATGATGTAAATTCTGCTGAGTTACAGAGGTCAAGTAACGGCTAATTCTTGCTAGACTCGACTGTTGCCTGCGCTGCCTGGATAACGTGGTCGATCATCACAGCGATAGTGAGAGGGCCGACGCCGCCTTTTTCTGGGGTGAGAGTGACGTCACTGCGCTGGCGCACGCTTGGGTCGACATCGCCAACGATAACGCCGCCTTCGCTTGCTGTGCCAGCATCAACGACCACTGCACCTGTTTTGACCATATCCGCTGTAATGAGATGGGGCTGGCCAGTAGCAGTGACGATGACGTCACTTGCAGCGATGATCTCTGTGGTATTAGGCGTTTGGCGGTCGCACACTGTTACCGTCAAGCCACGGTCGCGCCACAGCCGCTCCAGTGGTGCGCCTACTAACCGCCCTCGCCCGATGATGGCGAGCTGCTTATTATCGAGGCTAATATTGTAACCTGCCAGTAGCCAATCGATTGCTTGCGCCGTTGCTGGCGTATAGGCAGCGTGCGGGCCACTCAAGCCATCGACATCCTTGGCAGGAGAGATGCGCTGAACGATGGCGTCTGTTTGCGACGGATCGTTGAGCGGCAGTTGGACGATGATACCGTGGATGTGTGGGTCGTTGTTTGCTCGGTCGATCACGCCTGGCATATCTATTTCGGCAGTTGGTGCTACCTCTGTATCAACGAGGATATCAGCAGCATAGGCTTGCTTGTAGCGCACGTAGGCATTGATTGGTCCCGATGCATTGAGCGGGGTAATGATGAGCAGCTTGGGGGTAATACCATGCGCTTGGCGTAGGTGGCGCACCTGACGAGCTTGGCGCTGCTTGATGAAACTTGCGAGCTCGCGGCCGTTGAGTGATAAAGTAGACATAAGGCGTAATCCTTTCGTAAATATATGGTTAACACTAGTGATAGGTGTCTCTATAGCAAACAGTCCTCTGGCAATACCGAGGACTACATACTATGGAGGGCCAGGAGGGGCTCGAACCCTCGACACCCTGCTTAAGAGGCAGGTGCTCTAACCAGCTGAGCTACTGGCCCATGTCGTGTCTGCACTACCCGTGCAAAGCCCTTTTACTATAGCGGATAGCCCGGGGTTCTGTCAAGAGGCGGCGAGGTGAATTAAAAAGCTCTTTTGCTGCAGCGTGTGCGCTTGCTTGTCTTTTTGCCAAAAACGCATTACCATGGGGCAAGAGAGTTTAATCGGGAGAATAGCAATGGCAAACGAACAACCTACAGTACAACCAACACCACCAACCAAGGTAACATCGCAATCAGCTCCAGTTGCCAGCCAACCAGCCGTGCCAGCCGCTGCAGCTGCACCGGTCGATACTTCACCGCGCAACTACTTGGCGGTTGTTGCCCTCGCTGCGTTTATGGGGCAGTATGGCTTGGCTCGTTGGTACCGTGGCGACGAGCTGGGCAAGATCCGCTTTTGGATTGCGGTGGGCTGTACGGTAACAACAGTTGTACCGTATGTTAACGTCGTTTCGCTGTTGGGGCTGTCTGTCCTATCTGTCTGGGGTATCGTCGACTTCTTCTTGCTGACGAGTACCACAGCAGATGCAAACGGTACGCCATACGTTGCCACCGAGCGTGACAAGACGTGGGCGCAGGGGCTTAAGATCGCCTACATTGTTGGCCTTATCTTGGTGGCAGTAGCGATTGTTGTCTTCTTGATCTTGCTAGCAGCTGGGGTGGTTATGTGGCAAACAACAACGACCACAACAGGGCCTATGCGGTCGTCAACGTACTACTAGTCGTTATTGTGTATGGCAGTAGTGCAGCAAAAAAGGGGTCAGCAGTGTGCCAACCCCTTTTATATTGGTAAGTTGTAGCATAAATCATGCCATATAAATAAACCCAGAGCAACCTGGGTAATAGTAGAACAAAACTGGTACACCCGGCAGGATTCGAACCTGCGACCACTTGGTTCGAAGCCAAGTACTCTAATCCGCTGAGCTACGGGTGCGTGCTGCCTCTATTGTACCACCACTGGCATGAGAAGACAAACCGGCCCCAATTTGTGAGATTGGTAGCACAAGGCCTGCATGATTGTAATGTCAAAAAGCGGATAAGAGGCTTAACATAATATACGCGTCACATAGTATAGAGATGGGATAGGGGATGATGAGGAACTACTGGTGAGATGATTCACAAAGATAGCACATACGCCAAGTGTAGTCATTAATTTGTTGATTGTTGAAGAATGCGCGGACTGGTTATTGTTGGTTGAGCTGAAGTTTTTTGCAATTGCACAAGGAAAATGATGTGGTAGAATTAAGTAAAATAATAAAAGATCTGTGAAAACAATGGAGGTAAAAATGCCAAGCATACTATATCAAAAATGGACAAGTGAATCTGGACTTGTTCCCGATGAATGGTTCAAAAACACTGTCGTCAAATCTAAGGACTCGTGCGACGACCCTGTCTATCAAGAAGTGCTACGACTGTTCACCTTAGCCTATGGAGCAAGTTACTTTTCAGTACTTGAGTACGAAGAAGGTGAGCCGATGGCGCGTGAACATTATATCGATGCGCTATCGTACTGCCTGGAGTATAAAGAACGGACTGAACGCCTAAATGACGATGTAGCACCCCAAGCTCTCGACACCTTCGATGCACAGTCATTGCGCGACGGCGCAGACATCATTGTCGAAATTCTGAAACCTACAATCAATACAGAATTCTGCCGAGATGCTGTTCGTCATACGATGGAGTATGCCACCGAAACAGCACTTCCTCGCCTTGCCAAGGACATGAGTCAAGATTCAGTCGAATGGCTTCGTGAAGACTACGAGTGGTTCCATTACAATAGCTACTCTGATGAGTTCGATCGTGTACATAACGTGCTTGCAACACTCGAGTGGTTTGTCGACAAAGGACTGCTAACAGACGCGGAGCAAATACAGCAGCTGCAAGACTACCGCACACAGCTCGCGGCTTTTGATGAACAGATACGTCCTTTACTGCCACGACTCCGGGGTTTGCAATTTGACGGTTTTCAACTTGACGAGTTGGCCGCCGAGCGGTGTTGGTGGCTTCACTAGTAGTTTAGTTTGTTACTGTTCCGTTACCACCCCACGCTCCGCCAAAGCCTCCTCCACTCGCTTGACGACTTGGCTGGGGGTAAGCTCGGCTTTGACAATGTAGCTGTGGACACCGAGGTGCTGGAGTTTTTTGGGGGCTTCTTCGTGACCAAGGTTAGTGAGGACGATAACTGGGATGGCCTTGCCCCATGAGTAAGCGCGGATGTGCTCGAGTGTGTCGGCACCATTGAGGTGGGGCATTTGGAGGTCGAGCAGGATGATGTCGGGGTGAGTTCGCTGCACCAGCATGATGCCAGCTTTGCCATCGCCTGCAACTTCCACCGCAAAGCCGGCCGCTTCGAACTTCATGCGGTACATTTGGCTGATGGTTTGGTCGTCTTCGATGATGGCAATTTTAACCATTTGCTTTATAATAGCAGGTGTAGCATGAAAATGGAACAAAATCACCCAAAATCAAGTACGGCGTCTATATCAGCTAAACCACTGGTAGCACTGGGTAGCGCGCTAGCTCGTGCGACCGACTTTGCAGAAGTGGTAGCAGCGGTGCGCACAGCAGTGGAGGCAGTCGCCCGGTCAACCTGGTGTGGGGTGATGGTGACAGTAGATGGAGCGCCGTCGCTAATTGACTTGCCAGATGAATGCGCTACCTCTGTTGGCACACTCTTGCCGCTATGTAAAGAAGCAACGGTGCGCACAATGACCGCCATGCCACCCAAGCGCCACGCACTTCGTCGTTACAACATTGCTGTAGTGCTGCGGCTGGTGTGGCAGGGCAATCACTGTGGATATATCGTGCTGGGGTCGCCAATTGGGCAAGCCACATATACCGCTGCACAGCGAGCCACTCTTGCAATGATAGCCCAGCAGTGTGCACTGACGCTGATGGCGCAGCAGTGCCACAATACCACGCAGCAATTCCAGCAGCAACTCACCCAAGCGGTAGACCGCGCAACGCGCCAACTACGCGCCTCGAACCGCCGCCTGCGTGAGCTCGATGCAGCGAAGGATGAGTTCGTCAGTATGGCGAGCCACCAGCTGCGTACACCGCTCACTAGTGTGAAGGGCTATATATCGATGGTGCTGGAGGGCGATGCTGGTGAGATTAATGCCACGCAGCGCACCTTCCTTACTGAGGCCTTTACGAGTAGCGAGCGAATGGTGCAGCTGATTGGCAACTTCCTTAATGTGTCGCGCATCCGCACTGGCAACTTCACAATCGACTTCCATCCAGGCGATGTTGCTGCGCTGGTAGCAGAGAGCATTGAGTCTATTCAGCTCATTGCCGAGCGCCACCATTTGCGAGTGGACTATCGATCGCGTGGGGTTATACCACCTCTGTTAATCGATGAAAATAAGCTCCGGCAAGTCATCGTTAATTATATCGATAATGCTATTTACTACTCGCCTGGTGCTGATGTTATTACGGTACGGCTCTACCCCAAGGATGGCTGGGTGGTGTGCACGGTGCAAGACCATGGCATTGGGGTGCCGCAGGGCGAGCAGCGCAAGATCTTTACGAAGTTCTTCCGGGCGCACAATGCCCAGCTGCAGCGGCCCGATGGTACAGGGATTGGGCTATTCTTGGCAAAGAAGATCGTGCTGGGGCACCATGGCGAGCTGATCTTTCATTCGCGGGAGGGGCAGGGTAGTACCTTTGGTTTCCGTCTGCCGATCGATCGCCTCACGCCGCACCAGAATATTTCACCAAACGAAAATCACTCCCCACGTGGGAAGTGAAAATCGCACATCTCCTGGGCTGGGTAAGATACCCAAGGAGTCCTCCTTTGCTTGGCACCTCTCGCACGGGTGCCAAGTGTGAATTTGCACAGTTATAGCGTGAACAAACCAGACAAATGCAGTATGGGTTCTCCTGCATCTCGTGGCTTGCGATGGCTGTATCGAGTGCTGTTTGTGTTAGTTGTCTCCACCATGCAAGTGCATGACACGATCAGTTTAGCATCATGATTATGGCGTGTCAAGCCTTTTTTACAACATTATCGCTAGACAAGTGTCGATTTTTTTGCTATAGTGACTAGGCGGCCTCATCGTCTAGCGGTTAGGACACTGGGTTCTCATCCCAGCAACCCGGGTTCGATTCCCGGTGAGGTCACCATAAAGGGATTTATCATCCATTCGGATACGGAATAGCTCGTTTACCTCTGGTAGCGGGCTGTTTTTGTGAGTTCTAAACTTTATTTCATCGTAAGTTGGGACTTTATTGAAGATAGCGGCGAAAAAGGCGGCTTTTCGCAAGGGATTACAGAGGTCAAGTAGTAGCTCAGGGAGGTGTTCCAAAATATATTTGGCGTATTGCAAGACTTGGTCGAATTCGGCTTGTAGGTTGGGCTGATTGGCGATTTCTTTGTCTAGCTTTGCTAATTCGTTTTCGGCATTAACGATGTCTTCCTCCAAGTACGTAAGCGCCGTTTCGCTCGTAACAACGCGCATTTTATCCACGGTCGCCCGAATCTGGCTTTGTAGGCTCTGGCGGTGCTCTTGGCGCTGTTGGTTGGTTTCTAGCTGCTTTGCTTGACGTTCGCGCCACAATTCAGCAATAGCAGAAATAATGTCATCAACGTACTCCGGCTTTACAGTAATAGTCTGCACAAAATCCTCAAGCGTCTTGTCAAATTCGGGCTTGGGTACGCGGAAATAATGCCCATTGCGACTACAATGATATGCCGGATAATACGCACCCATTTTGCCGCGCGAAGCGCTGCCAGAAAGAGTTTTGCCGCACTTTGGACAAGCGACAACTTGTTTGTACGGATATTCTGGGTTGTAGATTTGTTTATTTTTCAAGTGCTCGGGCACAGCTCTACGCTTGATAGTTATCATGTCGCGGCTGTCAATCTCCACAAAAATCCGCCCGCGATTCGCTTCATTAAAAAGCTCAACGCTAACCAATCCATCAAACTGCGCCTTGACCGGCTGGTCGTGCGTCCATTTTTCTTTGATGATACCGCAATAAACCAATTTACTAGCGTACTGGTCAATCATCTTAGCGGTCATTTTCTTGCCGCCGATTTGCCGCTTAACTTTGGTTCGGTCGTACTTATCACGCACGATCGTAACGCGCGAGCGAAAACCCATTGAATTTAGCTCATCAGCAATTTGCTGATTGGTATAAATATGAGCGGCGCGCATTTCAAAAAGTTTTATGATAAATTTCGCCTCATTCTCATCCGGCTTCAAAATCGTGCGCCGACCATTTTTCGTATCTACCTTGACACTGCGAAAACCATAGTGCGGACGGCGCATCCAATAACCGAGCTGAGTGTAGCGAATTTCTGCACCAATCATCCGACTCATAATGTCGCGCATTTCATCCTTAGCGCGCTCCGCTTCCAAATATTCAGACTTTTGTGTCGGGTTAAACTCACTCCAATAATACTTAAACCCAGTATGCTCCAGCGTGTTAATTTGCTGTTTACCAATTACGCCGTACATATCCTCAAGGGCGATACCCAGCCGCGTCAACTGCCGCTTCAACGGCGAATAATAATCGCCGCCACCACGTGTGAAACGGTCGATTGATTTAATCAGCACGACTTGAAAACCTTTGCTTTTGTCTTTGCAAGCGTCGATGACTTTTTGCATCGGCTGCGTTTCGTGCGACGCCGATTCAAGCAAAATAATCGTCTCGGTGATTATGATATTGTGCGCCTTGGCGTAAGCTTCGCCTTGCTCGCGCTGGGCTTCGGGCGAGTCGCCGTCAAGACCTTGCTTGTCAGAAGAAACGCGTATCGCCAGCAAACCAATTCGCGGCTGATTATTTGGAGACATTTTTACCATCCTCCAGTATCGTGATTAGCTTTTGGGCAAACGCACCATCTTCTATAATTTTCTCGACGATTAAATTTGCCACCAGCCTAATCCGCTGCTCGGTCGTGAAAGAAAATTGCTCTACGAGCGGTGCTTTTGGTTTATTTTTACTTCCTTTTGGTCGCGCCATAATCCCTCCTGTCGCGACTCGTGATAACATCAACTAGGCTTAGGCTGCTGCGGACGCCCGCGCCCAGAACGCTCCTGCAAATCCTTTTCAATCAGCTGCTTCAACTCTTTATCGCCAACCGTCGCTAGCGCCTTAAGCACCAGTTCCGTCAGGCTCATGCCTTGGCTATACGCAACGGCTTTGGCTCGGTTGCGCACTTCTTTTGACGTGTCGATTTGTAGCTGAATTCTTGATTGGCTCATTAACCCCAGTATACTACGCGGGATGATAGCCAAAAAGTGCTACTGCTTGAAGCCTAATTTTTTTGTGTTATTAACGAGCCAGTTTTATGATTAAACCTCTACTTAAATTGTACTACTTGTACTACAAATATTCAATAGTTTTTAGCTATTTTATGATATAAAATATACTGAATATCGATATACACTATAATTTATGTATAAAACTACTGTTATCTATTGCTATTTTTCTCTTCTTTCTATATAAATATATTAGAAAGGAATCGTGAAAGGTTTGAGATGAAAACAAACAAACGTTCAGCGCTCAAGCAGGGGCAGATAGACATACTGGAAATGCTGTATAAATACCGGTTTGGTAGTCGTAAGTTATTGGCGAATAGTCTGGGTATTAAGTCGGATTCAAATTTGTTTGAAAAGCTGAATGTGTTAATGAAACATGGTTTTGTGGCTAGACGATATGATAAAAGTTTTAAATTGCGGGGCGTGCCAGCGGCGTATTATTTGACACCAAAAGGACTTAGGAAGCTACAATCGATTCATGGCAGTGAACGCGTCACCGACACCATCATCAAAACAAGCTACCACGACAAAAATCGTTGGTCAATCGTTTGTTAATCATGTGGTTGAAGTCTATACGCACGCCAATAGATTGCAGCACAAACATCCATCCTTAAAAGTATTTTTGCGGCGCGAAATGACACTTTATAACTACTTTCCGACTAATCCGCCCGACGCTTTTTTATTGCTAAAAAGAAACGATGGATTGCAGTGTTTTTTCTTTGATGTCGTGCCCAAAGACACGCCGCTCAGTGCCATTAACCGCCGCCTGGTAAGTTATATGGAATTTTTCAATGACGACAACTGGAACGCAACGAACAGCAATCTACCGAATCTCCTGTTTTTACTGGAAAATCCAGCCGCAGAAAATCACTTGCAGCGCACTACTCATGTCGGCGGAGCCGATTTGACTTGAATGATAAAATCAAAATATACACGATGACGACTGAGGGTTTGCTGGGTGAAAATTCTGCGATTTGGTCGAATATTGACGAGCCTGGTGAACTCCTTTCATTAGATGAGTTGTAAATTAGTTTGAGGATACGTAGGCGCCAATTGTCCGTGCAATGATTACAAGTGCGCCTCGGGCGAGCTTGCAATGGTCGTACGAAAGCCGCCGCACAGCTTTCAGGATTAGGCTTATTTCGCAAATGACAGACAGATGGCGCGTTTTGTGCGCCAGCGCAGTGCGCGCTAGCTGGCTTGCCTTTTTGTGAAATAAGATAATAATTCATCAACTAATTTCACCAGCTTTTGTTCTAAGCTCGTTCATTCTTACATCCGCTCATCTTGACTGCGCTAGTAAGGCGCATGTCGAATGAGCGGGGTAAGTATGGACGCTGTTTGGTGATGTGTGAATTGAGTGTGAGATCAAGAGTTGAAGCTTTCTTTATTCGGGTAGTTTCTCGTCATACCCAGGACGGAGAAGTTAGCGATTATTTTCTATGATCTCTTGTGTCAGCCGACACGACCGAGAGAGGCTGTGAGCAAGTCGCCCAACAAGCCTGATTCTTCTAAGCTGCCTTCAAGTTCATCTCGAGTCAACGACTCAAGTTGCTCAGCTTGTTCATACTCATCGCATGTTTTGATAATGCGGCACACCTCATCGCAGTACGTTTCGTCGTTCGCAAGCCACAGATTCATTACCCACGTCTCGCGATTACTCCACCCACTATAAGCGGTGGCGGCTGCTACTTGCTTTGCTACGATTGGCATATTTCCTCCTTTACTTTACGTAACGGAGTCTACGTACAAGCTCGCACGACAAACCTGTCACAGGTGGAGATTCTCCTGAAAATACCACTTTAAAAGATGAAATGATTTTCATAGGCGAATACAACCTTGATAGGTTTGTACGAGCTGTATAATTGGGAGGTACGTGAAGTGAATAGACTATTGCATAATATCACTTATGCTTTTATGACAACCTTTGGTATAATTGAGTTATAGTTATTAATTTTTGAACATAACGGGGAATAAGATGGGTTTTATAGGAAAAGAAATTGATAGAGATACAGCAAAACAGCTTATTGAAAGGTATAAATTAACGAGACCTTGGCCGGATAATAATAAGTTTCTAGAGAGCGACATAGTAGCAGTGGCAAAAGATAAAGATAGTGGCGCAATCTATGTTCAAATTCAGCCGCAGAGAGGCATCTGTGTGGATGGTCGTCAAACACAAGAGTACGTTCCGCGCATAGATGCTTTATTATGGAAAGGTTATAATATTCGCGTCGATCTATATGAGGAGATACATGGCGATTACTTTAATGGTGAGATTGATAGTATGTCTTTTACAGTTAAACATATCGTAGCTCCGCAGGAACTTAAAGAAGAATCTAGCAAGATCAAAAGTCTCGTCGAGGGGGGTGTCGGTGCGCTTTTTAAAGAAAGTCTTCTCCCAAAAGATAGAGGTAGAGGGTATACTTTTACAAATGGTAACGTTTTGTTTGTAGGCAAGGATAAAATATGGGTTCGGTAGAAGAAATTATTGAATATGTATCTAAGTGGAGGAGTAGCAATACCTATACTACGTACAGCGACGGTACACTAACAGAGGAAAGTTTACTAGACCTACTCAATGATATAAACAGAAGGATCGAAAAATTATCGTTTGATACTCCGGAAGGTAAAGGTCGGGCTTTGTTGTACAGCAATTACGTATCTGGAGAGTATGGAAGTCGAGACTATGTAAATAAGATAATCGAATCTGACAAGACGAGCTTTTCCATTCACGATATAAAGGAAGCTAAGTTAATGAGCATAGAGATGCAAAAAGCCTTGTCAAAGACTATTGGAAGCGATGCCGCAGCCGCCACAGCAATGATGGGTGAAGTTGGTTTCGACCCCTCTTCTGGATATATATCTAAAAGCTCGCCCTACGGAGTGAAACTTCCCGATGGCAGACGCGCATTAAGCATCACAGACATAGTGTCAGCTCTTTTTGCGGAACGTACTGCCAAAGGCGACGTATTCATCATTATGCCCAATGCCGATGTAAATAGTGTGCTTTATCAAACAGAACTGTCCAGATTACTGAACAACCCAAAAGTGACCTCTATCAACGGAAAGCCAATAGCTGAACTCAGAGCTAGGCTAACTTCTAATGGGCTTCTTGATGTTTTTAACTACCTAAAGGCGGATAGTGCCCGTGTAATTGTCGAGGGTGGTCTGGTGAAGTCTAATGGCCAAGGTGGCTTTGATGTTAATGTAGATCCATTTATTAAAAAGCCTTCAGAAAGTTGGCTCAATAATATTGAAAAGCAGTTTAAAGATAATCTACCAACTTTTGAAAAGTGGGTAAAAAGTTTGGACAAGGCGCCGATAAAGGCAACTGCGGTTGAGTCATACATAGGCAAATTAAACCTCAACCTTTCTGACACGGCACAAATGACTCGTTCTATAAAGGCTATGGAGGGAATACTTGGAGGCGATAAGGCTGGCCCTATCGCCAAAGCATTTCAGCAAATAGGAACTAAAAATATGGCGATGTATATGGCAGCAAGGCCTGGCGTTATGAAGGCTTTTGGGGTCGTAGGCGTCGTGTTTATCGCTGCGGATGCTGCTATAACATTAAAAAATGCAAACGATGCGTTTAGTAAGGGAGATAATTATACCGGCACTAAAATACTTCACGATTGGGGATGGAGAACTTCTTTCGGGCTAGGTGCGGCTAGTGCATCTATGAAATTAGGCCTACCTCTCGCACTGCTTGCTGTTGCTGGTGTGTCTATGTTTGCCTCTGCGCCTATGGCGATGCTAGCTGGAATGGCGGTAGAGCTCCTGATTGGTGCAGCGGGATGGCATATTGGATCACACATGGGCGGTGGTATCGGTGATTTGATATGGTCTCTTATGGATCAAGCCGGCCTACTCCCCGCTCGCGTCGATCCAATAGTCCTCGACATCAGCGGTCTCGGGATTACTACGAAATCGGCTGCCGACGGAGTGTATTACGACCTTGACAACAATGGTTTCTCTGAGAAAACAGGCTGGATTGATGCGAAATCAGGCATACTTGTATTAGATAAAGACGCGAACGGGCAGATTGAAACAGGTAATGAATTGTTTGGCGATAGAACGATTTTGGAAGATGGCAAGACAGCTTCAAGCGGTTTCGCTGCCCTGGCGGCCTTGGACTCAAACCGTGATGGAGTTATAGACGCGAAAGATGATAAGTTTTCCGAGTTGCGAATATGGGTAGACCGTGACGGCGACGGCTTTTCTGCTCCAGATGAGTTGATGACCTTGGAAGAAGCTGGGATTAAATCTCTGAACTTGAGCCATACGTTCGTTGGGCAAGTTGACGAAAATGGTAACACAATTGCTCGGGTTGGTTCGTTCACACGCACCGATGGTACGACCGCTGATATGAAAGAGTTTTTCTTGCAACGCGATACAAAAGACGTGCAAATGACGCACTCAATTGAAATTCCTGAAGATATTATGGATATGCCAGAGCTGCACCCAATGGGCAATACTTACTCGCTTCGTCAAGCGATGGTTCGTGATGAATCTGGTGCGCTGAAACAATTAGTGCAGGAGTTTATCAACGACGAAGATGTTGTGTCTCGACAAGCTAAATTACAAGACATACTTTTCGCTTGGACTGGTGTGGCTGGCATTGATCCGAAGAGTCGTGGCAGTAATTTCGATACCCGCAAATTAGCAGCACTCGAAACCGTGACCGGCACGAGCTACCGTAATTCGCCGACCAGTTCTCCGGGTGCGGCTGAAGCACCAATTTTGGAGCGGTCGTATGCTATATTAGCAGAGAGCATCTATACTATGTTGTCTATACAGACAAATTTGCATGACGCTTTAAGGAGCTTTAACTACACTATAGATCTCGAAACTGAAAATCCAATCAAACTTGACATTGCCAGTGTGAGAGCGTATCTTGATGAACAGCTCCAAACTAACGAGGCTACCGGTGAAAGGCTCCTGGCTGAAGTAACTCGTGTATTGCGCAATCGCGGACTGGTTTCGGATTCCGAGTTTGCTGATCTACGGGCGTACTTTTCTAAGAAATCAATAAGATACCAGCAGATTATCGATACTGCGCCGATGACAACCTTAACGGGGACTGATGCGAATGAAACCATGAATGGCGTGGTTGATCGAGATAATGTGATGACAAGTGGTGCGGGTAATGATACGCTCAATGGGTCGAATCGTAACGACCTCCTCTACGGCGATGACGGCGATGACGAGCTTAGAGGCGGTGCCGGCAACGACCTCCTCTACGGCGGCACTGGTAACGACTGGCTGTACGGACAAGCTGGCGACGACACCCTAGTTGGCGGCACTGGCAACGATCACCTCGAAGGCGGCGAAGGCAACGATACCTACATCTTCAGCAAGGGGGATGGGGAAGATAGGATATTCGACGCGAACGGCGTAGATACTATCCAGTTTGGCGAAGGAATCTCGCCAGATGACATTGTCGCTAAGGTGATAGGAGATAGTAGCGGCTACGTAAATCTTGAACTGTCTGTAAAAGGTACGGATGACAAGATTACCGTATACCAACACTTTGGCAACAGCTACAACAGCTACCGAGAAACTCCTGACTACCAAATAGAAAAAGTCGTCTTTGCCGACGGTACCACCTGGGATCTTAAAACTATTCACGACAAAGCCCACAACATGTCTGGCACTGAAGGTAGCGACACATACCGCGTTAGTGACCAGTCTGCCACCACCTTCCGCGGTCTCGGCGGCGACGACACTATAGTTGGCGGCATTGCCAACGACCTCCTCTACGGCGATGACGGCGATGACGAGCTTAGAGGCGGTGCCGGCAACGACCTCCTCTACGGCGGCACTGGTAACGACTGGCTGTACGGACAAGCTGGCGACGACACCCTAGTTGGCGGCACTGGCAACGATCACCTCGAAGGCGGCGAAGGCAACGATACCTACATCTTCAGCAAGGGGGATGGCGTGGACACTATTGTGGACATATCCGGAGAAGCAGATGAGATTCGTCTGGGTCATGAAACGATTGATGTTGTGTTTGAGCGAGTGAATAACAATTTACGCGTTCGCATGCCTGGAACGCTTGACTCCATAACTATAAACTCGTGGTACAATGGCGAGCAATACAAGATTGAAACATTTACATCAAACGATGGACAGGTCATTACTAATACGCGCATAGAAAGTCTCATTCAAGCTATGGCTAGTTTTCAAAATGACACCGGCATGACCTGGGAGCAGGCACTGACGACCCAGCCTACGCAAGTTCGCTCAATTATCCAAGAGTATTGGACAGTGCCAACCGCTTAGTGCTTAAAATTCTCAAAATATCTGTGCGTCATTAGCCTAATAAGCTTGTACAGTTTGTCAATCTCACTATCTTTATGGACTATACTAACGATGTTGTTATTCTTCGCGCCAATGTCGAGTTGAGTAACCGTATCCGTTAACAAGCTCAGCAAGAAATCAGCATCATAGCCTTCGCTATGAACAACTTGACGACGCGCAGCATCAATCGTCCTAAGCATAGATTTATACTCTGTCATGTCAATTCTCAACTTATTAAACGCAATTTCTAGCGACCTCATGAATGTAGGGCGTGTCATTAATTTATACACTTCTCTATCTGAACGCAGGTAGAATTTTTGCACATCCTCATGTAGACCATTTATATTTTTAATAGCTTCTAGCACTTGTGTTATAGATTCATATTTCAGCTGTCTTTCTTTTCTGTTCATATACCTGATTTCACCTTCCGCCACTGCCTCCGCAAAGCTCTGCAATGCAAATATTAAACTAGTAATATTCATATAAAACACCTCTGAATGGTTACCAAATCTATAGTCTATTAGGCGCACAAAAGCTAGACCAATCTTACTTGAACCTCCCAACTTCTTTGAGTTTTTTGGATTGAGAAAGAAATGGGTCATCTTTGCTAGAGTTTCGACATGGAGTTTACGACTCAATAATGGTGTCGAGCGATAATCTGGTGAAGTCGTAGATACAGAAAATAATTGACTATTCGCCAGATACAGAAATAATTCATTACCCAGTTTAATAGACTTAATGTTGCAATCAACATAGTCAAAATTGTCTATCCAATATAGCTTAAATGCCAACAAGATTTTTCCTATATCACCAAAAGAGAACGGTCTGTTTCTATATAAAAAACGATATCGTATAAATGTATCTAGTTGCGAGTGGCTCTTTCTTCTAGTCTGCACACCTTGACGACTGGTGATATATCCAGAAGAACAGTCTACTGAAATATCACAATAGTCTGCAGAACTCAATTTAGTTGAGAGTGCATGTCGCATAAGCCTCTCTGTAGTGCCTCTTGGATACACTTCTGACTGCAAGCTGTCTGGTGTATGTAGTGCCTGTATGGTTATATCTAACGATCTAAATTTCTCAAGGGGGTATGCAATATCCTGACTAGCTGACCAAAGTAAATAGGCGCGAATATCATACGAGACGCTAGTCTTAGTCTCAGCTAGTAATGTTTCTCTGTATAACACAAAAGGCGCAATGAACTCATCATGCGTTTTCAAAATGATGAGAATTTTATTGAAAATACCGGGAGTTACCACTTGAACATGGGCTGTTAGCCTGAGTTTCGATAAGCTAATTTGCCCATATCCTTTAGCTACAGCCTCACGACTAGATGTGTCAAGATATATTACTTCACCTATGCGTAAATCCTCATCCAGATAGCTGTTTTGCAACAATAGACACTCCCTTAAATTCAACTAACTATTAACATTATACATAACTTCTGTAGGGAGTAGTGTTAGTAATTTGACATTTAATCAAAACTCTGCTATATATTTACCTAGAGGTCATTATTAATACATATCTCTGGAGGGCATGTCCAGAGATATTTTATATCAGCTATTTTTACGCCAAATATACATTTACATCAACGGGAGGTAACCATGACAAAAACTACTGTATCCAAAAATCAGTACGCCGATTCGCGCGATTCCATGACAAATCTGCTGTTTCGAAAATGGACAATCGCAATTATTCTTTCGCTTGGTGCTGAGACCAAGCGTTATTCCATGCTACACCGCTCTCTTCCGGGCGTGACTCAAAAAGTGCTCACCGAGCACCTCAAGCAGCTAGAGCGCGCCGGCATCGTCCGGTGCTTCGCCCCAACTCAGCTCCTCCCAATCAGTCTTTGTCAGTGTGTACACCCTCCATTTTACTGCTTCACCTGCAACTTCACCTTGCTCGATTCCCGCGTACTGGTAGCCAAGCCTCTCGAGCGCACTCCAGCTGCGGATATTTTGCGCGTATGCTTTTGCCTCAATTATTGCAAAACCACCTTCAGAAAACGCCCAATTGCAAGCTGCTTGCTTGGCAGAACTCCCAAGGCCTTGACCCCAGTTTTTCGGATTGCCAATCAGCGTACAGAATGCCCCCGCTGTGACGCCGTATTTGTGGCTAAGTTTTCTTATCTCGTTAAGCTCAATATTGCCAACGATTTCGCCATCACGCTCAATCATCCAGCTATACCGATCGTCATCATCAAGCATATTTTGGAGATGCGCTGCCTCGTCTTCCTCGGTCATGTGCGAAAAATCCGCACCCAAATACTGCGTCACCTCTGGCTGGCGAATCCATTGAATGGTAATCGGCGCATAAGCCGGGTTTGGCGCTACCAAGCGCAGCGTCTGGATTTGGCTGGAGGATGGTATGGTGATGGTGCGTGTGTACATGCTTGTCATTATAGTTTAGCCCTATACTTTGTTATAATAAAGCATATGCATAAACCATTACGCGGTGTTAACCTGGGTGGGTGGCTGGTGCTTGAGCGCTGGATGACGCCATCGGTCTTTGCGGGCACCGATGCGAGCAACGAGCATCAGCTGATGATGCAACCAGATGGCCCAGAGCGCATTGCCAAGCACCGGCAGGAATTTATGACCGAAGCAGACTTTGCCTGGCTGCATGCGCACGGTATCGAGGCGCTGCGTGTGCCGGTTGGTTACTGGGTGCTGGAAAGCCAGGATGGTTACCTCGAGGCTACCAAGCAGCTGGACTGGTGCTTTGCAATGGCAAAAAAATACCATATGCGTGTCTTGCTTGATTTACACGCAGCGCCTGGCGCACAGAACTTGGGCGACCACAGTGGGAGTGGCAACCGCATGCCACAGACGGGGTGGTATCAGGCCAAAAATCGCCGTGCAACCCGCCGCATCCTCAGGCAGCTTGCCGAACGCTATGGTACAAGCCCGCAGCTCTGGGGGATTGAGCTGCTGAACGAGCCCTTTACCAAAAACTGGCTGCAGCACTGGCTGCTGCGGCTATGGTCGCGCCGTACAACTGGCCGGTTGCTCCGCAATGTGCTAGCCACAACGCGCATTATTATCAGTGATGCCTACCAGCTGCCGCGGTGGCGCCGGGCGCAGCCCCGTGATTGGCTCGATATTCACCACTACCAGTGCTTTGGGGCGGCCAACTTGGCGCTGGTGGATTATGACCAGCACGCGAGTATTGTGGATGAATTTACCCACATGCACCAGTCGTTGCAGCGCCCAACCATCATTGGTGAGTGGAGCGCGATTTTGCCGCCTGCTATTGCCATGACTCCGCCGACCATCACCGCCTACATTCTGGCCCAGCAAACAGCTTTTGCCAGCGCCGATGCACACTTTTTCTGGAGTTATAAAACCGAATCAAACGATGGCTGGAACTACCGTTGGCTGGTAGAGCAGGGTATTATGCCATAGGAACTAGGCTGAGTTCCTGGGTGGGTAATCTCGCCTGGAAATGGATATTATCTTGTGCTTGTTGCCTTGGATGTGACCGAAGCATTTGTGTTGGATCAAGAGGCATACCACACTCATCGCGCTGATGCGCGGGTTGCAGTTGATGGTTTTTCGTTTGATAGTAATCATCAATAATGAGGATGAGAGGCGCTGAGCGATCGAGTATCCCTTCCAGCTATCCGCCAAATCATGTATAATAAATCGAGTACGACAGCCAAGAAACGGAGGAAATGAAGAAGTATGGCAATGGGCATGAACCAAATGAAGATGCTTAATGACTTGCGCAAGGCGCAGAAGGCACTAGCGAAGGAGATTGTGGAGGTTGAGGCAGGCGATGGTGCGGTGATTGTGCAGATCACTGGAGAGCTGAAGATTAAGAGTGTGAAGATCGACCCAACTAAGATAGACCTGGATAACATCCACCAGCTGGAGCACTGGATCGAGATTGCAATCCGCGACGGTATGGCCAAGGCGCAAGAGATTGCTGCCAAGAAAATGCAGCCACTGATGGGTGGGCTTGGCAACCTCGGGTTCTAGCTAGTATGGCAGATATTCTGCCTCAGGCTCTGCAGCGGGCGATAGATGAGCTAGGGCGCTTGCCAGGGGTAGGTGCACGCACGGCGGAGCGCTATGCGTACTTTTTGCTGCGAGCCGATGGACGGACGAGCCAGGGGATTGCCCAGGCCATTACACAGCTCCACACTGCTGTTGCAACTTGCCCAGTCACTTTTGCTCTGATGGATCCTGACCAAGATGTTTCACCACTCTATAGCAGCCCAGAGCGCAATCGTAAGCAGATTGCTGTGGTGGAGGAGCCGCTCGACATCGTGGCGCTGGAGCGCACTGGCCACTATAAGGGGACGTACCACGTGCTGGGCGGCGTTATCTCACCGATTGATGGGGTAGGGCCAGAGCAGCTGCACATCCCCGAGCTGCTGGAGCGGATTACTCATGATGCAGTAGAAGAGGTGATCATTGCTACCAATGCAAGTGTGGAGGGCGAGTCGACCGCGCTCTTCTTGCAGCGGCACATTGCCGAGGCGGGCCTAACGGTACGGATGACACGCCTAGCACGTGGCATCCCCGTTGGCGTTGACCTTGAATATGCCGACCAAATAACCCTCGGCCACGCGCTCGAGGGGCGGCGCGCGGTGTAATTGCTGTAATAGACTTTTGACCTTGTATCTCAATAGCCTTGTAATATCTGCTGTAGCGATATTAGAGAATTATCGAGAAAGCGCCCAAGTGATGTAGCGGAGATTATCAAAGACGCTATTCCAGTGTTTCGTTGGGATGCGTGGGTCGTGCTCTGCGGTTGTTTCGAGTAACGTCATGAATGGTTGGAGGTCGAAGGGGAGAAAGCGCAAATAGAGCTGCGCAGTTTCACGTGTTGGATTATCGAGGTATTGGTAGCGAATCCAGCTATGAACTTTGTCTGTATCGCCACATTTCTTAAGAAAATCTAGATAGTTCTTTTGGTTGAGATACATACCTGAAGCGGTGTTGGTGTCATTCTTCATTTGTGTGGTAGCATGTACTCTATCCCAAATAGCGTGGCGTATAGGCTCAAGGTTGATTGCTGTATCAGGGTGCTTCTCATTATATTTGAGTAGTGCATCGAGTACACCATGTGCCTTGAAATCAACTTTATCGCTAATGATCGATTGCTGAGCTAGTGCAATATAACGCTGACGAACTGTCTCGTCGAAAGCAATGCGCCCAGTGTTGAGCTTATTAACGACGAAATCATCGAAGTCCTGTTCTAAGAAAGGCGCATCGTGCTCATCTATCACATACTGACGGACGCGCTCTTGCCTGTGGCCCGTTGGATCTTGCTTGTATTGGATAAAATAAGTGTCGGCAATGGCACGAATATAGGGATTAACGAGATATTGCTCGAGCTCGCATGCTTTATCAAACTTCTTGGCATAGAGGAATGTGTTGATCTCAGATAGAAGCTTTTTCTCAATGCCGTATGTGTTCGTGCTTACCTGTATATCGCGCGTACGCTCCTCTGGCGAAAGTGGCACTATTATATCTTGGCTTGGCAGGGGTGGTACAGAGCCAATGGTAGTGGTATATATGGTAGATCGATAAAAGCTAGCCAGTGCAATAAGTCGCTCATAGTCCTCGTCGGAGCCGCTTGCATTATAGACCTGCAAGATGCTATAGAAAGCATGATATAGTGGCAGCAAGGTCTGTGGCTTGCTACGCAGTATTGGATTGGCAAATGCTTTGGTAAATGTATCACGTCGCTGAGAGGTCATATCATCAACAAGGGACCGTAAGCGCTCTAAGCATTCAGTGAGCTGAGCTTGGCGTAGAGTAGGATCTTTTTTCTTATCATAGCGAAGATGAATGCATTGTGTGACTAATTCATTGAGCGAGTCTTCTGGATCAATATTTTCAGTTTTATAGGTAAGCGCTGCCACACCAGACTTATCACGTTGGAGTTGCAGTGTTGTCGCGCGCTGTGTGGTTGTCTCGGGCTCGAGAAGACGCCAGACTTCTTTTTTAATCTCGGGCATCGCCTTGGCGAGGTCATCTACATTAGGAGTCATTGCCTGGAGGTCGTGTAGAAGTTGCTGGGCGAAGCGTTTGCTTTCTTCTCGCGGGATTTTGCTAGTACAGTTGGCAGGATCGAAAAAAACATCACGTTGAAGCTGAGCGAGTGAGATGACAATGTGAGCGACGTTATGCGCACCGTGTTTGATATCATCACTCTTGAATATGCCATTTTCGAGCAGCTCAGTAATGGAGTCGGGTGTGAGAAATAGCTTGCGATAGTATGAAATATAAATTTTGAGAAGGTCTTTTAGTCGTTCTTTGAGAGGTGGAAGACCAGGTGTAGCGTCGTGAGAAGATTGAGACATAATAGAAATTATTGTAAACATATAACAGTGATATGTCAAGAAATTTATAACAACTTACCACTGTATTTTCTTTTAATAGGTTGCTGAAGCAATAGTTACCCTTACTAATAGCTCTGGTGGTTTACGCAGTGTTTGCTATACTAAAACAATGGCAAAATCAAAGAAATGGACGAAAAAGCTAACGCGCTGGGCGCAGAGTAACCGCTTGGGGCTGATGAGTGCTGCGTTAGTACTTGTGCTGGTGGGTGGTGTGTATATCGCGTGGCAACGTGGCATGTTGACGAAGCTTATCAAAACACCACAAGATACTGCGAATGTAGCGCTCACGAGCCAAGATAACACTTTGCCCGCCTGGATGCCAGATACCGTCAAGCGCTGGCAGGGCGAGATTACCAAGCAGGCTCGGCAGTATAATATTTCGCCGCAGCTGGTGGCGATTATTATGACGCTAGAATCCGGCGGGTACCCCAAGGCGCACAGTGGTGTGGCCAGTGGTTTGATGCAGGTGACGGATAGCACAGGTAAGGAGATTGCGGCTAAATTCGTGAAGCCGGTGCGCACGAACTATGATTTATTTGATCCAGCAACGAGCATCGCCTTTGGCGCGGCCTACCTAGCGCATTTACGCGATCAGCTGTGCGTGCCGCTCGGTAATCTATCCGAGAATGAGTGCGTTGAGCTTGTTGCTGCTGGCTACAATGGTGGCCCGGGTGCAGCGGGCAACTTATACCGTGGCCGCGGGCTAGAAGCGATCGAGACCCTCAGCTACAGCCGCGACGCCATGAACCTATGGCGCGAGCGGGTAAGCAACAGCAGCCCCACCTATACACGCTGGTTTGAGCGTGGCGGCAAGAAGCTGGTAGAGAAGGCGCAGGCAGGCAACTAAGGAGCGTTAGTGTTGATATAAAACCCTGGTATTTTGCTTGGTTATCTCTTTGTATCCATTTCTCTAGGGGTGGCTGATTCTTCTTTTTTATATGAAGGGAGAGGAAAGCCGTGCCAGTATATCGTTCGTGCGGTGTCTATGAAACCTTTTGTTCTTTCGGCTAGCTCTAGAAATTTTGCGCCGAATTTTTGCTGCAAGGTTGCTGTCTGATCACTCTCGTGTGCTTGACTAATCTCACTCGCGCTTGGTCTGTTCTCGTAGTCTGTCATAGAATCCTCCGCACTAGTACTTCTAAAACTACCGTACCATATCTCTATGATGCTATGCAAATAATAATAGACTCCGCCTACTATATTCATCACAATTCGTCCTTGCTTAACTACGACCCTGCGACTTATACACCAAGCCATAAATCACCGCATCATACCTCGCGCCTATCGGCAAATTCTGCTACACTAAAGAAGATGTTTGACGAAGCGATACGCGCGATCCAACGCGCAGACAAAATTATTATTATCCAAGCCGAAAACCCCGATGGCGACAGTGTTGGCAGCAGCCTCGCGCTGGAGGAAATCCTGGGCGATATGGGCAAGCAGGTGACGCTCTATTGCCCGGTGGCAGTGCCTAAATATTTGCGGTATATCCGCGGCTGGGATCGCATTACTGATGAATTTGACAGCAGTGCTGAGCTGGCGATTATTGTTGATACCAGTGCAGATATCTTGCTTAGTAAGGTGCTCGAAGCACCGAGTGCTCGCGCCTTCCTCACGACGCATCCAGTGCTCGTGCTAGACCACCACGCGATGGAGAGTACCTTGAGCTTTGACCATACACTTATCAATCAAGACGTGGTGGCGACTGGCGAGCTCATCTACAATCTTGCGCAGCATGCTCAGTGGGCGATCAACCCACAGGCAGCAGAGAACCTCCTCATCGCAATCATGAGTGACAGCCTGGGCCTCACAACGCAAAACACCACAGCCGACTCCATCCAGACCGTCGCAGAGCTGACCAGGCTGGGCGCAAGCAATGCCGCCATCGAGGTGCGCCGCCGCGACTTTATGAAAAAAGCGCCAGAGATCCTTCGCTACAAAGGGCGTTTGATCGAGCGGATCGAGTATATGCTGGATGGCCGCTTGGCACTTATCCACATCCCGTGGGAGGAAATCCAGGAATATAGCGACCAATACAACCCTAGCATGCTTGTATTAGACGAGATGCGCTTGGTGGAAGGAGTGGACGTGGCGATTGCGATCAAGACCTACCCCGATGGCAAGCTGACTGGCAAGATCCGCAGCAATGCACCAGTGGCGGCGATGATCGCTGGGTACTTTGGTGGCGGCGGCCATGCCTATGCAGCAGGCTGGCGGATGTATGAGGATTACCAGCTGGCAATGCGTGAGATCGTCGAGGCAGCCAGCCGGGCCTTCGTTGAGTATGATGAGAGCGAGGCAGCTCATGGCGATTAAGTTTGCCAATACACTGACCCGTCACCTTGATACATTTGTACCGCTCCAGCCTGGCAAGGTGTCGCTCTACACCTGTGGGCCAACAGTGTATAACTATTTGCATGTTGGCAACTGGGCGGCGTATATCTACTGGGATATCCTGGTGCGCATGCTTCAGGCGGAGGGCTATGAGGTGGAGCGTGTAATGAACATCACCGATGTCGGCCACCTGACAAGTGATGCCGATGAAGGTGAAGACAAGCTCGAGAAGGGTGCGCGCCGCGAGGGTAAGACTGCTTGGCAGATTGCTAAATTTTACGCTGATGACTTCATCCGCGGGATGAACGCGTTGCACTTAACGCCGCCGAGCCAGCTGGCCCGTGCTACCGACTATATCGACGAGCAAGTCCAGCTTGCCATTACTCTCAAGCGTAAGGGGCACACCTATCAGACGAGCGATGGGATTTATTTTGACACCAGCACCTTCCCAGCCTATGCAGACTTTGCCCGGCTCGATCTGCGAGCCTTGCGGGCGGGGGCACGGATTGGCCCCAATAGCGAGAAGCGCCACGCGAGCGACTTTGCCCTGTGGAAGTTCTCGCCAACTGGCATCAAGCGCGACATGGAGTGGCCCACGCCACCGGAGCTGCTCGACCAGCCACCAACAGACGGCACCCCAGTGATGGGCTTCCCGGGGTGGCACTTGGAATGCTCGGCGATTGCAATGCACTTCCTTGGCGCGACGCTCGACATCCACACTGGTGGGATTGATCATATCCCTGTGCACCACAGCAACGAGATCGCTCAGAGCGAGGCTGCGACGGGCCAACCCTTTGCCCACTACTGGCTGCACTGCAACCACCTCAAGGTTAATAGCACGAAGATCAGCAAGAGCCTGGGCAATGGCTATACCTTGGCCGACCTCGCTGAGCGGGGCTACACCCCCATGGAGTACAAACTATTCGTCTTGCAGAGCCACTACTCGCACGAGGGGAACTTTAGCTGGGAAAACCTCAGTGCAGCGCGCAATCGCCTGCGCAAGTGGTATGAAGTGGCGTGCCTGCGCCACCAGACGTATGAGAGCCTGGATGATGACCAACGCAAGAGTGACGAACAATCGGGCCATGTGTCGCTCCTGGCAGCAAGTGGGGCAGTGCGCGAGGCGCTCGCCAATGACCTGAATACCCCCGAGGCGCTGCGGCTCATCGATGAAGCATTTGATCGGGTGCTAGCGCGGCCACTGGCAGCAGTGTACCATCGTGGATTGGAGGAGTTGCTAGCGGCGATTGATCAGCTACTTGGTCTCGATCTCTGTGAGTCGATGCCAGACATTACAGATGAGGCTAAGAAGCTCATCCTCCAGCGCCAGCGTGCTCGCGAAGCCCGCGACTGGTCCACAGCCGACCGCCTGCGTACTGATCTCACCGCGCGACACATCGCCGTGCGTGACACACCGCAAGGGCCAGTGTGGTGGTGGGCAGAAGAGTGATATGAATCACGAAAGTCTATCAGGAAAAACTGCTACATCGCAGGCAGAGCAAGAACCATCACCGCCAGACCAGAAGATTGCCGCCTTGACTGCGGTGTATGATGCAGTGCGGCGCAGAGCATATGAGAATAGCGAATATAACAATCACGACATCAACGAAGCAACGATTATACTGGGCGACCTCATTGTGTGCGAAGCGTGCCTCAGTGCTGGGCTACTACCTGAGGATCTACCGCTGACTAAGCGGACGGGCTATGATGCGGGTAAAACCCTACCAGAGAATATTGATCTCGCCATTGCGGCATACCTGCCAGACTATGCTGAGAAACTGCCAGGTCTTGGCTATAACGGCAGTGGGTTGGCTGTGGGTTACGATGAGTATAATGTACCTGAGGAGATACCTGACGAAGAATGGCAGACACTAGAGCCTGATATGTCTGATGAGCCGATGGCAGCAGCGCCGCTTGTCGATCCGCTACGTGCGCTGATGCTGATGCGGCACTATTATGATCTGATTGTTGCGCCGATAGAATATGGCAGTGAGGGAGGGCCACGCTACGATTGGTCCTCGCCCGATACGCTCGAGACGGCAGGGGTTATTGCGCCAGTTGTGCAGCTATGTATGCGAGGCCAAAAGGTGGTGCACCGCTGCGTGCCGAGATAGTATTATGACGCGATGAACTATGCATAGGATAGAAGTGTAATAGCATAAAATAGCGATGGTGTATATAAGATGATAGTGGTATACTATCACCATGACATGGAACAGCATTACCCCACAAAGATTTGTCGAACTTGTAAACTATTGGGTCAACCAAGATTGGCCGCTCACAGAAGACAAACTGGCAGCAGCTATGGAAAAACTGGGTTGGGATGAAAGTGATCCAAGTACTATCGCAAAGGATATTCCAGTTAGTCAGCCGAGACTGAGGGCAACCACATCCGATCCGGTTAGAGGACTTGACATGGTCTCATGGAGCCTAACAGATATTGATACAACAAAATCAATTGAACAAGACAGATTTATGAACGACGCTTTTGTCGGCTATGTAGAGGCAGGAACTGCCGTTTGGGGTAGACCTCGAATCAAGCGTGATGCTGAGCGTGAAATTGCATACTGGAAGGCAGAAAATGGCTGTGAGTTTCAAGTATCCAATCGGCGTTCAGCTATCGCAGTATATATCCATTCCCCACAGTATGCGAATGTATTGAACAGCATTTAACATGGTGGTTTCAGCATGTACCAATTCTCCTGGACACAGTTTGAGAATAGACTTGCGCGCGCACTCATGCGCGCTGGCGATCGCGTACACATTGTACTGATCCCCGAATTGTCTACAGAATATATGACACAGTACCTTCACTACGTTGTTAGCGACACGGCGATTGTCTGTGAACTACATCTGCCTCCACAGACGCGGAATGCATCAAGTGTGCACAAATCCAGTGCTATCAGCACTATGGTCAATCAAGGGTGGCAGCAAAGTAATGAAAATGAAGTTTACTCGCGTCATCTCCTGCTGCCGACGTATAGTTCGGCGTATGCCTCACTCACAGCACAATCGATCCACATCCTGCGTGACTTCCTTCAGATCAGTGAACCAACTTCATTGACTTACTACGCATGGCGTGCTCCTGAAGAACTAGAAGATGGTCGGTACTACTCTGCAGAAGAAGTAGATGAGCTGGACGAGGGAGAAAATCCACTCGAGGTTGATTTGGGGATTGAGATGGCGTCGAGGCGACCCGGGCTATAGCACGTATCTTATGATCTATCTTGTGCTTGGACTGTTGTGTTGACTAGTTGATCGGCAAACAGTGAAACTCTATTAGCTCTCGCCCTTAATCTTCTCCACCAGCTTGGCCAGTGGCTTGGTGGATTCTTCGCGAGCACGGGCGTTGTGCTCGAGGTAGTCGTCTAGCAGAACTTTGCAGCAGCCAGCGATGGGGATGGAGATGAGACCACCGATGATGCCAAAGATATAGAGGCCAATGGTGATGGCAACAAGAACAACTAGTGGCGTGAGATCAATTTTGCGCGACTGAATGGTGGGCGAGATGAAGTTATTTTCGATCTGCTGGTAGATGATGAAAAATGCTGCAAAGATGAGGCCACCTGGCAAGGCATTAAAGGCAAGCAAGAGGGAGATCATTACCCCAGCGATCGTGGCACCAAACATAGGGATGAGCGCTAGGACGAAGGTGACGGCAATGGTAACGAGCGCAAGGTTGCTCGGAATAGCCGAGAAAAAGAGGCTCAGCACAAAGACCGCTGCCCCAGCAAAGAGGGCGCCAATGCCCGAGATCGTAAGCTGCCCCGTCACATAGCCTGCCACTACGGCATGCATGCGATGGGCGACATTCTTGTGGCGTTCCATCGTAGATTGGTCGCGGTAGAGCCCCCAAAAGCGCTCTGCCCAGGCTGGCCCTTCCGTCAGCATCAAGAAGGTGAGGACGAGCACTAAGAACCCTGAGCCGACTGCAGAGAAGACGGAGCTAATACCGGCAAGGAGGTTGCCGCTAAGGCCACGCGTCCAGGACTCGACACTGCTGCGAGCACTCTCTACTACTTGATCCACCTGCGCTTGGATATGATACTGCTCGGCAAAAGCACCAAAGCTATGCCACTGCTCGCCCGCTGTATGGACCATCCCCGGCAGAGCGTCGACAAACTTGCTCGTCTGCTGGACGATAGGTGGTACCACGAGCACAAGAACCACTCCAAGTAGTGCCACAATGCTAATGAAGGCAAGTGCGGTGCTGAGTGTCCGGCTACGGTTAGGCAGGCGTTCGACGATAGCATTGACCGGCCCATTGAGCGCCAGCGCGAGGAACCCCGCCGTACCAATCATAATCAAGGCAGTCTGTGCTAGATAAATCGCAAGGATCGCAAATGCAAAACCAATCACCACCAGCCAAAACCGCACAAAGGTCTTTGTGTCTATCTCTATTCGTACTCTCATGGTCTTTAGTATACCACAATTTGCTGGTGGCCGACGCTATCATTACTCGAATGGAGCGGGAGTAGATGACTCAGTCGGTGCTGAGGGTTGAGTAGCCTGCGGCTGCTGTGGCGGTAGTGGATCAGTTGGTGATGAAGACTGTGTTGCTGGCTGTACCATAGGCGCCTGCGCTGGTGTAACTTGCTGAGCTGGTGGATATGGCTGAGGTTGAGACTGGGGCGGATAATATGGTTGCTGGACGGGTGGTTGTGGCTGACTTGTGTAGCCAACGGGTGGTTGCCCAGGCTGCGCTGTTGGCCCTAATGGGTAGGGATAACGCGGCTGAGTAGAGTTCTTCTTGCGGGTGCCAGCCCAGATAGCGAAGCCAATTATTGCAATCGCAATCACGACAATCACCATGAAGCAGATGATAAGTATGACAATCGTGCTGTGTTCGCTTGATGTGAGCGGAGTGTAGGAGTAATCGATGCTAGTATCAGGGTTTGTACTTGGGTCTGTATTGCGAGCATCTGGGCTAGGTGTTGTAGTCTGGTCGGTTTCATCTCGTGGTTGATTCTGAGCGGTTGATAGGAATTTTGTTACAAGATAATTACCTGGGTATTTGCTATTGAGGCTACTAAATGACCGTGCTGCAGTGCTGTAGCGCCCAGCAACAAATTCATCGATACCCATCTGCCATAGTTTGGTGAGTTCGCCATTGGTGGTAATGGAGACACGTTGTTTAGCTGCCATAGCTTGGGCGTCTTGTGCATCTCGGGCAATACCGCTACCAAAGCACGATTCTTCTTTCGTGCATGATTCTCGCGCATATGTTGTGATACCAACTTGCTCACCCTTCGCATTAAAAGCAGGGCCACCACTACTGCCAGAAGAGATCTCGGTAGTAGTCAAAATAAGCGAGTGCCCGCCGCCATCACGCAGTGTCCTGCTTGTCGTACCAGTAGAAACGGTGGGTATGGTGCGAGACTGCTTAGTGCTAATGCCACCATCAACAAGCGCTGGGTACCCTACTGCAGTAATGCGGTCGCCGTTTTGGACTGAGCTGAGCGACGACAGCTGTTGGATCGTTGGGAATGTACCGCTCATCTTGAGGAGTGCAACGTCGGTATATCGAGACGAGAGATCGACATCACCTGTATCAACTTCTTTGTCAATGAGTGTCGCAGTTTTGTTGGTGGCAGATTTTTGCCAGGTATTTTCTTCTGTAAGGCGGATTGGATCATCAGATGTCTGGATAACGTAGTCGGTGCGACTGTTACTTACTGTAATGTTAGATTTTGGCACAAGCTGCAGATAGGCTATAAGCTTTTGGGCGGCAGCCATATCATCGTTTTCGACTTGGCTGATAAGCTCGCGTATCTGCGTCTCAGTTGCATAACCCGCTCCAGTGACAAATTGGACATAGTTATCCCACTCTTGTTGGGAGGTTGGGAAGGCATTGGCAAGGAGATCAGTATCGGTTGTTTCGACAACGTGACCATTAGTGACAACAACGCCATCCGATGACACAATCGACCCACTCCCAATGCCACCATTGCAAGCCTTTGCTAGTGTGAGCGTATTACTCTGGACACGAAAGGTGAGGCGAGCACAGCGCATTGCACCAACTCTAACTGTTGCTAACTGATTTTTTGCTACCACTCTGAGCATAATGTCGTCGCCGACTGTGCCGTGGATGTTAGCTGTGTCGGTTGGTGTATTGGCTGCAGCTAGGCGTGCGATCACGGGCTGGCTAGAAGATAGCGCACCGTCCTGTGGCTGCGTGTAGGAGACGCGAGAGATTACATTTTGCCAGGTAGTGAGTGCATCGCGGTCATTGGCAGGTAGGTTGGTTACGGCAAGCCAGTATGGTCGGTCGTGCTGGACGGTTAGGTAGTAGTAGGATTGTCGCCAGATAGTGAGCTGACCATTAAGAGCTTTGAGGCGATGTTTGACGTGAAGCTCACGATATTTTTTGCCTGCGATAGTAATAGCGCGTTCGTTGATCTCATCATCACGTCCAGCATGAGCAAGGCTTTTGCGTTTCTCTTGGGTGATGATGTCAAGGTTAGACTTCCCCTTGTACTCAGGGATGCTGTCTTTGCTACCGAAGTAATTTTTGTTACGGTTAGCGGTAATAGTAAGTTGTGACTGCTGCGCAGCGGCTGGCTGTGGTGTACTAGACGTCTTGTTAGTGAGGTGTAGGGTAATGATGCCGTAGTTGCGTGCCTCTTGGAGTTGATCGCCATTATATGTTTGCCCCTGAAATGTTCCTGGCTCACTGTTGGGATTTTGGACAATCCCCTCTGCTGTCATAACTCCTGGGTCGTACTCTAGACTAAAACCCAACTGTGAGGTGATGCGACGCTGCTGCGTTTGGGTATTTGTCTTGGTAAGAAGGTCGATTGTTTTTTTGCGGCCATTGGGTGACTGAGCACTTGGCTGCGATACTAAATAGAGAGCAATAATACTCCCTACAAGCAGGGTAATACTCACACCAAGTGCAACAAAAAGCATCGGGCGCCGCCGCCCCTGAAAAATAGAAAAACGATGTGTCATAATGACACACTATAGCACACTATAACACACTGTGCCATAACCGAGAGTGCTTTAATTATTAATCGGCTGATTATCAACTCTTGCTTGTAAAAGTGTGGTATTTTTCATTGAAAATGAAATATCACTACGGGCGGTCTGGTTACTTTAGTGTGCTTACTCCACAATCACCGTCATCCGCACCATCAAACACAGCAAGACAAGTCCTGTGCCAGCCAGCACTGAGATAGCAATAGTCATGCGGTTGGGGTAGTAGTCGACCGTCTTGGGTTGCTTGGTTTGGCGTGATGAGGGGTGAGTGGCTGGTGTACCGGTGTGCTTCGATGGTTTTTTGGCTGCGGCCTTAGTTTTGGTTACAGTGGTGTGTGGAGCTTTTGTCATGGCTCTAGTATACGCCGATGTACGGTAATTTGTCCAGAACGCTTATGCTTGGTGTGCTATAATAGATCTATTATGACATACCATGCCAAGACCCCTCAGCAGACGATGGCCGACCTATCGTCTAGCGTCCGTGGTCTCGATGACGCTGCTGTAGCTGAGCGGCTGGAACACTACGGCCCTAATATCATCCGCGTTGTGCACGAACCACTGTGGCGGCGGCTCATCAAGCCATTTTGCTCAGTGTTTATGCTGGTGCTGTTTGCGGCAGCGGCGATTAGTTTCTTCCACCAGGCGGTAGTGGATGGGTTGATTATCTTGGCGATTATTGTGGTGAGTGCACTGATCGATTACACGCAGCAGCTCTCTACCGAGCGCATCATTCGCTCGTTGCAAAAGAAAGCTCCGCTGCAGGTGCGCGTCCGTCGGCACGAGGGGGAGCAATCGCTCGATGCCGAGCAGCTGGTGCCAGGTGATGTGATCATCGTGGAAGAGGGTGATAAGATTCCGGCCGATGCGCGGGTGCTCGAGGCGCGCTCGCTCCGCGTGGACGAATCACAGCTGACGGGTGAGTCGCTCCCGATCGAGAAGAATAGTGCGGCTCTTCCTATGGCAACGGCGCTCTATGAGCGGCGGAATTGTTTGTATCAGGGGTCATTTGTGATTGGTGGCAGTGCGCTTGCTATTGTGACGGCAACCGGAAATGCGACCGAGTATGGCAAACTGGCTGCTCTCTCGAGCCACCCACGTGAGACGAGCCCAGTGGAGCGCACGATCAATAAGCTGGTAAGTCAAATTATCGTCGTTGTGTTGGTAGCGTCAGTGGTAGCGCTGGGATTGGCGCTGTGGCGTGGCATGGAATTCACCGCAGCGCTGCAGTTCGTGATAGCGCTTGCCGTTAGTGCAGTGCCGGAGGGGTTGCCGGTGGCGATCTCGGTGATTTTGGCTATTGGTATGCAGCGGATGGCGCGGCGCAAGGCACTAGTGCGGACGATGGCAGCAATTGAGACAATTGGCGTCGTGACGACAATCGCTACAGACAAGACCGGCACCCTCACGCGCAACAAACTCACTGTCCAAGCCATCTGGGCGCCAGGCAATCGCACCGAGCCACTACTCCGGACATTGGCTGGTAGCACCTTGCCTAATAGCCGGAGCAAGATGTATGATCCACTCGATCGAGCCTTTGCCGCCTATTGCAACGAGCAGCGCGTCTCGCGGCCGCAGCGCCGAGCGGGTTTGACACTCTTTCCCTTTGAGCACAAGCTGGCGATGAGTGGCACACTCCAGGCGGTTGGTACTGGGCAATATCGTCTGTGTGTGAAGGGTGCACCAGAAGCGATTATTCGCCATGCCCGGCTTTCCAACACAGATAAGCGCGCGACGCTCCAGGCTTTGCAGCAGCTCACGGGGCAGGGGTATAGAGTAATTGCCTTGGCGTATACGGCACTTCGCGCGCCGATTGATTCGCTGGAGCAGCTGCCAGCGCGCCAGGGGTTGCAGTTTGTGGGGCTGGTTGGTGTGGCAGACAGTGTGCGGCCAGAGGCTCGGCCGTCGATTGCTCGGGCACGCCAAGCGGGTATCACAGTGCGGATGATTACTGGCGATCATTTTGAGACGGCGTATCAGATTGGGCGGCAACTCGGCCTCGTGCGGGGGCGCGATGAGGTGTATGATTGCCGACGGCTTGACCAATTGAGCGACGGTGAGCTCGCTACTGTGGTGGCCCGGGCGCGCGTCTTCTCGCGGGTCATACCAGAGCACAAGCATCGTATCCTCACAGCGCTCAATGCAACAGACATCACTGCCATGACGGGTGATGGTGTCAATGATATCCCCGCGCTGACCAATGCTAATGTCGGCATTGCGATGGGCTCGGGGGCGCAGATAGCACGCGATGCTGGCGATATTATCCTGCTTGATAACAACTTCCGCTCCATCATTAGTGCCGTGCATGAGGGGCGGACGATCTACGCTAATATCAAGCGTATGGTGGTGTATTTGCTTGCGACGAACCTTGGTGAGGTGTTGGTGTCGATCGGCTCAC